>Ga0268284_1001293_pt1 | contig 13283 bp, 15 predicted proteins | sample saktaG_14_FD_190137 | JGI IMG/M metagenome (GOLD analysis project Ga0268284, IMG submission 190137) | Saline water microbial communities from Sakinaw Lake, British Columbia, Canada - sak_2013_06_06_40m | ecosystem: Environmental > Aquatic > Non-marine Saline and Alkaline > Saline ... | reverse complement strand
TACATCAGACGGTGCTGCTGTTTTACCTAATATTAATTTTGATACCGTATATCCATCTCCAAAAGCCTGTCTTGTTCCCCATATTGATACCGATACAATTTTACAATAGTAAATTTCTCCTTCTTCCACTGGGTCGAGGTAGTAGTTTCCTTCTGATTTTGTCATAAATTTCCAATCACCTTCACTTCCAATTTTAACATAAATATCAGCATAATCCCAGTAAATATAATTGGTAGTTAAAGGCTTATCAAAACTTACTTTCCATCTGGTAAAAGTTCTATCTCGATAATTGTATATTTCTTCTTCACTAGTTACATTAATAACAGAAGGGACAGTATCTCCAGGATTTGGAAGATTTGTATCATAAAATGAATGCTCAGACAAATTATAAATATCATCATACATAGAAGCAAACTCTTCTTCTAATGCAAGGCCAACAACTCCTTCTGGAGTCATAGTGGCATTAGTAACCCTCATTTGTTTTGCTTCCCATCCAGGTCTTGAATGAGTTAAAGTTACAAGGTCAAATGGTTCAAGAGATATCCCCCTTGAACCAATCATTAAAGAAGCAGTTTTATTCAATCTTAATCTTTCAAGATAATAATTTGCCAGTTTCATAACATTGGATTGTGATGTAACTCCCCAGAGACTAATTTCTTCTTCTCTGTAATCTCCGTCCGCCGCAATAGCTTCTGAATCCGATAGAACATAGTCATCTTGTGTGAATTTCTTTTCAGCATTCGTAAATTTACAATTAATAGCATTTGGAGTACTGAATATACTTGGTTGAGTAATCTTTAAACTACTCACACCTTGCTCAATTATATCATCCTCTGTTATTGTCATTACAGAGGATTCATAGTTCAAATCTCTATATTTTAATTTAAACTTACTTTCCGAATAGACTAATACTCCCCTAAAAGTTGCAAGTATCTGAAGAAAGTTATCAGAAGCGGATTGATTTTCATTTAAGTATAAATCGCATGTCCATCCTTTTGTATCACAATAGGTAGCAGAATCAATAACTGTATCAAGGTCAATCCTGGCAATATCAAACCCCATACCTCCCCTTCTTGATGAACGGGTCATGAAGTCCAAAGCACATAAAGCAGGATTGTTTGAATATTCGGTCACTTCCGTATCGGGATTATATATCTTCAATCCCTCAAGTTCCATTGTGATTGACGGCATGGATTGAAACTTATCCCTGTCATATTTCAACCGCATGTAAATATAAGAAGTATATTTTTTTGCTTCATTCCATTCTGGAATAGCTGTATTCAAAATAGAACAAGCAATCTGTGTTGATGAACCATTAAAAAATTCATAGTAAACAAGACCTGGCCATTCTGTATAAAGTTTATCTTCCAGCCATACCTGGTCGACTCCGTCGTCTTGATAGAGGCCATTTAATTCGCCCTCTCCGATATTACCAATCATATGTAAATATGAATTATCTTCTCCTGATACTCCCATATAAACAATATTTAAACCAACTCGTGTATGCCCATAAATCAAAGGAAGAGGGGCAGATATTATTTTTGTATTCTGAAGTTGCCCCTTATCAAGAGAAGTAGCCGTTTGTCTAAATTTACCTCCACCAGATGATGGTCTATTTGTTAATGAATATGTAGTAGAAGCAATAACAAGAACAGCCCATGCTACTTGATACCAAGTATAAAGAGTCCCAAATAATGTTAATCCTCCTGGAGCCATTTTTTTATAATCTCCTAACTTTTATAACTTTTATTTGCTCTTTATCAAAAGCAATAACCCTTATACCCATATCTCGTACTGATGCTATAAATTGTTGATTACCAACATATATTCCTGGATGAAATTTCCCATCTCTATTTTGCCAAATTATTAAATCACCTGCTATTTTTTTGTTGATGGAAATTTCTTCTCCCATTTGAGAAAATATTTCGAGCATCAATTCTATTGTTTCCTTTGGATTTGCATTTCTTAATTTCATAAAATTATTAACATTAATGTCTGGTCTTGTCCAAAGACTTTCATCTGTTAATATGCCTCTTCTTTTTAAAAAAGCATAACAGAAACCAACACAACTATAACTATTAGGCCCAATACCATTTTCACTATATGGCTTTCCAATAAACTCTGAACAGATATCAGCAAAAGTTTCTTTCTGCTCTTTCATGTCATTGGTACTCCTCTTTGTCTTCCCCACCAAATTTCTTTTTCAATTACTGAAGGCATGAACCTTTCACCGCCGAACTGGTTTGAATTGGATAGAGCAGTACATCTTTCATAGCTTTGGTCGCACCATGTTTCCGCTCCGGTATAGGTGCATTCAGTTCCTTTAAAAGTCCAGGGACATGAAGATGATTGCGGCCGAAGACATTTTTTACTCCATAAAATCATTTCATTTGTGATATTGATTTTGCACTTATTATCATCATATAATTCCCATCCACCAATAATACCTCTTATAAATTCTTGAATATGAATACTTGACTTATACTTTTCTGCCTCCCATTGAGTTGCCTCATCCCATTCTGCATCATCACCCCACTTAACACCTTCAATAAGAGTTTTGGCAACTACTCCAAAATACAATATTGCAATTTTATTTCTTACATCTTCACCAAGAAGTAAAGCGCTTATTACTTGGTCTGTATCATCTATATCAATATCAAAAGACTCTACTGTAAGATTTGCTGACCCACTTAAAGAATCAAAAGAAAAAGCTCTTGGAGTAAATAATTCCCCATTATAGTAAATAGGAATATCAATATCATTAAACCTATAAGTATTGCCAAATTGAAATTCAATCAGAAAAAAGAATCTAAAATCTTCTTTATTTATTTCTGCTGCTATTTCTGCATCAAAATTTCTCATATTGCTGTTAGTCCCTTCAACTTTATTCCTGTTCGATATAATTTCCCTGCAAAAGCTTGCTTTGTTAATTTATCTTCTTCAAATCTACATCTAATTCTCATATATCCTGTAAAATCGCACGTTACAATCGTATTAATTAGAGGAGCAGTATCAAAAGCTATTCTATCTGAATTTTCTGAACCACCACCAGTTAAAATAGTATAGTCATCAGAACTAATTTCTTCTCCATCATAATAAATAGAAATATTTGTAGTACTTTTTCCTGGGATATCAAGAATTTGTACATCTCCATTTCCAGTACCAATAAATAATCCATCCCAATCTGAAGACTCTATTGTATAGAAATAAAAAGCAGTAAGACTTCCTAACATAGATTGATAAAAGTTCCAAAGAATAGCAAAATCTGATTCCACCAAAGCATTATAAGTAAGCCCAATATCATATTTTGGATAAGTTTGCTTTTGTCTTCTCTGTTCTTTTCCAGAATCAAAAGCAGAAACAATTGTCTTCCAATTTGATGTTATCTCATAAGGTATCTGTGGAACTGGACTTGCCGGATATTCACTCATATTTACTCCTTATAACAAAAGACTTTTAAATTTTGTTCGATATTTATTATTCTTGATATTTCTTAAAATAGATTCCATAATATATTCATCAATAATTTCTTCTCTTGTTTTCTGTTGTTTTTTTAATGGTTCTAATAATGCTTCTGGATTCCGTTCAATATATTCTTTAAAGGATTTTGCATCAATAGCATTTATAGTAATATTTATTACACTCATTTCTTCTCCCTTTGTCAATTTATAAGCCTTTTAAACTCTGTTCTGGTCTTATTATCTCTTAATGATTGTAGTATTGGCCCTGTTATTGCTGATGGATTTCTTTTGCACATATCATCAAAAGATTTTGCATCAACAGCATTAATAAAAATGTTGGTTGTTTCTCCACCACTATTTCCACCACTCTGCCCTTCTGACTTTACTCCTAACTTTCCATCTTTTCCTCTTAATAATGGCATTACTGCTTCTGGCCCTGCTTCACCCATTACTCCAGCACCATTTGCCATTGGAAATATTGTTGGGCTATTAAATATTTCACCTTGAGCAAAAGGAATAACCTTGCCGGTATCAAAAGCGCCGCCCTTTTCCCATCCCAATCCTCCAGCAATGGAGGTATTAGCAAGGGTATTGCCCGCTGCTCCTGCTCCTGAATACGCACTCACTGCCATTCCAGCTATTTTTAATACTCCTCCAAGTAAACCACCACCACCTTCTTTCCCTCCAGAAGCAGCATATACTAGAGCTTGCTGAATTTGAATCCTTATTAATTCATCTACTATTGAATCAGCTAATGACCGCCAATCCATTTTTCCAGTTCTAACATATTGAGTTAAAGCATCTGTCATATCATTAAAAGCTTTTTTCGTTACTCTTGCCATACCTTGTGCCGCTGTTTCTGCTTCTTCTGTCCATTGTTTTACCCCAATAGTAAAACCAGCATACATATCTCCTGTTTTTAAATCCTGTATTTCTTTTAACTTTTCTGCTTGCTGTCTAAATGCTTCTGTAATCAAATCTAAAATTTTTAATCTTTCTGTATCATCCTTAATATTTTTTGCCCAATTAGTATAACTTTCTTTTTGCTTGTCTAAAAGAGATATTTGAAAATCAAAACTTTCTTTTGTCTTTGAATCAAGCATACCATAAAGATTTTGGTAGATATCTATTTTTTCTTTAGATGCTTTTTCTACACTATCATTTTCCATTAAAGCAAGCTGACCTATTAATTCACTCTTTGCTCTTTCTTTCTCCATGATAGTATCGACATCTTTTAAATACTTTTCTAGTTCTCCATCTGCTGTTAATGATTTTCTTACTTTAAAAGGGTCTGCCATATTAGCCCCAGGCATAGCATTAACTTCTTGTTCACTCATATCTTCAAAATCAGACCGGATATTCATTCTTGTATGTTTATTATATGCCTCAAAATCTGCTAAAGATTTCCACCTTTCTTTATCTAATTTTAACATTTCTTGATTTGCTTCTTTAGCAGCAGTAACTATTGATACTCCTTTTTCAATATTATCTTTTCTTTCTTTTTCTATTAACTTCTTCTTCCAATCATAATAATCTATTGCATCAAATTTTGCTTCATTATAATATTTCTTTTCTGCATCAAGATTTGCTTTTAATTGTTCTTTTGTTGCTTCTGCTTTAGGACTTTGTGCCGACCAAGTATCTCTAAATCGAACAGCCTCTGAATCAAAAGTAGTTCCTACCCCTTTTCTTTTAGCATATTCTAAAGCATCTGCTGAATACTGTTCATCTTTAGCAGCTATTGCTATTGCTCTTGCTATACCAACCGCAGTTTTATTTGCTTCTTTCATAGAATATAATTGAGCATTATATATTTCTTTTCTTTTATCTACTATTTTATTTTTTGAATCTAAATCATTTATTGCTCTAACAATAGCACTATTAGCAATTCCTTCTGATGCTTTCTCTGCATAAATCTCTTTAGATGTAGCAAATTTTGCAACTCTATCCATAAAAGTAATATAAATTGCAATAGCACCAATCATAGATGCCATTGCAATATTACTCCCAAAATATAATGCCCCAACTAATCCAATACCTCCAGCAATTACTTCTGAAGGAAGTGTGTTATAAATTTTAATTGCTCCAGTTAATAATCCCATAACTCTTTCAAGTGCAGCAGGAGCTTCTTCTATTAAGATTTTAACTACATTTGCTAATTCATTTGCTATTTCTTTTAATGCTTCTTGTGCTTTAGGAGAAGATATTTCTTCCTGCATCTTTTTCATTGCTTCTGTTGCAGTATCAATTAATATAACCATTGCAGGACCAAATGCTTCACCCATTTTTACCTTATAGTCTTCCACATATCTTACAAAAGACTGTATTTTCTTTCCAGAAGTTCCCATTGCAGCTTCATAAACACCCTGTATTTTTATCCCTTCTTGTATAACTGCATTTACTCTTGCCTGTGTTCTTTCTTCTTGAGTTAATGCTGCTGTTTTCTTTCCAATTGATTTAGCTAATTTATCATAAGCTTGTTCATTACTTACTTGTAATCCTATATTACGAAGTATAAGAATATTTCCTGTTTGAATACCATAAATCATACGAGCAAATGCTTCAGAAGAATTTATATTGCCTATTACAGCAGCATCTTGTGCTATACGAGCTAATTTACTTGCTTGAGTAACATCTATTTGTGCTTGCATCATTTTAGTTAAATTAGAACGAGCTTCAAGCATAGTAATACCTTGTTTTCTTAATGCCATCTCTTGTTCTTTTATAGCTTCTGTAGTAAATCCTGCTGTTTTAGCAACTTGATTCATTACTATTCCCATTGTTTCAAATCTTGATGCTAGTAAAGCTGTTTCTTTAATAAATGATGAAAGTTGATTAATAGAATATAAGACAGCAAGTTTATACATTAAACTTTTTACTACTGTTTCCATTTGTTGAAAAGAAGTAGTTGCTTGTTTTGCTCCTTTAGAAATATTCTCCCCTATTTGTTTGCCAGCTTTTTCTCCTGCCTGTCCTACAGCTTGCAACTGAGCAGTATATTTCTTATCATCCAAAGTTATTTCTACGAATATCGTTCCTACGGATTCAGTCATTTATCTTCCTCTTAATCATCTACAAGAATCTCATAGTCCACTCGACATCCGATAGTATTATCAGATGGCTCAACAACAGGAACATATAATATTCTATTCATATAAATTAAAGTACTTCCTGAAATAGTTAATGTACACCAATCATATAATGCTGATAATTTGTCATATAATAATTCTGATGATAATGGAGAAATATCAGAAGTAAATATTGAAAAATTAACTCTTACATGCTCAAGAATTTTCCCTCCTGGATATTCAGGGATATTATCTACAATAGAGTAAATAGCATAAGGTTCTACACAATTCTGTGGAGCAGTTGCTCTATACAATCTTCCAGAAAGAGCAATATAAAAAGCATTATTAACTAATGGGTCACCAGAGGTAGATTTAAATTTATTATATATAGCTATTGATAATTCATTTATCATTATACTAACTTCCTTTTAATTTTAAACAAATCAAATACAGATCTCATAAAAGGTCTTGGAAGTATTTTCTTATTTCCAAATTCAAGAGTAGAATTTGATACTAATACCCCATTTGCATAATATGAGTGAATTTTATCAATACATAAATCATGTAAATATGTTGGCCTTATCCCTTTTTGTTTTCCTGATAAAGGGGTTTCTTTATACTTCCATTTTTTTATACTTAAAATTTCAAATGATTTAAAAGTAGATAAATCGACATAACTATTTACTCCTGGATTACAAACAGAATAATAAACATTTGGCAATGGATTTTCTATTATATTTTTAGGCGAAAATCTTTCGTTATAAAAATGAACATGATTAATTTTTACTCCAGGTAAAACGATTTTTATTTTTTTATCTCTTTCGATATCTTTTTGTTGATTTTTATGCCAATAACTTCCATCAGCCTCATATATTTCATTTAAACTTGGAATATAAAAATCAACAAAAAATCTATCAATAGGATATTGAAAATGGAATCTTCTTTTTAATACTCCTCTATTTTTTAACCATTCTTCCATTTCTTTTTCTATATTAATTTTATGTCCTTTTTTACCTAAAATATAATTTGCATGACTTTTTGGATTCTCAAGAAGTCTTTTGTGCATAGCTTTCGACATCTTTTCTTTTGCACTTTTACTTCTCTTCATACCTATATGAGGATTTGTTCCAGTTTTCTTCCAATATTCATTTCTACATTTAGCATTACAAAATTTTCTTTTACGATTATTCTGCCCACTTTTACTTTGAACTGATTTATTACAATTCATACATATGAAATTATTAAATTTACTATACTTACTTATTCCTTTTTTTGAATCAGTTTTTGGAGTACAAAATACTTTATCAGAAACTAATAGTTCTCCTGCCTTAATCCATTTATTTCTTCCATTTCTAAAAACTAAAACTTTATGTTCTTTAGTCATAGAAATAATTCTTTTAAAATTTTGTCTATATTTTATTTCTAAGGTAATCATATCAGGGTAGTCTATATTTTTTACTTTTATCTTTTTTAATACCTTATGATATTCTCCTGTTTGAGTAAGAACCTTTTCTCCTTCTTTTATAGTAGAAATTCTTTTCCATCCAAATTTAGTTAAAACATTAGTATTCGCTTTTAAACAGGCATACTCAACATTTGTACCAACTACTACTTTGAATACTTCTTCTCCAGAAATACTTGGTTGCTTTACTCCATCTCCTAAATCTGCTTGATTACCAATTACTCCTTCTGTCATACCACTATCTGACCAATTTGTAGAGATAGATGCTCTTAATCTGCCCGTATCAATTGCGGGTGGTTCATCAGGAGCAGAAGCTTGATGTACTTTCTTTCCTCTTACATATATTTTTCCTGTTCCTGCCTGAGATAATTTTTGTTTAATTGCTCTTTCTAATGATAATCCTTGAGCAATCAATTGCTTCTTTGCTTCTGGCAATATTTGTATTAATGCTTTTCTTGTATCTATTTGAACTTTTGTTGCCATTATACTTCTTCCTTTAAATAAATTCGGAAAAAACTATTTGTTTCTTGTGGATTATCAACATAAAGTATTTCTAAAATTCTTGCCCCATATTTAAATCTATCTTTTTCAGTTAAAGTAATATCAGAAAAATAATCACAAAAGAAAAGATGAGTAGAATCAACTACCCTTTTATTATTAGAATAACTTTCTCTCCCTGATGAAGAAGTAAATACTCCTTTAATATATTTTTGAAAAGACCATGATTGAACTAAACCACCACCAGCATCAACAGTTTCAGCAAATCGTTCTAACTGTAATGTTATCTTAGGGCCAACCATATTCTACTCTCTTTATTTTGAATTAGCTTCTTTGTGGCAAGTTATTAAAGTAATTATTTTACTAAATAATTCTGGCCTTCTATTCTTTGGAATATTATTTATATTAAAAACAGATTCTATTGTAGAATAATTATATCCACCCATATCATTAACAAGTCCTGGCATTATATTAATAAAAAGTTCCCATACTTCATAATTATTTCTATTTAAAATTGGTAATTTCCCATCAGGACAAAAACCACCAACTGATTCAATACCACTACAATAAATACTTCCCTTATCTTTTTGGACTAAATGGCATAAATCGCAATCAAACTTTTTATCGGCAAAATGCCATTTAGCCCATGCTACAAATTTGCGTTGTCTTCCTTTATTTCTTTTTCTTCTTCTTCATTTAACTCTTTTAATTTTTCAGTCACAAAAGAAATAAACTTTGCAGATTTTGTAACCAGAAGTATTTTATTCTCCTTGGTACATGGAATAGGAGTCCCTTTACTATCAAAAAACTTTTCCCAATCAACAATGATAATATCCCAGAATAATTCATTCTGAAGGTCTTCATTTATATCTTCATAAGTAAGTCTTGCAGGAGTTCCTTCTACTTTCTTAAATTCAACTTTCTTCTTTACTACTTTATCTCTTATTTTTTTCCACTCTTCTCCTGTAAGAGATTTTAATTGTACTCTGCCGCCACCATCCATATCAAACCATACTGGTAGTCTTTCTTCTAAATTAAAAATAGTCATTTTATTCTCCCTTTTATTGTTTATTAAATATTAGCAGTAAACGAAACTGCACCATGTATCTGAAAATTTACTTGCTCTTTTACTACTTCACTTATAGTTGCACCAAGATTAAAACTAGTAAATGTTACCCAAGCAACAGTACAATCTCCTGTCTGGTCTTGGTCTGGGTCATAATTAAAAAGTTGAAGTAAAAAATAATTCTGTGAAACATTTACAGCAGCTTGAAGACAATTAAAAAGAGTACTATCTGCAATAAAGTAAGCATTTGCAGAACCACTCCCTCCTGCCATTCCTGGAAGCGCCTGTTTCCATTCTAATCCCATTCTAGAGGCATCTGCCATATCAAGTGATAAAGAATAATTACAATCTATAAGATACATTACTTTCTTTAAAGCAATTAAAGGAATATATCCATTATTCCCATCGACATCTACTATTGTAACATTATCATTAAAAATAGCAGAACCATCAGTATAATTTACTGATAGAACTTTTTTTCCACCACTATCAGTAAATATTGGAGGACGATTTACATTTAAAATTCTTCTAGCAGAAGCAGTTATTTGTGCTGTATTAGTTACTTCTGTTGTTGGTTCATCTACAAGATTTCCTATAACCCATTGGTCATTTAAAGTATGTCCTGTTACAGCAGCAAAAGTAATTGTCTGCCCTTCATCAAGAGTCTGTGCTGCTCCTGTAATTTCAACATCCTCTGTCCAAGCACCGCCATTCTTTCTCCACTTAAAAGTATCGGCAGTATCTTCAAGGTCTATTACTACCTCATAATATGAAGATGTAGCATTTGCTGCTGCTGTTCCCCAAGTAGCATCATTTAATCCTATCCCAGAAAATCCATTAAGGAAGAAAACATATAATGCTCCTAGTTTACCATGAGTTGGTGTTATTGGACTTGCCATATTACTACCTCCTTATGCTGCGCTAGTTAATGTCAAAGCACCATCACCTTGAAAATTAACTGTTGCTGTCACTACTCCACCTAAATTTGCTGCAAGAGAAAAACCAGTAATAAAAATATTCCCAGTAAAAGCATTTGTATCTACATCAAGCAAAAATTTTACATCTGTTAATTTTGTTCCTGGTGAAGCAGTTACAATATTATCAAAGAATGCTTTCTGTTCAGTATTCCCTGCAACAAAGTAAATCTCAAAAGAGCCATTCCATCCGCCCATTCCTGGAAGTGCTTCTTTCCATTCTATTTGCGCTCTAGAAGCATCTGCCATATCAAGTGAAACTGAAAGGCTCCATCCTTTTGAATAAGCTAATACTACATCATTTTTTTCTATTACACATACTTTTCCATGAAACGGGACTGTGTTGTAAGCCATTTTAAATACCTCCTAAATTAAATAAAGTTAAATAATATATCTTTTATAACTTGATAAAAGATTTTCTACTTCTTTTGGCATCTCACTTATAAGACTTCTTGAAATACCGCCTGTTGAAAAACTTGTTAGTCCAAATGAACTTTCTTGCTGTTTCCTATATAATACATCTATCCAAATCTTTATTGCCAGTTTTAAATTTTCTGGCATTGTTGCACTAGAATATCCGGCAGTATATTCTACATAAACATTCTTTGTTCCTGTTGGGAAATTATATGGTAAAGTAATTATCCCTGAATTAATATCTACCTCATAATTATACATCCCTTGGTCTGGTATAGTTAAAGAAACAATAGTATTCTGGCCACAATATAATCCAAATACTTCTCTTAACATAGCAGAAGGATAATCACCATATGTTGAGGATGATAATGTCGCTGACCATCCAGAAATAAGATTAATAGCATTAACTACTTTTGTTAATGTATCATATGTTGCAAAAAGAACAGTGGAGTCAGAAGTACTTTCTTGTGTTAATACTACTCCTGTAGATGTTACTCCCACGCTTGCATGATAAGCTGATGAAGTATTACTTATATTAATTGCATCTATATAGCTCATTGCAAGTCTGGTTAATGATGTTACAGGATAATCATTAAGAAGTAATTTATTTGTTCCTGTACCATCATACTTCTTCTTATAAGATGTTGATACAAATTCTCTCTTACAATAATCTGAGGCTGCCTTTTCTATTGCATCTCTTATAGTAAAAATAACAGAATTATCTATTCCGCAAATAATATCACTTACTATACTTGTTGATGCTGCATGGTCTTGATTAAATCCAACTACTGAAGCTGCTGTTGAATTAGCATGAGTATATGTAAAAGTATTTGCACCGCCAGCAGCAAAAGTGAATTTTAAAGTAGTACTACTATAAGTGATGGTTGATGTGCAAGTCAACTTTGCATCTATAACCGATTTTAATACTGCTGCTAAAGTATCTCCTGTATATGTTCCACTTGTAATAGTAACAGCAAGAGATGTCCCTGCATTATATTTTAAATATAGAATATTATTTGAAGCATTAATAGTAAAATAATTTTCGGATATATCTAAAAAATTTAATACTTCAGCATTAGATAATATACTCATTTATTTTTACTCCCTTTAAACATTTTATCTTTTACAGATTTACCCATCATTTTAAATTTATTGGTTTCCTTATTCTCTACTTCTTTTTTATCTTTTACATCAACTTCTTCTTCTTCTTTTTTCACTTCTTCTTCTTTTACTTCTTCTTCCTTCTTTGGTTCTTCACCTTCTTTTCCTTCTTTTTCTTCTTTTTCTTCTTTTACTAAAGCAGCTTGACCTCTCTTTACTAATTCCATTGCCCAGTTTGTCAAAATAACTTTTTTACTTCCCTTCGGATTTCCCATCCAATCTTCTATAAATTCTACTTCTGTTCTTAATGCTCCCATTTTTTCTCCCTTCAATTATTAGTTAATGGGAAGTCTATCTTTATCAAAGACTGGCCGACTTCCCCGTTAGCCTTTCGGAGGGAGAAGAGAAGTCGAACTAGTAATTATAAAATCCTCAGTTATTTTATAATCCGTCAAAATTATCTCCTCTTTAATTGTTAATAGTAATTCTCTTCCCCAGTTATTTAAGCCCAAGAAATTTTGCTAATGTTAGAGTCTTCATAAGCTGTGTGTTCTGTTCAACTGACAACCCGCTTCCAGATATAATTGTTTTCACAATCAATCCTGCCGAGTTGTTTGGTCTTACCGATACGCTGTTCACATTAACCCTATCAACTATATTACTATTTGCACCTACCAGGCTGACGCCGTATTCTCCATTCTCGAAAGTTATTGTATAGGGGTCGAGAATTTCAACGGCTCTGGCGTAGGTAATTCCGCCGAGAGTAAGTTCAGTATTATGGTTATGGGTCTTAGGGAACGGCATACCATCTTCATTGTCTTCCAAGTCTTTAAGCTGTAGCCTGAAAACATCAACATCATACTCATATAAATCATAAAACGAACCAGCGCCAAGACTTATTAAGGACAAGTCAGACTTTGGTACAAATATTTCGTATTCTTTCCAGTCTATAGATATCATAAGCCTATCCCTTAATCGTCAGATATTAATAGTACTGTCGTTGTAAATCCGTCTCCAGTTATCTCTCCAACTATGTCTCCTGTTTTGTACTTTCTGTGCCATCTAATTTATCCTTAAATATAGGTTTGAAGATAGACCCACTATCTTGATGAGGAGGGAAATGATTATATCTAAAATAGTACTTTATCATTTGTATTAAGTTTCTTATTTTCATTTATACTAGTGTTCCTTCTGCAAAAATACATATTGCTGTTGTTCCACTAGCATCAACAGTTAAAG
>Ga0268284_1001291_pt1 | contig 13308 bp, 10 predicted proteins | sample saktaG_14_FD_190137 | JGI IMG/M metagenome (GOLD analysis project Ga0268284, IMG submission 190137) | Saline water microbial communities from Sakinaw Lake, British Columbia, Canada - sak_2013_06_06_40m | ecosystem: Environmental > Aquatic > Non-marine Saline and Alkaline > Saline ... | reverse complement strand
TCGCGGCAGTTAGCGATCCGCCGAAGCAGTCAGGCGAGCTTGAGCCCTAGCGGGCTCGCCCGCCTGCTTCGGACGGCGGCGCAATGGAACCAGTCCTCGCATCGTAACGTTTAGCGATTCGAGGTCACCGATGCAGCGCCTCCAGCACGGCCTGCTGGTGGGATTCGGCGACGCGCAGGAGGGCGCGGGCGGTGCCTTCGGGGCGGCGGTGTCCTTGTTCCCAGGATGGACGGGGTCAGTCGCAACGTACCATTTATCCTCCCGATGGCTCCACGGGATCAGGATAGCCTCTGCGGATTCCTCGCGTATGCTTCCGCCATCGCACTGCTCCCATGAACTCCCGCTCCCACGCCCGGCATCGTCGCGGGTGCAGACGATGATCCCGGCATGGGCTCCCTGTGTTTCCTGATGAAGGCGGATGAAGTCGAAACGGTTCAGGGTGAGAACGACGCGGTTCAGTTCCGAGGCGTAAGCCAGAACCTGATCATCGGGGATTGTTTGGTTTGCACGTCCGGCCTCGTAGGAGGTGAGGACATCATGACCGAGGCGGCGGAGTTCCTCGACCACACGTTTGGGAAAATTCTCGTTGAAATAAAGTGAAGCCATCAAGCGAGTTGGTTACGGCGGATGGCTTCGTCGATTTCCTGAGAATGGATTTCCACGTATTGCCAGGCGGCTTCAAGGTCGAAGACGCTGAGACCCGGGTAGTCCTTGAGGAGATCCAGATCTCCCACGCCCGAGCGACGGGCTTCATCGAGCATCCAGAGCGCGATCCTCGTCATGCCGACGCAGGCCTCGCCCCCGCAGACACCGGGCGTGCGCTGGATTCTGGCGGAGGAACCTGGAAGCGGCGATGATCCGGCCCGCGCTTTCACAAACAGGACGAAATCCAGCACTTCCGCTTGCACGGGTTCCGGTGCGGCTTCGATCTCACTGACGATGCGCTGGGTGAGGATGGACATAAGGGGAGATTAGCCGATTCCGGGGCCTAGGCAAGCTGAGTGTGGGATAGAGGTATCCTCCTGGTTTGTTAGCGTTAGATCCCGGCGTGTTCCGCGACCGGGTCGAAGCGGTGGTAGGCGAACAGGGCGTAGAGCGTTGGCAGCACGATCAGCGTGAGCAGGGTGGAGGTGATGAGTCCGCCCATCACGACCACCGCCAGCGGCTTCTGGATATCCGCGCCGGAGCCGATGGCGTAGAGCATCGGCAGGTGGCCGATGAAACTCGTGAGGGCCGTCACGTCTCTGGGGTCCTTCAAGGTTACAATTCTGTTTGATAGAAATCATGTCCGCAAGCCACCTCATTCACTTCTCAACCGTTTCGTTTTCCGCATCCAGCGCCCGCTCGTGTGCCGCCAGGGTCCGCCTCTCCTTGGCGTCGCGCAGCAGGCGGTGGATCACGCCACAATGGGCGCGTGGCGCGGGCGGTTTGTTTGGGCGGCGGCGGGATGAGGAGGATTTCGGTGGCAGATTCAACAGGCGGGGACGCCTGTTTTCCCTGACAGCCGTGACGGCTGTCTTCCGGTGGCGGCACGAGCCGGGTGGAGATGGATTTCCGTGGTCACTGCGATCCTTGTCGCTACCGTGGCCCGGCGGCGGGACGCCACCGGCACGGTCTGCCGCGGGACGCGACAGCCACGTTCGGGATCCGCGGTCCTCCAGGTCCCGGCCCGGGCCGTTTGTTAGAGCGCGGATTCACCCCGGTCGCCGTTGCGGATGCGGATCACATCGGCGACCTCACGGACGAAGATCTTGCCGTCGCCGCTGCGGCCGGTGCGGACCGTCCGGACCATGGTTTCAATGACGGTCTCGGCGAGCGCGTCCGGCACGACGATCTCGATTGTGGTCATCGGCTCATCCTCGACCTGCGCGGACCGCGCGTCACCGGTGGCACCGCCGAAGGCGTTCACCGTGGACACGATGAGTCCCGGCAACGCCATGATTTCCCGCAGGCCGTCAATGACCTTGTCCGCCATGTGGGGTTGTATGATCGCTTTGATTTCCTTCATCGTTGGGTCCTCCTGGTGGGTTGGTGTTAGATCTCGACGTGTTTCGCGACCGGGTCGAACCGGTTCGCGAACAGGGCGTAGAGCGTTGGCAGCACGATCAGCGTGAGCAGGGTAGAGGTGATGAGTCCGCCCATCACGACCACCGCCAGCGGCTTCTGGATATCCGCGCCGGAGCCGGTGGCGTAGAGCATCGGCAGGTGGCCGATGAAACTCGTGAGGGCCGTCATGAACAAGGGCCGGAAGCGCAGGTTGCAGCCTATGGTCACGGTATCGATCACGGATTCGCCCGCCTCGCGGAGTTGGCGGAAAAACGCGATGAGCACGACCCCGTTCTGGACGGCGATCCCCAGCAGGACGATGAAGGCGACCGCCGCCGACACCGACAAGGGCATCTTGAAAGCGACCACCGCGAGCACGCCGCCGATCAGTGCGAACGGCAGGTTGAGCAGGACCAGCAGGGCGTTCCACACCGAGCCGAGCGCCATATACAGGAGCACCATGATGATCAGCAGCGCCATCGGCACCACGATGGCAAGCTGGCGCATGGCGCGCTGCTGGTTCTCAAACTGGCCACCGTATTCGACGTAGTAACCTGACGGGAGCCCCTTGACCAACGGCGCGAGCTTCCCTTGGACCTCGCTCACGAAGCCGCCCAGATCGCGGCCGCGGATGTTGACCTCGGCAACCACCCGGCGCATGCCGTTTTCACGGCTGATTTGGGCAGGTGCCTCGATGGTGGTGAATTTCGCGATCTGCGCGAGTTGTACCCGGCCACCCGCCGGGGTTGCGATGAGCAGGCGCTCGAGGTCGGGGATGTCGCGGCGGGCCGCCTCCGGGAAGCGGACGACCACCGCGAACCGCCGTTGTTCCTCGATCAAGGTGGTGGCGGTTTTGCCGGCGATGGCCGCCTCGATGACCGCGTTGACCTCCGCGATCTTGATGCCGTAGCGGGCCAGGATCTCGCGATCGATGACCGCATCGATTTGCGCCATGCCGGAGACCATCTCCACCTTGACATCGCGCGATCCGTCCACCCCCTGCAGGACGGCGGCGGCCCGGTCGCAGAAGGTCTTGAGGACCTCCAGGTCGGGGCCGAACACCTTGACGGCCAGGTCGCTCTTGACCCCGGAAATCAGTTCGTTGACCCGCAGGGCGATCGGTTGCGAGAAGGAATACCGCAGGCCGGGCAGCTGGCCGAGGTCCTGTTGGATGGCCTCGACCAATTCCGCCTTGTTCCTGCCGGTTCCCCATTGGTCGCGCGGTTTGAGCATGATGAAGACATCCGTTTGCTCCGGGCCCATCGGATCCTCTGAGATCTCCGCGCGTCCGGTCTTGCTGATCACGGCTTCGACTTCCGGAAACTTGTGCAGGCGTTTCTCAATGAAACCCGCCACCTCCACGGACCCGTCGAGCGAGGCGTTCGGCAGGCGCACCACGTTGATGGCGATGGACCCCTCGTCCAGCGGCGGCATGAACTCCGTGCCGACAAAGGGAATGAACGCGCACGAGGCAAGCAGCACGCCGCCGGAGATGCCCAGCGTCCAGGCCGGGTGCCGGACCGCCTTCCCTAACAGACTCATGTATCCCCGGTGGAAGCGGCGGATGAAGCCGAACTCCCGCTCGGGCTTCTGCAACAGGAACATTTCCGACAACACCGGCACCGCGGTCAATGCCACCACCAGCGAAACCATCAGCGCGATGAGCATGGTGGCCGCCAGCGGCGCGAACATCTTGCCTTCGATCCCCTGCAGCGTGAACAGCGGCACCAGGATGATCGCGATGATCAGCACCGAGAAACTCACCGGCTTGGCAACCTCGACCAGCGCTTCCACCACGATCCGCCGCTTGTGCTCGTGGTCCGTGCGGTGCGCGAGGTGGCGCCTGACATTCTCCACCACCACGATGGAGGCGTCGACGACCATGCCCACCGAGAACGCGAGCCCGCCCAGACTCATGAGGTTGGAGGTGAGGCCGACGGAGCCCATGACGATGAAACTGACCAGGAACGTGAGCGGCAGCGAAAAGACCACGATCAACGCGGTGCGGAACTCCGCCACAAACAGGAACAGCACGATGATCACAAAGATCCCGCCGGCCAGCAGCGCGTCGACCACCGTCTTGATGCATGCTTCTATCAATGATGTCCGGTCATAGAAAACATTGAGCCGGACGCCCGCGGGTAGCGTGTCCTTGAGCTTTTCGATCTGCGCCTTGACCCGGCTGACAACATCCTTGGAATTCTCCCCTTTGAGCATGATGATCATGCCCGCCACGGCCTCGCCCTTGCCGTCGCGCGAGACCGCGCCCTGCCGCGGCTCGGTGCCGATGGTGACCTCCGCGACATCGCGGATATAAACCGGGGATCCATCCTTGGATTTGAGCACGATGCGCTCGATGTCGGGGATGTCCTTGAGCAATCCCACGCCGCGCATGTAGAGCTGTTCCCAGTCACGCACCACCACGCCGCCCGCGGCGTTGGCATTGCCTTGCTCGACGGCCGCCACGACATCGTTAACTGTTAGACCGTACTTGAGCAGTTTCTCGGGTGCCACGAGCACCTGGTATTGTTTGACCTTGCCGCCGAAACTGTTCACCTCGTTGACGCCGGGCAGCGGTTTGAGGAGCGGGGCGATGATCCAGTCCTGGACGGTACGGAGTTCCATCGCGCTCTTGCCCTCGCCCTCAACCGTGTATTGCAGAACCTCACCCAAGCCGGTTGAAATCGGCCCCAGTTCCGGCTCCACGCCCGCAGGCAGTTGGTCGCGCGCCATGCTCAAGCGCTCGAACACCACCTGGCGCGTCCAATACGTGTCCACCCCGTCCTCGAACACGATCACCACCTGCGACAGGCCCGCCTTCGACAGCGACCTCACCTGCTTCACCCGCGGCAAACCGCGCATCACCAACTCGATCGGATAACTGACGCGCTGCTCGACATCCACCGCCGCGAGACCCGGGGCCTTGGCGAGGATCATCACCTGCACGTTGGTGACGTCTGGAAAGGCGTCGATGGGCAATGCCCGCCATGCTATCAGGCCGGCCACCATCAGGCCGGCCACGACCATGATCACCAGAAACCGCTGCTTGAGAATGAATTTGATAAACGTGCTCATAAGAATGATCCTCCGTGGGTCTGGGACATCGTCAGTCGGCGCAACCCGCACCCATCTTCGCCTTGAGCACGTCGGATTTCAGGATGAACGAGCCCTCGGTGACGATGGTCTGGCCCGGGGAGAGTCCTTGCAGGATCTCGATGCCCTCGGCGAACTCACGGCCCTTCTTGACGTTGGTCCTGAGGTAGTAGTCATCCTTCATGTGGGTGAACACGAAGTCCACCCCCTCATCGGATAGAAGAGCCACTTTGGGGATGGCCAGGACCTCTTCGTCGGTGGTGATGAGGATGCGGCCCTGGCAGAACATGCCCGGCCGCAGGAGCCGGTCCTTGTTGTCAATGACCGTGCGCACTTTGACCGTGCGGGTGGCTTCATCCATGGTCGCACCGATGTAGTTCATCTGGCCGCGGAACACGGTTTCCGGGTAAGCGGGGACGGACAGCTCGACTGGTATCCCGTCGGCAAGCTTGCGTTTCAGCACCAGGCCCAGATCCCGTTCATACACGCCGCCCCACACCCACACGCTGTTGAGGTCGGCCAGAATCATCATATCCTTGCCCGGCTCGACGAGTTCCCCGACCACGGCGTGCTTCTCGATGATCGTGCCGTTCATGGGGGCACGCACGGCGAGCGAACCGCTCAGGCTTTCATGGCTGTTAGGGTCGATCTTGGCGACCTCGTCCTCCGTCAAACCCAGGACGTGGAGTTTCTGTTCCGATGCCTTCAAGGCGATCTGATACTCCTCGTGTTTCATTTGCGCCTCGATCATGTCGCTTTCGGGCCCGACCTTCTTTTCAAACAAACTCTTCTCGCGCTGGTAGTTTTTGTTAGAAAGTTCCGCCATGGCCAGGTTTTTTTCCCAATCGCTGAGCGCCTGGCCGAGTTCCACGCTGTCCAGCGTGAAGAGGACATCGCCCTTCTTGACCTCGGCGCCAATATCCACGTTGACCGCGCGCACGACCCCTGGAATGCGCGGACTCAAATGCACGGCGGAGTTCTCGTTCATCCGGACTTCACCGGTGATGTTCACGGCCGTGGTCATCTTGCTTTTCGCCATCTGTAGGGTCTTGACCAAGCCGCTCTCGGACCCCATGGCGGGTTTCATGAGGGAAGGGTCCACCTTGACAACCCCGACCTCATAGCGGCACTCGTCGCACTCAATGGTCAGGCCGTGCGGACATTCGGCCTTGAGCACTTGTTCGACCGTTAGATCCCCCACCACGCCCTCCTGTTTTTCCTCTTCCGCTTCGCCCCCGCCCTTGGCCACCGGCGCATTCTTGCCGCAGCCGGCCACTAACAAGGCACCCCCGGCCATGCCGAAAATCAACAGCCAATTCCTCAATTTTGTGATCATGTTCATATGTAGGTTAGTGATAAGGTCGTTGCAGCTGCCAGGTCATTTGCCGCCAGCGGGCACCGCTTCCGCCATGGCTTCGAGTTCGGCCCGCGCCGAGTTCAACTCGAACAGCTTTTTCTGATAGTCCAGGCGCGCCTCGGCGGTGGTGCGTTGGATGTCCAAATAGTCGATGAAGTTGAATTTCCCCTCTTCGAAGCCGGTCTGCACCAGGCGCAAGGCTTCCTCGCTCTTGGGCAGGATGCGCTCGCGGTGGGCCGCCACCTGATCAGCGGCGGCTTTATAGCGGGCGACTGCGGTGCGCCAAGCGGCTAACAATTCCTGTTGGGTGGCGACGATACCGGCCTCGGCCTCGCGCACCCCGGCCTGTGCTTCCTGCTGTTTGCCCTTGCTGCGGTCAAACAGGGGCAGGGGAATGCTGAGGCGCAACGCCATCAGGTTCTCCCCGAACGCCTGGTCGCGACCCGCCGCCACGCCCACCGTCACATCGGGCCGCGGTTCCAGACCGGCACGCCGCAGCGTGGCCACCGCCTGGTCGCGCCGCGCGCGGGCGGCCATCATTGCCGGATGGCCGGCCAGGATGGCCGACGGTGCGCTATTCACCAGCGAGAGCTTGCCGGATTCGTCGGGGGCGCCAGTGAGTTGCGCCGCGCTGAGGTCCGGCCGCCCTAACAGTCTAACCAACTCTTGGCGGGCGACGGCGGCCTCGCGGAGGGCATCGACCTTATCGGCCTTGGTTTGCTCGAGTTGGATTTCGGCGCGGAGTTGCTCTTGCAGGGCAATCTCTCCGGCAACATTGCGTTTGGCGGCCGCCGCGGCCGCCGCGTCCGCCACCCTGACCAAGTCGGCGGCCACGGCTGCGGAACGTTCCGCAGTTTGCACCTGACAATAGGCGATTTTGACCTCGCGCACCAATTCCGCGCGGTTGAGCCGCCAATCCGCCGCACCCGTCGCCGCGTCGGCCGCGCCAATCTCGCGGTCGGCCTTTTTCTTCCCGGGATAAGGCACGACTTGAGTGATGCCGACCATGTTTTTCGCCTGGGATAAGCCGCCACTACGTGTCGGGATGTCATCAGAGAAAACCTCGAGTTCCGGGTTCTGCCAGGCGCGGGCTTGCACCGAGCGTCCGACGGCCGCCTCCTTGCGCGCGTCGCTTGCCTGGAGTTGCGGATTGTGGGCCAAGGCCAGGCGAATCGCCCGGTCCAGCGAAAGCATGTCATCTCCCGCAGTCCGATTTTTGTTAGGGCGCGGGTCTTTCGCGCCACGCTGCGGTTCGGCAGCGCGGCCCGGCAGCGTCATGGAAGCCGCCACCCCAAGGCATAATAGATAATTTGACAATCGTTTCTGTTTCATGAAATCCCGAGTTTGATTTTTTTGGGTTCGAGCCCTGCCAAAGCTGGCCGGCGAATCAGTTGGAGCGCGCGCGGCGTCCAAACTCCGTCAGGCGGTCACCGCCTAACCGCAACTCATCAGCAAACGGCCGATGGCGCACGCGGTGCGGGAGCCGCGTGGAATACAAATTGCCAGACTCGGGTCCAACCTGGCGGGGCGCCGGTGGCCTCGGTGAGGATTGCCAAGGGCATCACCATGCGCCGGCAAGCCATGGGTTCGAGCGATTCAATCCAGGCAAATGACGCCACCGGCACCGACAACAGCGCCTTCTTCAGGAAATAATTCCCGGACTCGATGATTTTACAGACGTCCGAGTGGCAATCACCGCCGCCACTGCACCCGCTATGATCTTCGCAGCAAATCGACAACTCACCACGGCTTTGCATGCCCGCCAATTGGCAATGCATGGTCAGCGGCAGCCAGATGGCCGCCAAGCACAAAGCCAGCAATCGGGCGACGGGTGTCACGGCGCGAAAGCTAGGATGAAATGATGCCCACACAAGAACAATTTTGGAACCTAGGATTCCTGCATGAATGGATACTTGAAGTGGGTGGCTGGCACCAGCGTCTCCTTGATGGTTCTGGGATTGACCCAGCGCAGGAGGTTGATGCTGCCGCCCGCCTTGTCATTGGTTCCGGAGCCACGCGCCCCGCCAAACGGCTGCTGCCCTACCACGGCTCCCGTGGGTTTGTCGTTGATGTAGAAATTCCCCGCGGCATAGCGCAGTTTTTCGCAAGCTTTGAGGATCGCCATGCGCTCGGTGGCAAAGATGGCCCCGGTCAAGCCATAAGGACTCGTGGCATCCACCAGCTCGAGCGTTTCTTCATAGGCATCATCGGCGTAAACGAACAGCGTGAGCACCGGGCCGAAGATCTCCTCCTCCATAGTGATGAAGTGGGGGTCCTTGGCTTGGATGACGGTGGGTTCAATGAAGTAACCCCGCGATTTGTCACCCTTGCCGCCAAAGAGTATTTCCGCATCCTTGCTGTTACGGGCTTTTTCGATGTACGACATGATGCTGTCAAAGGCCGGCTCATCGATGACCGCATTCACAAAGTTAGAGAAGTCGCAGACACCGCCCGTCTTGATTCCGGCGAGCATATCCCCGATATTGGCTTTGACCGTTGGCCATAAACTTTGCGGAATATAGGCGCGCGACGCGGCGGAGCACTTTTGCCCTTGATACTCAAAGGCACCCCGGACAATTCCCACGCAAAGTTCATCCACTTTGGCCGAGGGATGCGCGACAATGAAATCCTTGCCTCCTGTTTCACCGACGATTTTCGGGTAGTTCTTGTACTTGGGCAGGTTTTCGGCGAGCTGGCGCCAGAAATGGTTGAAGGTGTGAGTGGATCCGGTGAAATGAATGCCGGCCAAGTCCCGATGCACAAACACCTCCTTGCCGATGACCGACCCCTGCCCCGGAAGGAAGTTGATCACTCCATCAGGCAGGCCCGCCTCCTGAAAGATCTTCATCAGGTAATGGTTGGATAGAATGGAAGTGGTTGCCGGTTTCCACACCGTCGTATTGCCCATCATGACGGGCGACATGTTGAGGTTGGAGGCGATGGCCGTGAAATTGAAGGGCGACACGGTGAACACAAATCCCTCCAGCGGCCGGTATTCCGTCTTGTTGATGACACCGTCCGACGAGATCGGCTGCTCCTTGTAGATCTGATTGGCGAAATACACGTTGAAACGAAGGAAATCAATGACCTCGCAAGCCGAATCAATTTCAGCTTGGTAAGGGCTTTTGCTTTGCCCCAACATGGTGGCGGCATTGATCACGAAGCGGTACTTCTGGGCTAGCAGATCGGCCGCCTTGAGCGCGATCTTCGCCCGCTCCTCCCATGGCATGTCCGACCAGATTTCCTTGGCCTTCATGGCCGCCGCAATCGCCATCCGCACTTCCTTGTCCGAAACCATGTGATAGGTGGCCAGAACATGGTGATGGTCGTGCGGCATCACCACTTTCCCGAGCTTCCCCGTCTTCACTTCCTTGCCTCCTATGATCAGCGGAATCTCCAACTCCACGGACTGTTGTCTGGCCAACTCAATTTTCAGCGCAGCACGCTCCGGCGAGCCCGGGGCATAAGTCAGGATGGGCTCGTTCTTTGGCAATTTGAAATCGAATACTGAATTAGTCATGGGATGAAATCTCTGGCCGTGAGAATACCCGCCCGTCCCCCACTGCCAAGTGATTTCTTGGCACAAGGGGATGCGGCCAACCGTGGGTTGAAACCCTGGTCTTTATCCACATCTCCGCGATCAAAGATGACGATCCGAGGGATTCAGGGTATCGAGAAAACCTTTCTGGCGGATGCCGTTCCGGTGCTCTTGCCCTTGGCTTGCAAGGTCACGGCATAAGTGCCCGCTCTGGTTGGCGTGCCCGAGATCACCCCGGTCCTGCTGTTGAGCTTGAGGCCTCTGGGCAGACCCCTGGCGGAATAACCCCTGGTCGGGATGATGTTGGTGGTGATGAGGTAGGGCGCCATTGGCACTCCCTTGATCAAAGGAAGCGGATCCAGATTGCTGGTGATCGCGGGTTTCACGGTCGTATCAGGTGGCACCACCGGCACCATGGTGTTGGGAACCACGCGCAAGGTCGCCGCTTGGCTGACCACGCCGCCAACGCTGTTAGTTATCACCACCGTATAACTGCCCACATCATCAGTCGTGGTGATAGTGCTCAAGGTCAGCACATTGGTGGTGGCACCGGAAATGGTGGTGCCCGCAGCGCTCACCCCGTCGGCAATAACCACCCCGTTCTTCTGCCACTGATAGATCAGACTGCCGCCAGTGGCACTCACGTCGAAGATGACAGTCACGGCGGGCTCGCTGGGTGCCGGCTGATTGACCGTCACATCACGCGGTTGCGAGGTGATGTCGGGGGTAAAGATCCCGGAAACGGTTGCCGGGCTGCTGATCACGCTGCCAAAACTGTTGGTGACGAGCACCGTGTATGTGTCCGCATCGACGGCCTGGACGTTGGTCAAGGTCAGCGTCGAACCAGTGGCACCGGGAATGATCGCCCCGTTCTTCAGCCACTGAAAGCTCACGGCATTGGGAGCCGACACGCTCAAGGTTACCGTGCCCCCCTGGACGGTTGTCACGCTGACGGGTTGGACGGTGATAATGGGGGGGGTCCCCACCGTGATGGCCAGAGAGTGATAAGCACCCGCCGCGATGCCCGACACCGCACTCAAGCTGGGGGGAACGGTCTCACTGACAAATGCCGAGCCATTCCAAATCTTGCCCCACGCCACCACCGTGGCATCGCTCTTCAAGGCCAGGGCGTGATCGCCACCCGCCGCAATGGCCGCCACCGCACTCAAGGCGGTGGCACCGGTCACCTGGCCATTGGTGTCGTCTCCCCACGCCACCACCGTGCCATCGCTCTTCAAGGCATAGGAGGTATCACCACCCGCCGCAATCGCCGTCACTCCGCTCAGGCCGGCCGGAATGGTTGTTTGCCCTTCCACATTGCGTCCCCACGCCGTCACCGTGCCATCGCTCTTCAAGGCCACGCTGTGCTCATTGCCCGCCGCAATCGCCACGACTCCGGAGGAAAATGTTAAAGTCGCAGTGGTATTAGCAGCATTCGTATTGACCGCATTGGGAACGGAAAGGGTTAGGACCGGAGGAACAGCAGCGCTCTTGCTTACAATCTTTGCGCCAGGGCCAACCGTCCCGGCCGGGCCGGTGACGAACATGCCCGGAACAATTGCGGCATTCGCCGCAGTGAGTGTCACCGTACTAACCGTGCCGGCGGGATTGGGAGGCACGGTTGCTACCGCGGTTACCGTGGTCAAGCCTGCCGGAATGGTTGTCTGGCCGGAGGAGTTGTCCCCCCATCCCACCACCGAGCCATCGCTCTTCAAAGCCAGGCTGAAATAATAACCCGCCGCAATCTGCCAGACACTGCTGGAAAATGTCAATTGGGTGGCAGTCAGGACGGAATTGGCATTTGAAACCGATAGGGTCACGGTCGTGGAGGCAACGCTTACCACTTTCGCTCCAGCGCCAACCGTAAAGGCCGGACCGGTGACGGACATGCCCGCAACAATACCCGCGTTGGCGGCGGCGAGAGTCACCGTGGCGGTCGTCCCGCCGGGATTGGCGGGCACCGTGGCGTTGACTGTTAGAGTGGTCAGGCCGGCTGGAATGATCGACTGCCCTGAATTGGGGTTATTCGCCACGGTCGTTTTGCCGGCTCCCCAGGCCATCACGGTGCCATCGTTCTTCAAGGCCAGGGTGTGCAAACCACCCGCCGCAATGGACGTCACCCCGGCGATGGAAAAGGTCAATGGGTTGGCAGCCGACACCGCAACCGTGTTAGGAACGGAAAGTGTCACCGTCGTGGTGACAACGCTTTGAACGATGGCTCCATTACCAATGCCAACCCCGGTGACCAACATGCCCGTGCTAATTGCGGGATTGGCAGGACTGACCGTAATGGTTGTGGCATTGACGGCACCCGTTGCGGTCGCCGTGACGGAAGTGGTGGTTTGTCCGTAGGTGTTGTCACCCCACGCCGTCACCGAACCATCGCTCCCCAAGGCCACGGAGTGGTAAACCCCGCCGGATACGGCGGTCACATCGCTCAGGCCGGCAGGAACAATCGACTGCCCGAATTGGGGGTCAACACCGGTGTTCGTCTCACCCGCACCCCACGCAATCACTGCGCCGGGTGTGGCGGCTTGCACCGTCAGCGTGGCCACACTGAGAATCGAAAAAGAAAATACTGAGCAAAGAATCCTGTTGATTGTTTTCATACGATGTTCGTGAAATGATCGGCGACAACTTGTCGAAGGGGAAATTTCCAGAACCCCGTGGATTTGCAATCTTTTTTTCCCAAACCGGGCAATGAGTCCACGGCGGATTTTCACACGGCTTTGCGGCGGGCGACGCCAAAGGGCCTTGCGCCCTTGGATCGCAACGGGTTTGGGAAACAGCCCCCCCGATCCGACCTGTCCCGGCCAAGGGGACAAGCCCCCTGGCGCGGGTGGCTTGCCGTGCGAAAATCCCGCCGTGCAATGAGTCAGAGATCCCGCGCAGGGTGCGGACTTGGATCAGGAGGGTGGACGTCTCGTCCGCCGCTGCGTCCGCCTCCGGCCATATTTCGGACGGGACGTCCTCGCCCCATAGGGCGCGGGACACCACGCTTCCTCTCTTCATTGGCTAGCCGAGCTGGGGCTCGGCGCTCCCGGACCGCCCTACCCTGCCCAAAAAAAGGCGGGCTCGCGGTAGGCATCAATCGTCATCAATGTCACGGCGATGCCCGAGTCTCACCACCAGCACCATGAGGTCTGTGCGTGGGGACCCCTTCGTGATATGAAACACCACTTGACAGAGGGGTGGTATTTGAGGCGGACCCCGGAAATCGGGCCAGTGGCTAAGCTATGATTGTGGTGTGCGGGGACGGACTGTAAACCGAACC
>Ga0268284_1001289_pt1 | contig 13326 bp, 1 predicted proteins | sample saktaG_14_FD_190137 | JGI IMG/M metagenome (GOLD analysis project Ga0268284, IMG submission 190137) | Saline water microbial communities from Sakinaw Lake, British Columbia, Canada - sak_2013_06_06_40m | ecosystem: Environmental > Aquatic > Non-marine Saline and Alkaline > Saline ... | reverse complement strand
CACGCAACCCAATACCGTTCACGTTGCGGCTTTAGCCGATACGGGCGGGACCGAGTTGACCGATGGTGACATCCCGACCTACAATTGGGGTAATGGCGCAGGTTGGGTGGGGTTCTATAATGACCCCCTTCCGGCGGCGGGCACCCCGCACCCCCAGATCACCTTCGATCTGGGTACCAGTTGCGAGCTGTCCTCCGTCGCCCTGACCTACCTGGCCGGTGACTCTGCGGGTGCCTTCCCCGCGACGAGTCTCGGCGACACGGTGCGGATCTCGGTCAGCACCAACGGTACCGATTTCACGGCACCGGTCAGCTATAGCCCGTTTTCCGGCCCAACCACCGGCTTTGAAAGCACCACCTCGGTCATGGATTTATCCGGCAAGAGCGGCCGATACGTCCGCTTGAACGTACAGTGTTATCACGTTGTGGGTAGCTGGGTGATGTTAGGTGAAGTGAAGTTCACCAGCACGGCCCCCGATACCGGGGCGACCCAGACGCGGGTGGAAACGGCCGCTGACGGCAGCGGATCCGTGGTGGGTGCGCAAAACATCACGGCGGGCAATTCCATCACTGTCTATGCCGTCACGCGCAACGCCAGCGGCACGTTCGTGGGCAATCCAAGCGCGACCTGGTCCTTGCAAAGTACTACGGGTGGCGTAGTGAGTGGCGACCTGGTGGCCTCCGGCCCGAGCGCCGTCTTCACCGGCCACCTCACGGGCACGGCGATCATCCGCGCGTTCGCAGCCGGATTTACCGGCAATTCGGGCACCCAGACGGTGACCGCCGGCACCGCTAACAGACTGGCGTTCACGACCCAGCCCGGCGGCGGACAGCCCGGCACTACCTGGGCGACGCAACCGGTGGTGAAAGTCCAGGATGCGGGCGGCAACACGGTCACTTCCAACACGTCCACCGTGACGCTGGCAATTTCCAACAACGCCGGGCCGGGCGGAGTGTTGAGCGGAACCAAGGCGAAGGCCGCCGTGGCGGGCGTGGCGACCTTCAGCGGGCTGAGCATCGACCTGTATGGCACAGGCTACACGCTCGGCGCCACCGCGGGCTCTCTAACATCCGCCACCTCCGCGGCGTTCAACATCACCAGCACCGCCACGGTGGCCTTGACCAAACCCATCACCCGGCAGGTGGTCCAACGGGGCGCAACCAATACCGGCAACATCGCCATCCAAGGCACCTACACCGGTTCGCCCACACGCATTGAGGCCCGCGCGGTGGTCATGGCCGGAACCGGCAACTCCGGCAGCGACACCGCCTGGATCACCATCACCCCCTCACCGACTGGCGGAACCTTCAGCGGCTCCCTGGGTCCGGTGACCGCAGGCGGCTGGTATCAGATCGAGGTGCGCTCGGTCACCGCGGGAGCGCCTGGCATCACCTCGACCGTCCAGCGCGCCGGGGTGGGGGATGTCTATCTAACCGCCGGACAATCCAACTCCGCCAACTATGGGACACCCGCCGGCGTTTGCGCGGATGACCGGGTGAGTTCCTACAATTATTCTAACGGGGTTTGGGCCAAGGCGGTCGACCCCATGCCGGGTGCCACGGGTGAATGGGGCTCGGTGTGGACGCGGCTCGGCGATCTGCTCGCCGCCCGCGACAATATCCCGGTGGCCTTCGCGTGCATGGGCCAGGGCAGCAGCCAGGTGTTGGATTGGGTGCCGGGCAGCGGCGGTTCCGCATATATCACCGCCGCGGTGCAGGCATTCCCCGTCAATGGTTTCCGTGCCTTCCTCTGGCACCAGGGCGAATCGGACGCCATTGAGAACACCACCCCCGCGGTCTATCAGACCAGGCTCAACTCCGTCATCAGCCAAAGCCGCGTGAACGCCGGTTGGAGCATTCCGTGGTATATCTCCGAGGCGAGCTTTCACCCGGCGACAAATTTGTCCCAGGAGGAACCGGTGGTGGCTGGGCAGCGGCGGGTGATTCAGGGCGACGCGCTGGTTTTTCCCGGTCCGGTCACCGATGATTTCCATTTGGAAGGCAAGGTGGGACACGATGCCCCGGGCTGGGATGTGCATTTCAATGCTGCCGGTCTCGCCGATTTCGCCGCACAGTGGGTTGCCATCCTCGGCGGCACGCCCGACCTGGCCCCGAAAAACGCCGACTTCGAGAGCAACACCGTTCTAACAGACGGCGCGAGCGGATCCATCAACACTTCCGATACCCTCTCCCCATCCGTCATCGGTTGGCGCGCGCTGGCCGCCTCCGCTGAAGCGGTGGCCGATGGCGACTGCGGCTATTTCAACCCGAACAATGCGTCGTATGCGGGAGCTGCGGACGGTGGTGCCGGCGGCGGCGTGTTGCCCCACATGTCGGGCCGCCAGGTGGCCTATCTTTCCAACTCCACGGCGGGCGCGGGATTCCTGCAAACGCGCCGCGCCATGTTGCAAGCCGGCCAAATTTACACCCTCACCGTCGCTCTCGGCGTGCGCGGCAATGGCAACACGTTTGGTGGCGCCACCCTGGAAATCCTCGCCAATGGCACAATCATCGCCAGTCGCAGCGTGACCCGCGCGGAACTCGACACGCTCAACGGCGGCAACGCCGCCAACACATTTACCGACATCCCGCTCCAAGCCATCACCGGCGCAAGCGTGACCGCCGGCCAGGCGCTGGCCATCCGCATCCGCAAGACCGGCGGCGCCGGAACCTATCTGGATTTCGACAACGTGCGCCTGGTGCTTGGCCCTAACACGCCGCCCGCGGCGCCGACCGGTCTAACGGCCACACCCATGGACGCAGCCGTCGCCTTGAGTTGGACCGCCTCGCCCGGCGCGACGGGCTACAAGGTGTCGGTCACGCCGGGAACGGTCGTCACCACCACGGCATCGCCCTATACCGTCACCGGCCTGACCAATGGCACACCCTATCAATTCAAGGTGTTAGGGACCAACAGCGTTGGCGATGGCGCGTATTCCGAAGTCGTGAACGCCACGCCGACAGCCGGGTTGTCCACCACCACCACGCTGGCCACCTTGACTCCGTCCACCTACGGCAACCCGGTGGCCTTCACCGCCACCGTCGCGCCTGCGCCCACCACGGGCGGCACGCTCCAATTTTACGATAACGCCGTGGCACTCGGCAGCGCGGTGGCAGTCAATACCAGCACCGGGGCGGCCCAATACACCACCAGCGCACTGACCGCCGGCAGCCATCCCATCACCGCCACTTTCAACGGCTCTACGGGATTCAATGGCAGCACGGCCAGCTCCAAGACCCAAACCGTCAACCCGGCGACGCCGGTCGTGACGGTGAATGTTGGCAGCTACACCTATAATGGCTCCGCCCAGGGACCTAACACCGCCACCACCGGCGGCTCGACCGGCGCCGTGACCTTCAGTTATACGGGTGTTAGCGGCACGACTTACCCGGCCAGCAGCACCCCGCCGACAAATGCCGGCAGTTATACCTGCACCGCAACGGTCGCGGCGGATTCCAACTACCTTAGCGCCTCGTCCGGCGCGACGCCCTTTGCCATTGCCAAGGCGACGCCGGTGATCACCTGGAACACTCCCTCGCCCATCATCGTTGGCACGGCCCTGGGCGCCAGCCAGTTGAATGCCACCAGCGGCGGAGTCGCCGGAAATTTTGTTTATACTCCGGCCAGCGGTGCGCTGCTCGCCTTGGGCAGCCATACCTTGAGCACGCAGTTCACGCCCGCCGTCACCACCAATTACAACACTCCAGCGGCCAAGAACGTCACCATCCTGGTACAGCCCGTGGGTTCGTCTAACATCACTGCGGAAAGTTGGGGCGGGGCTGGCGATCACTATGGCGTGTCCACTTCGGACCTGGTCAACACCGGTCAAGCCACGCTCGCCAGCATCACTCTGACTTCAGGCACCGCTAGATTTGGCAGTGCTGTCGGCAAGCTCAACGACGGGTCGGAGGGCGGTGGTGGCGGTAACAATGGCGAGTGTTTGGCTCCGTCGGATGGAGCCGTGGTCACGGTGGCCTTGAACACCTCGGTGAACTCTGCCGGATACGACATCACTTCGATCATGACGCTCACGGGTTGTGCCGATAATGTTACCGATCGCATCAGCCAGAAATACGACCTGGCGTATCACGTCGTGGGCGGCGCGCCGGGAGCTTGGACCACCCTGGCCGGCGACGCCGGTGCCACGGTGGTGAGGGCGTTTACTGGCACGGGTGGAGAGGTCTATGGGGGAGAAACGAGGGTGACGATCTCCGGCATCACCGCCTCCGGTGTGGACCAACTGAGATTCACTTTCCACGGCAACTCCACCCAGAACGAGACCTCGCTCTACAAGGAGATCGACGTGCTCGGCACGGCGACGGCAACCGCATCTAACACCTACGCCACCTGGGCAGCGGCCCAAGCGCCACCCGTGACCGGCGGTGCGAACGGGGATTCGGACCATGACGGCATCGCCAACCTGGTCGAATACGCCCTCGTCCTCAGTCCGGCCGCCGCCGATGGCCCGCCCGGCAGCTTTGACGGCAGTTTGCTCAGCTTCAACAAGCGCGCTGATGCGGTCACTAACAACGACGTCACTTATGCGATCCAGACCTCCACAACGCTTGCCGCGGATTCATGGACCGAGGTCTTGAGTTACGTCGATAACAACGCCACCACGATCTCCTGCACTCTGCCTGATGGAGTGTTAGGAGGCAAGGTCTTCGCCCGCCTGGTCGTGACCCAGAAGTGAGGAGATTTTAAATTTTGGATTTTGGATTTTGGATTTTGGATTTTGGATTTTGGATTTTGGATTTTGGATTTTGGATTGAAGAGTGGCTTCGCGGTGCATTCTTGTCTTTCATCCATCATCCATCTTCCTTTCTAAGGAATCCTTAAAATCCCTTGCCTTTTGAAAAAGCAAGGCTAATCACACCGGGTAAGGAATTTCCATGACGCAATCCACCATCACCAGCAAGGGCCAGACGACCCTGCCCGCCCACATCCGCCGTGCCTTGCATTTGAAAACAGGCGACAAAATCCTCTATGAAATCCAAGGGGATTCGGTGGTCATCCGCCCGCAGCCCGGGGTGATGGTGGTTTTCGGAGCGCTCAAGCCGTCTGCGGGCAAAACCGGGGTGCCTTTCAAGGAAGCCCACCGGAAATCCCGCGCGGTGTGGGTGGCGGACACTGCGCGGGAGGGTCGCCCATGAAACCTTTGCTACTGGAATCTGGCTGCGGCTTCGATCCGGGAGGGTCGTGCCGTGGTTTCTTTTGATCGGGACCTCACCAAGCTGCACGGCATCACCGCCAAGAAACCCCGGGATTGGGTGTCGCGACCTCCATGAACATGCCCCGGCAATGTGCCTCAACTCTTCGCAGATAGAAGAAGAGACGATCCACAATCCACAAGGTGGCGCGCTCTCGATGAGAGCGCACGCCAAAGAATCTTCCCAAGCATGGCCGTCGCGGCATTCTTTGGGATTTCCTTGGTCCACCCTTTGCCTTGCGGTCTCAGCGAGGCCGCGCCACCCTGCGGTCTCAGCGAGGCCGCGCCACCCTGCGGTCTCAGCGAGGCCGCGCCACCCTGCGGTCTCAGCGAGGCCGCGCCACCCTGCGGTCTCAGCGAGGCCGCGCCACCTATTCCGAAGTCCACTGATCTTTCCTTGCTTCGTTGCAACACCGACTACCCATCTTTATGGGTATTGCGGATCATGCGCCCGGCCCCATGCTGTCTCGGCAGCGTGCCACCATCCAAAATCCACCATCCAAAATCCAAAATTGCCCCACCCCTTTCCGGAGTTTATTGGGTTTTTTCTCCGGAATCCCAGCGGGGCCGCCGGTGCGCAACGGCGGCCCCGCAACTTGCTTCATAAGGGGATGGGACGTATCGTCGCTTTATCCTGCAAATCCATCATCCATCATTCCAATGAACCACCCGCTCCCACTCCGGGCCTTGTTCAAGGCGCTCCCACTGGCCCTGTTGTTCGCCCTGCCCGCCGAGGTCAAGGCTGTCACTGCGCTGAAGATGGATCTCACCGTCGGCAACAATCTCTCCACGGTTGACCGCACCTATACTTACAACCTGGGGCCCACCGGGATGCGCGGGTGGATTGACAACGGCTGGCCCGAGACCCCTGCACAGGACGGCTACACGGCGTTTGCTCCCTATCAGATTCTGGTGACCACCGTGGCCGCCGGCACGCCGGCAGCCGGGGTCCTGGCCGTCGATGACGTGATTCTAGGCGCGAGTGCGGGCACTGGCACCGTGCCGCTTTTCACCAGCGATGCCCGCAAAAGCCTGGGCCTGGCGATCGGCGCGGCCGAGGCCGGCACCGGCCTGCTGAAATTCAAGCGCTGGCGTGCCGGGGTCACCACCGATGTGTCCATCACCCTGCCCGTCATGGGTGCCTACTCCGATACGGCACCCTACAATTGCCCCAAGACCACGCTGATCATGAAGAAAGCTGCGAAGAGTCTGGCAAAGCGCATCAAGACCTACGGGTGGGGAGTTGACGGGCCGGGATCCATCAATGCGCTGGCCCTGCTGGCAACCCCCAATAATCCCACTGACCCCACGAACCCCGATGACCCCGGCGACCCCAATAACATCAATATCAATTACCTGCCGATGTTGCAGACCTATGCCCGGTCGATCGCGCCCGCGACGCTTGACCTGGAGCGCACCGGGATTGATGCGTGGAGTTGCTACCAGAGCGTCTTCCTGGCGGAATACTACATGCTGACCAACGACTCCCAGGTGTTTCACGGGCTGAGCGAATATGTGATCTATGCGGCCAAACACACCAGCATGTTCGGCACGGCCGGCCACGGGTTCTCCAATGTGCCGCCCCCCGGCGGCTGGGAGGCTGGCGGCACCCATGGCTCGATCAGTTGGTATGGGCCGGTCAACCAGGCCGGACTGGTCGCCCAGCTCACCATCGCGCTGGGCAAGAAGGCCGGCGTGGTGAGTCCGGAGATTGATCCGGCCATCGCGCGGGCCGCCAATTTTTTTGGCTACTATGTGAACCGTGGGTCGATTCCCTATGGCGAACATCAGCCGTATTACGGCGAGCACCAACTCCAGGGGCAGAGCCGGACTTACTATGATCACTGTAGCAACGGCAAGGACGGGTTGGCCGCGGTCATGTTCGCCTGCATGGATAACAAACCGGTGCAGACGGAGTATTTCTCACGGATGGCCTTGGCGGGATACAACGGCGAGGCCTACGGGCATACGGGCCAGGGGTTCAGCTATTTGTGGACAATGCTCGGCGCCAATATGGGCGGCCCGCTCGCGGCGCAGGAATACCACAAGAAAATGCGCTGGGACCGCGACCTGAAACGCCGCAGTGACGGTGCTTTTGTCTATGAAGGTGGCGAGCAGTGGGCGCCCGGCATGGCCGCCGACTACTTTGATAGTTCCAATGTTTATTATGACAACCCAACCGCCTATTACCTCCTGCACGCCTGCATCCCCCTGAAAAATCTTTACATCACCGGCAAGAATGCGAACCCGGACAACGAACTTGGCGCACAAGCGGTGAGCAACGCCACCTGGGCCTCCCAATTCACCGCGGCCTGCGGCGCTTATACCAAGGCGCAGTTGTTCTCCGCGTTGGGCGAATGGGATCCGATCGTGCGCTACAATGCCGCTACCGAACTGGCCACCCGCTCGCTGAGCACCACCGAGGTGGACTCGTTGATCACCATGGCGGAAAATCCCGCCGATGCCAATCAGCGCGAGGCGGCCTGCACCGCCCTGGGCTGCCTGCAAACCACCCGCGCGATACCCGCGCTGACCCGCCGCCTCAAGGACACCGACATCTGGGTGCGCGCCAAAGCCGCCAAGGCGCTCACCGCCATGGGCACCGCTGCAGCCTCGTCCGTGCCCGACATGCTGGAGGCGTTTGTCACGAATGTGAAGCCCACCTATCCGTTCGAGGCTGGCTTCAATTGGAACGACCCGTTACAGATCGCTAACGGTTATCTGTCAGAGACGCTGTTCTACCATTTGGGAAGCACCACCATCAATGCCGACAAGAGCCTGCTCTATCCGGCGGTGCGCGCCGGCATCAAACAACCGGCCGGCATGTGGCGCGGCCAGCTTTCCGATTTCGTGCAGAACCTGTTGACCCTGGAGGACGTCAAGGCCCTGGCCCCGGAGCTGTTCGAGGAGGTGACCCTGGAAGGACCGTGCGACCGGATGTTCACCATGGCCGGCCCCTATATGGCATTGTCCGCCCTGTCGAAATATCACATCGCGGAAGGAATCGACTTGGCCATGGGCAAGACGAGTTTCTGGGGCTGGGACGCCGCCGCCGCCTTCGATTTCCTCAAACCCTATGACGAGGCGGCCCGGCGGATGCTGCCGGATTTGCACGCCCAGGATCTCGCGTGGATGTCGGCCACCGACCCGGTGGGCGGCGAAAACGCCGCGAATCTCGACGCCTGCATCGCCAGGATCGAAGCCGCCTCGACCGCGCCGGACCTGGTCTATGGACTGGCGGTGGCCAACCCGCAAATCGGGGTCACTCCGGCCAATACCGCCAAAGCGGTCAATCTAACGGGATCGTCGTGCCGGCAGGCCACGGTGTCCTGCGCGCTCGCCACCCAACCGCTGCACGGCACGCTCACGGGCACGCCGCCGAATCTAACATACACGCCGGCGGCCGACTACCAGGGCATGGACCGCTTCACGTTCACGACCACCGACGGCCTGACCACTTCGGAGCCCGCGACGGTGCACCTGGTGGTGGGCACCGGCGGCACCGGCTTGAACGGGAGTTATTACGACAACATGGATTTCACCTCGCTCAAAGCGACACGGATTGACCCGTCCGTCAACTTTGATTGGGGCACTGCGCCGCCCGCCACGCTTGGCGCGGGTACCTACAGCGTGCGCTGGACCGGCCAGGTGATGGCGCCGGAGAGCGGGACCTACCGGTTTTCCACCCGCACCAGCGACGGAGTCCGCCTGTGGGTCAACGGCGTGCAGGTGGTCAACGACTGGAACGACCAGGTGACCAGCCTGTGGAACGACAGCGCCCCCATCACCCTGACCGCCGGGCAGAAATACAGCCTGAAGATGGAGTATTATGACAATGCCAATCCGTCCACGGCGCGGCTGTATTGGTATATGCCGTCACGCAAGGCCGCCACTATCATCCCGCAGGAGTTGTTATTCCCGGTGACGGGTGTGGTCCTGACCTCGCCGTCTAACGGATCCAGTTTCGCGCCGGGGACGACGGTCGCGCTGACGGCCGATGTGTCGGATGTGGCCGGCACGGTGACCAACGTGTCGTTCTATCAAGGCGCCACGCTGATCGGGTCCGACACCACCGCTCCGTATGCGCTGAATTGGACGAATGTGGCGACTGGTGAGTATTCTCTAACATCCAAGGCCACGAACAGCACGGGCGCGGTCAGCACGTCCACGGTGGTGGTGATCACGGTGGGTGGCAACGCGGTTCCCGTGACTTCCGGTCTGGCCTGTTGGTTCGACGCGTCCTTTGGCGTCACCGCGGACAGTGCCCAGCAGGTGACCTTCTGGCATGACCGGTCCGGCAACGGTCATGACGCGGTGTTCGAACTTTGGGACAAGCCGGTTGTCATGCGCAACCAGCTGTTCTCGAAACCCGCGATCCGCTTCAGTGACAAAGCCGCCGGTTTCTTCGATCTTGCCGGAACGCTCTTTGTCAAGGAGCAATACGTCGTCGTGCGCTCACCCTCCTATACCACCTGGAGTTATGGCGGCTTCCTCTGCCACAGGTCGGGACGAGGGTCAAGCTACTTGCTTGGCGGATCCGGATTCGAATCGGCGCCAGCCGCGGTGTCCAAGAACGGCACCGCGCTCGCGAGTCCGTTCAACCTCGGCACCATCACCAACTTCATGGTTCTCAAAATCACCGTGGACGACAGCAACACGAGTCCGGCAGCTTACCAGATCGGCAGGTCCGATGGATATTCGTGCGAGTTCGACGTGACCGAGATCCTCGGCTATTCCAGGGCTCTCACAGCCCAGGAGCAGGCCAAGGTCGGCGGTTATCTAACAGCCAAATACGGGCTCACCACGACCTACCCCGCCACCGGCAGTCTGGCCAACCGGGCCGCCACCGGCATCACCAACAACTCGGCGGCGATCAACGCCACGCTGATGTGCAACGGGACCAACTATGACGTGACCGCCTACTGGGGACCCGAGGATGGCGGCATCAACTCTAACAACTGGGCCAACTCGGCATCCATCGGCTCGTGGACCAATGTGGCATCGATCGACCTCAACCGCACGCTCACCAACCTGGCCCCCGGCACGACTTACTACTATACCTTCCGCGCCACCAACGCGACGAGCACGATTTGGGCGACTCCCGCCCAAAGTTTCACGACGCTCTCCACGGCCAAGGACATCCTGGCCTTCGGCGCCAACGTCGCCGGCAGCAGCGCCGTGATCGATACCGGAGCCGGCACCGTGGCCTGGACCGTGCTATATGGCACTGGTCTAACAATCCTGGCGCCGGCCTATACGGTTCCGCCCCTGGCGTCGGGCACTCCGGCTTCGGGCACCAGCCGGAACTTCACCACGCCGCAAACCTATATCATTACCGCCCAGGACGGATCCACCAAAACCTATACCGTCACGGCGACATTGGGCGCGGCGAGTTCGGCCTGTGACATACTGACCTTTGGCCCCGGAGCTACCATTGACGGGAACTACATATATTTGACCGTGCCTTATGAGACGGATTTGGCGACCCTGGCACCGACCTACACGGTTTCCACCGGTGCCACGGGGATGCCGGCCAGCGGGGTGGCACCGGCCCCGAACTTCGCCATCGCGAACCCGGCCACGTACACCATCACCGGCCAGAACGGCATCACCACCAAGACTTACTACGTGATGATCACAGTCCTCCCCTTGAACCCGGACCGGATCTCTAACGGAGGTTTTGAGAACGGCAAGGACATCGCACTCAATTGGAACGGCGGTCAGGGTGGCTACACAGCCGTTAACATTGCTTCAGGCGCGTCCAACACCGACCTTCCCGGGTGGTCCGGCAGCTTTACTAACTGGTATGATATCAATAACGCCGAGTACCGCACTGCCCAGGACGGCGTGCGATGGATCAATCTGACCGGCGCGGATGGAGCCCTCCTCTCCCAGTCGTTCGGGGTTGTGGCCGGGAGCGTTTACACGGTGAGGTATTACGAGATGAGACGGGGCGGCGGTGGCTATATGGACACGACCGTCAGTGTCGCCGCCGGGACGGTGACCGGTGCAGGTGGATCGCCGACGTCTGTTAGTGCCGGCCCTGCCGCCAGCATCGTTCAGCTGAGCGCCAGGAATAACGATGCGTGGACGGCGCACACCTTCACGTTCACCCCGAACACCACGACGACGGCGAACCTATCCTTCGCCAACGATCCCGCCGGCGACGGCGGCGACGGCGTGTTCCTGGACAATGTCAGTGTCACCGCTGCGGTTATCGTGGGCCCAAGGGTTTCAACGACCACGCTGACCCGCCACCCGGGCACGGGCACATCTTCGCCTTACGGCGCTGCGTTGAGCTTCGATGTGACCGTGGCCGGAAACTTCGGCACTCCGGTTGGCACCGTCACCCTGAAAGACGGCGGATCTAGCGGAACAACCCTCGGCAGCGCCACCCTGACCAGCGGTGCTTGCACCATCACCACCCCCACGCTGGCGCTCGGCACCCACTCTAACATCGTGGCCGTCTATGGCGGCAACAGCACCTATGCCAGCAGCACGTCGAGTCCCTTGTCCCAAACGGTCAGTTTGACCCCGCCGGAGGCGCCAACCGGGCTCGCCGCGACGCCCGGGGCATCCGGTGCCGTCATGTTGACCTGGAATGCCCCGGCAGGAGCGACGGGCTACAAGATATCGATCAAGAACACCGCCACCACTGCGGAACAATTCGTCACCACCACGGCATCGCCCTACACCGCCACGGGTCTGACCAATGGCACATCCTATCAATTCAAGGTGTTGGGAACCAACGGCGCCGGCGATGGCGCGTATTCCGGGGTTGTTAGCGCCACGCCGACAGCCGGGGCGGCCACCACGACCACGTTGGCCGCCTTGACTCCTTCCACCTATGGCGACCCGGTGACCTTCAGCGCCACAGTCGCGCCCGTACCCACTGGCGGCACGGTGCTATTTTACGATAACAACGTGGCACTCGGCAGCCCGGTGGCGGTCAATACCGGCACCGGGGTGGCCCAATTCACCACCAGCGCCCTCACCGCCGGCAGTCATCCCATCACCGCCACTTTCAGTGGCGCCGCGGGACTCAATGGCAGCACAGCCAGCTCTATCAGTCAAACCGTCAACCCGGCGACGCCGGTCGTGACGGTCATCGGCAGCACCAGCTTCACCTACAACGCGTCCGCCCAGGGACCTAACACCGCCACCACCGGCGGCTCGACCGGCACCGTGACCTTCAGTTATGCGGGTGTGAGCGGCACGACTTACCCGGCCAGCGGCACCCCGCCGACCCATGTCGGCAGTTATACCTGCACGGCGACGGTGGCGGCGGATTCCAACTACCTCAGCGCCGCGTCCGGCGCGACGCCCTTTACCATCGCCAAGGCGACGCCGGTCATCACCTGGGCCAATCCCGCGCCCATCACCGTCGGCACGGCCCTGGGCACTACCCAGTTGAACGCCACCAGCGGCGGAGTCGCCGGCAATTTTGTCTACACTCCGGCCAGCGGTATGGTGCTCCCCCTGGGCAGCCATGTCTTGAGCGTGCAGTTCACGCCCACCGTCACCGCCAATTACAACACCCCGGCGGCCACGACCGTCACCATCCAGGTGAATCCCTTGGCCTCGCTCACCATCACTGATGCGCAATGGTCGGGGGCCGGCAATCACTATGGCGTGTCCGCTACCGACTTGATCAACACCGGTCAAGCCACGTTCTCCAGCATTGCTTTCTCAGGCACCGCAAATTGGGGTAGTTCTGTCGGCAAGCTCAACGACGGTGCCGAGGGCGGTGGTGGCACTAACAATGGTGAGTGCCTGGCCCCATCTGATGGCGGCGTGGTCACGGTGGTCTTGGACACCTCGGTGAACTCTGCGGGATACGACATCACTTCGATCATTACGCTCACGGGTTGTGCCGATAATGAATCCGATCGCATCAGCCAGAAATACGACGTGGCGTATCACGTCGTGGGCGGCGCGCCGGACACCTGGACCACCCTGGCCGGCGACGCCGCAGCGACCGTGGCGCGAAGTTGGACCTCCACCAGCGGACCTGGAGAGACCTATGGGGGGGAAATGCAGGCCACCATCTCCGGCATGACCCTTACCGGCGTGGACCAACTGCGATTCACTTTCCACAATGCCCCCCCGCAGAATAC
>Ga0268284_1001282_pt1 | contig 13379 bp, 12 predicted proteins | sample saktaG_14_FD_190137 | JGI IMG/M metagenome (GOLD analysis project Ga0268284, IMG submission 190137) | Saline water microbial communities from Sakinaw Lake, British Columbia, Canada - sak_2013_06_06_40m | ecosystem: Environmental > Aquatic > Non-marine Saline and Alkaline > Saline ... | reverse complement strand
ACCCTGGCAAAGACTCGCCTGATATTGCCATCCAGTGTTGTCACATTCCGGTTAAAAGCTATCGAAGCGATCGCTCCAGCTGTATAGCGTCCTATGCCCGGCAACCTGATCAACTCAAACATATTATCAGGCAATTTGCCATAATATTCTTTCATTATTTTCTGAGCAGAGATGCGTAAACTCCGAGCCCGACTGTAATAACCCAATCCTTCCCAAGTTGATAATACATCCGATTCTGATGCAAGCGCCAAATCAGAAACACTTGGGAAAATATCCATCCATTTTCTAAAATATGGGATCACAGTTTCAACACGGGTCTGCTGAAGCATAATCTCAGAGATCCAAATTGCATAAGGGTCACTTTGACCGCGCCATGGCAATTCCCTAGCATTAAGAGCATACCAATCTAAAATAAGCTCTGCCAGTTTACTCAAAGTTTATAATTGGAATCCACTTCGAGCAGGAACAAGTTTATAAGAGTAGTTTTTTACAAATGAGAACAATTTCTGCTGCAAATCTCGCCAAGTTGTTGAAAGAAGAGCACGTTGTGCAAGTGGTAAATCATTAGCCAGCATACCTACTTGAATTTGTGGGGAATTCCCAAAAATAGTCGCCCAAGCTTCTACAGGTTCCAGCCCTAATCTTTGCACTCCTGGAATAAATTCGCTGATGACAAACTCAAAATAATCCTGTTCATTTTCAGGTGCAATGTCCCAAGTCATGATTAATTTGATAGACATTTCACTCTTATCCACGTTGATAATCCAGTACTATTACTTTTGATTCTGATGGTAATCCCGATTTAATTACCTTTAAACTTGGCACTGGATCAATTGGTTGCAAACCCATTTCCTTAATAAATTTATCAAGCGAATCTAGATCTATTTTTCCATCGCCCGTTTGATAATGCATCGGGATTATGATGTTCGGTTCTAATTGACTTACAACTTCTGCAGCTTTAGCTGCATTTAATCCGTCACCGCCACCTATCGGTATCAAAGCTACATTTACAGGTCCAAGTGCTTCTACTTCAGCCTGAGATGGAACTTGTTTTAGATCTCCCAAGTGAGCTACCGTTAAACCATCATAATCAAAAACATATAATGTATTACGCGGTTGTTCGACCTTTTTCCTATTATTCCCGTCTGTTTGAACTGCGGTTATGAACACTCCACCAATTTCATATTCACCTGGACCGGTGAGAATATGACCAGCTCCCTTAACCGCGTTCGTGAAATTGTGACCAGGGGCATCATGACTGACCGCTACAATATCAGATTTCAATTTTAAAGGAAAATATCCAATTGCATTTGAATCAAAAGGATCCACCACGACCGTAGCGAGTCCTCGTTCTGTCATCCGAAAACATGAGTGACCATACCAAATTATTTCCATAAACAACCTCCTAAAGCCAATTATACCTGCATACAACTACATTACTTATTTGATTAAATTAATCCGATCCTGGGAAAAAAATATTTACTAACAAGACATGGTCAGAAAATTATCTCCAAAACAATGGAAACACAACTCGAATTACTACTTCCAACAATAAACCAAGCATGAACCACATTCCAAAAGACCGATTATTTACAAATGCCTGAGGGGCAAAATATAATGGCCAGCCTCCCTGTCCCTCTGGGAAACCGTCTGGTTTAATTTCGGGTCGCGGTTTAAGAAATTGAGGGTATAGTTTTATAAATGTAGGTATTGCCAATAAAACAAACAACATTATCGGGGTAAAATATTTTGTGGCAATCAAAATTAGGACAATTATATAAGGTATGATCATCATGGCTATGACTATATAACGCGCTGTAAATTCTCCGATGATCACCGGTAATGTATAGATCTTCTTGGCTTTGTCAACTTGTATTTTGTCTATATGCTTGCCGAAAATAACCGTGGTGACGCCCAACACATAAGGCAAGCTGGCCCAAACCACGTTCCAGGACCAGTTTTGGGTAAGAACATAATATCCCCCCCCTATCATCAACGGACCCCATACGATCAAAACTGCTATTTCACCCATAGCAATATATTTTAAAGGCCAAGTGTAAAACAGGACAAAAAATGCACCCAGCCCAAGCAAAATCCAAATTGTCAGGTCGCCTTTGTTCATTAACAAAAGATATCCGCCACAAATAGCTGCTAAAAGTCCGGTCACTCCAAAATACATCAAATGTTGAGACTTGGTCATCAAACCATCTGCAACTGGTTGAGGTCCGTACATGGTTCGAAAATAATTATCTTTATCCACTCCACGAATGTAATCCGTATAATCATTAAAAAGGTTATTTGAAGCATGAGCCAGGATAAGGCCAATCATCAAAATAATCCAATCGCCCACATTTATTTGCTTGTTATCGTGTAAGGCAAACAACCCTGCCAGAACGCCTGACAGAAAGGTCATAATCAACACAGCAGCCCTGGTTGCAATCAGCCATTTTGAAATTACATCCAGATCTTCCCATTCTGTTTTCGATACTTGAGGAATTACTTGTAGTGCTTTACGCCACATTTGAAAGTTCATATCATCTCCCATTTACCAATAAGGTAGAGTGATTATACCCAAAAGAGGAATTTATATGTAATAGTTGCCGTTTGTGATTATTGTCACGACAATGTATGACTTACCCCACTAACTATATTTTATTAATAATCTCATACTATAGAGTGAGATTCTACTTGACTTGGAAGAATTAAATATGTATTCTTTAAGATATTGTTAGGTGCCCTTGCAGACCTCCGCATATTCAAAGTAATTAAATGAGTTCATACGAGGTGATCAATGTCCATAAAAGAAACAGCCAACGAAATTTTTTATAATAGAATACAAGAAGAAACACCAGATGGGGAAAAACTGAGGAACTGTCTTCAATGTGGAAATTGCAGTGGAATATGCCCTTTTGGTTACGTTATGGTTTACCCTCCAAGCCGGATGATTGCAGAGATTCGAGCAAATCGATTTGAAAAAATTCTGGGCACAGAGAATGTTTGGATGTGCGTTTCCTGTTATGCCTGCACATCAGTTTGTCCGGCCAAAATACCCCTTACCGCTGGTTTAATGACCGGGGCTAAAGAAGAGTTGTTGCTTGCTGGAAACGTGCCGAGTGAACTTCAGATTGCACTTGAAAATTCTCAACGCTATGGGAACCCTCTTGGGGAATCTCCTCGAAAACGAGCCGATTGGGCTCGGGAGATTCAGCCTGAAGTAAAGATTATGGGAAAATTTAGGCAACCAGTGGATGTGCTATGGTTTGTTGGTGACTATCCTTCCTACCACCCACGCGTTCAACTCATCGCCAAGTCTATGGCAAAAATATTAAATGCCCTAAATATCAATTTTGGTATCCTGGGACCAGAAGAAGTTAGCGATGGGGACTCACAAAGGCTCGCAGGCGAACATGGTCTTTTTGAAATGTTAGCTGAAAAAAATGGATCAGCATTCAGCAAATATGAATTTAAAGAAATCATCACAACTGATCCTCATGCCTTCAATGCAATCAAGAATGAATATCCAAAATTGGGAATTTCTTATCCGGTCCGCCATTATACAGAATATCTTGCCGAGAACATTGATCGTATCATCCCAATGATCAAAAATGATATCAATGCTCGGGTAACTTATCATGATCCGTGTTACCTTGGCCGTGCCAACAATATTTTCGAACAACCACGGACCCTAATACAGAATCTCCCAGGGGTTGAATTGGTGGAAATGCCACACAACCTCAATAATAGTCTATGTTGTGGAGGCGGCGGGGGCGGAATGTGGCTGGATGGATTCCAATGGGAAAAATCCCATGTTCGATTATCAGAATGGCGAATTCAAGAAGCATTGAGTACGGGGGCTAATATACTTGCTGTCGCCTGCCCTTACGAAACCCCCCGCTTTGAAGATGCATGTAAAAATATCGATAAAACTGGCAAATTAAGGGTTTTAGATATTGCAGAATTATTGACTGAATCAATGGGGATATAGGAAAGGAGGAATAATGAAAATCCTGGTTTTCATCAAACTCGTTCCTGACCTGGTCGAAGAATTAAGTATTGATCCTAATGGAACAGCCCTAGATACAACCTGGATGCGGATGATCATTAACGAATTCGACGATCATGCTTTGGAACAGGCTATCCTTTTAAAAGAAAAACAAACAGCAGATGTAATTGTTATTGCCCCAGATGTTGAAGGTGTCGATGAAGTTCTATTTACTGCTTTAGCAAAAGGGGCAGACCAGGTGATTAAACTCACCGGAGATTTTAGCAATGCCAATAACCATGCATTTGCGCGTGCATTTACACCCTATATCAACAATATCCAACCTGATCTGATATTAACTGGCGTCCAGGCAAACAGCGATATTGATGGCTCGATAGGCCCTCTAATAGCTGCATGTCAAAATCAACCTTTCATAGGTTATGTCTCAGGTGTGATTCTTGAGGATAAAAGAGCCATCGTCAGGAAGGAATATCCAGGTGGAGTAATCGCTGAAATGTCGGTATCACTTCCGGCTGTTCTAGGAATCCAGTCTGCCGAACAGCCACCCAGATATGTTGCCGTTAGTAAAGTTCGTCAGGTAATGAAAACAGCAAATATAGAAGAACATCAATTCGATGCAATAGATATATCTGGATCACCTAAAACAAACCGCATGTTCCAACCTGAAACCAGCACCCATGCCGAGATGATCGAAGGAAACCCGGACGAAATTGCTGATCGGCTTGTCTCTGTATTTAAAGAGAAGGGTATCCTTTAGAGGAGGAATTGATGAGCCGAGATATTTTTGTACTCATTGAACATAACCAGGGGCAGGTGTCAGAGATATCTTATATCATGCTGGCAGCCGGACGAGATTTGGCTATCGCACAGGGTTCTCAGGTGATCGCAATTCTTTTTGGAAATCAGGCCGAGAATCTCGCACAGAATCTTTCTGCTGATAAATTGTTATATGTTAACCATCCTGCCCTGGAAGATTTTACACAAGATGCTTATCTAATCACTATCTCTGAGATTATTAAATCCAGACAACCTGGAGTTGTCTTGTTTGGGAATACAACGATCGGATCAGATCTCGCCGGAGCAGTCTCCATCTCTCTTGATCTGGACCTGGCAAGCTCATGCAAATATTTCACATCTGATGGAAAAGTTGTCAGTCAGATTTGTGGTGGAAAAATCATGGTCGAAAGTAATTTTTCTTTCACAACAACATTGATAACAATGCTCCCAGGTGGTTATAAACCTGAGCTTGGACAATCAGACCATCCTCCTGCAATTGAAAACATCACTCCCCCTTCATTGGAAAATTTGCGGATTAAGAATATCAACTTCATTCAACCAGAAAGTTCAGATATTGATATCTCCAAAGAACCCATTCTCGTTTCAATCGGGAGGGGTATCCAAACCCAAGACAACGTTGAGTTGGCTGAAGAACTTGCGGAAGCCCTTGGTGGTGTGATTTGTGCTTCCAGACCGGTTATTGATCAAGGATGGCTGCCAACATCACGCTTAGTCGGAAAATCTGGAAAACAAGTTAAAGCAAAATTGTATATTGCTATTGGAATCAGTGGAGCTCCTGAACATGTTGAGGCTATCACTGGCAGCGAAACAATTATTGCAATAAACACAGATCCCAAAGCACCAATCTTTGATATCGCAACTTATGGCACAGAGGCGGACCTTTTTGATCTTGTAGAAATATTGACCCATCGTATCAACCAGGCCAAAGGAAATAGGTGAGACGGTGTTGTACAACGACCTCAAGTCAATCCTCGTAATTATTGCCTTGCTGGTTGCCGGTGGAGTTTTTTGCCTAAGGGTGTATCGATTGCTATGGGTGAATCTGCGCCGAGGACAACCCAGCGGAAAATTCAAACAATGGGGTGAACGGATAAAGGGGATATTTGTCTATGTGTTAGCACAATTTCGCTTGTTTAGATTTAGATTTTCTGGCATAGCCCACTTCTTTATTTTCTGGGGCTTCCTGACACTTTCATTAACTATTTTGCAGGCGATTATTGAAGGATTACTATCATTTACAAATCCGCAGTTTGTCCTCCCGTTTTTTGGAACATTTGGACCTTTTGCCTTTCTCCAAGATCTTTTTGCTGTGTTCGTAATAATTGCAGTCGGATATGGATTGATTATGCGGCTGTTCATCAACCCTGAACGCTATAAAGGAAGTCACAAGAATCAAGGAGTTATGGTCCTTTTGTTCATCGCGACCATCATGGTTAGTTTACTTGTTATGAATGGTATCAGGCAAAACCTTGGAACTGATCCGGTAGCTCGACAATGGAGACCCATTTCAAATATTGTGGGTGGACTCTTTAATAGGGTTAGTATTGATTCGCAGGAGATAATCGAGCAGGTTGCCTATTGGATTCACTTAATCATCGTTCTCATATTTCTAACCGAATTGCCAGGTGGTAAACATTTCCACGTTATTACTTCTGTACCTGCAGTGCTTTTGCGCAACCTGGAGCAACCTGGTAAATTACCCCCAGCAGTTGAAATAAATAATGATATTGGTATCAGTAAAGTGGAACAGTTTCGCTGGCGTCAAATGCTTGACTTCTATACCTGCACAGAATGTGGGCGCTGCCAGGATGTATGCCCAGCTTACAACAGTGGATTACCGTTATCTCCAAAATTGCTTATGATGAATTTGCGCGACAATCTAATGGAAAGAGGTTCAGCATTAAGTAATAATTCAAAACAGGAGATATTAGAGAAAAGCTTATTAGAAGAAATCATCACAGAACAAGTGATCTGGTCCTGTACAACTTGTTTCGCGTGCGACCAAGAATGTCCATTATTTATTGAGCACGTAACCCCAATAGTTGACATGAGACGTCATTTAGTGATCGAAGGGCAAATTGATACTGAGTTGCAAGACGCGTTGTCCAATCTTGGGCGATATGGCAATTCATTCGGGCAATCAGAGCGCACACGTGCCAAGTGGACCCAATCTTTTGAAGTTCCCATCAAAGATGCCCGACGTGAACCAGTGGAATATCTGTGGTTCCTGGGAGATTACGCCTCATACAGTCCCGCCGTAGCGGATGTCACAACCAAGATTGCAGAAGTATTCTATAAAACTAACATCGACTTCGGAATACTCTATGATAGCGAGCGTAACGCCGGAAACGATGTACGCCGTGTTGGAGAGGAAGGTTTGTACGAGATGCTGGTTGAGAAAAACATGCAAACTTTAGGAAAATGCAACTACCAGACCATCGTCACAAGTGATCCGCATACCTACAATACCCTTATAAATGAATATCCATGGGAAGGTCACCGCCCAACTATTTTGCATTATTCCGAACTATTACTTAAACTAATCACTTCCGGGCAACTCAAATTTTCAAAGAGACTTGGTAACAATGTTACATATCACGACCCATGTTACCTGGGTCGTTACAACGGTATTTACGATGCTCCACGTCGCGTGATCGAAGCGACTGGTTGTCAACTGGTTGAAATGCCACGTCATCGCGACAAAGCGTTATGCTGTGGAGCTGGCGGTGGACGCATTTGGATGGCAGAGAAAATCATTAAAGAACGCCCAAGCGAGAGCAGAATCCGTGAAGCAGTCGGATTGGAAAAAGTTACCGATTTTATCGTCACCTGCCCTAAAGATATCACGATGTTTCGTGATGCTGTAAAGACTACAGGTAATGAGGACAAAATTATTGTCAAGGATTTGATTGAATTGGTACATGAAGCCTTATTAAATTGATCTAAGCTGTGGTTTCCTTATCTTGGTGAATAGTGAAAAAGTATAGAAATAATCCTAACATCGATTTTTCAAAAAACAAATTTTCAGATAAGGGTGAATTATCTGCGAATGGTCTATATTTGCCTATCGCGAGAAAATTGATCCTTAGCTACCTCCCTATAATTATCGTCACAAGTGGTATTTTTTCAATAGTTGGCATCAAACTTATAACTAATCGCATTCTGACAGAAACTCAAGAAAAGGTTAACCATGATCTGAATTCTGCGGAAGAAATCTACAACGGGCAATTAGATCACATCAACGATGTGATCCGATTAACTGCCGGTCGATTCTTCCTCAAAGACGCGTTTCTGTCGGGTAATATGGATGCAGCGTTTGAAGAACTGATAAAAATTAAGGATATCGAGCATCTCGACGTATTATCTCTAACAGATAAAAATGGTAAGGTCATATTTCGTTCCAGCAACCCGGATTCACCCAATTATCCAAAAACATATGATGAAATTGTCTCAGTAGTTCTCAGCCAAAAAGAGCCAGTCATTTCCACAGCATTAATTTCAGGTGAAGAATTGCGCCGTGAATCACCCGCTCTCGCAGAAAAAGCCTATATTGTTTTTGTTGACACTCCCAAGGCAAGACCTCTATTAACGACCGAGCAAACTTCCGGTCTTTTGATCAAGTCTGCCGCGCCTATTTTCGATCCCGATAATAATTTGATTGGAATCTTGTATGGGGGTATTCTTCTTAACAGAAACTATGAGATTGTCGACAACATCAAACAAACTGTATTTGAAGGTGTTCAATATAAAGGAAAAGATATTGGTACTGCAACAATATTCCTGGACGATATCAGAATCTCAACTAATGTCACTAACAATGAGGGATTTCGCGCCATTGGCACTCGTGTATCTGAAGAAGTCTATAATCAGGTTGTGGAAAAAGGTCAACCATGGGTAGGACGAGCTTATGTTGTTAATAATTGGTATATTTCTGCTTATAAACCCATTCGAGATATTCATTATCAGATCATAGGGATCCTCTATGTTGGAATCCTTGAGCAAAAATATTCGGATATTAAAAATCAAACCATATTCACATTTTTAATTATTACTCTTGCCGGCGTATTGATATCCACGTTGATCTCATATCTCATTTCACAAAAATTGACTGTTCCTATAAAACAATTGGTTGTTGCATCGAGAGAGATCGCTCTGGGGAACCTTAATCCTACAGTGGATGTTCAATCTAACGATGAGCTGGGAGAGCTTGCATCTGCTTTTTCTACCATGTCAAAAACACTGGTTGAGCGGGAAGAAAAACTGAAGGATTTCACAAAGAGTAAGATCATGGAATCGGAGAAATTAGCCATAGTTGGTCAATTGGCAGCAAATGTAGCCCATGAGCTCAATAATCCATTAGTCGGAATTATTACTTATTCTCATCTCCTTTTGGAAGAGACGCCAGCCAGCGATAATGCTACTGAATTCCTTAATAAAATTGTCATTCAAGCTAATCGATGTAAAGATATTGTGCGAGGGTTGCTCGATTTTGCACGTCAACGCAAACCAGATAAAACTCTATTTAATATCAATATCCTACTAAAGCAATGCATTTCCCTACTAGAAAATCAAGCGATATTTCATAATATTAAGATTTTATTAGACTTGGATGAACTACCCATGATAATAATAGATCCATCCCAAGTCGAAAGAGTTTTTATGAATATCATTCTGAACGCTGCAGAAGCAATGAGTGGCACAGGAGAATTATATATTTCATCAAAGTTCGATTTGGTTGAAAGCATGGTTGAAATCCAAGTAAGGGATACTGGTCCTGGGATTAGTGAAGAAAATCTTGAACAAATATTCGATCCTTTTTTTACTACAAAAGATGTCGGGCATGGCGTGGGTCTTGGTCTGGCAATCAGTTATGGAATTATCCGTGAACATAATGGAACAACAACTGTAAATAGCAAGGTTGGGGAAGGAACTACCTTCACAGTCAGATTACCTGTCTCAATCCACGGGAATATGCGCTACCACTAAGGAAGCTTTCATCAAATGGATAGATTGGATAGAACGCCAAAGATTTTAATAATAGATGATGAGGAGGTCGTTTTAGATTCTTGCAAGCAAATTTTGCGTAAAGAAAATTACCAATTGTTAACGGTATCAAATGGAGAATTAGGCATCCAATTAATAAATAAGGACAAACCTGATCTTGTTTTTGTTGATCTAAAAATGCCTGGTCTTTCCGGTTTTGAAGTACTTAAGAAAATTCGAGATATTGATCCCAATATTATCACTATTGTAATAACTGGATTCTCGACGGTAAGTTCAGCAATTGAGGCAATGAAAAATGGTGCCTACGATTTTCTACCAAAACCATTTACTCCTGATGAATTCCGTATCATTACAAATCGCGGACTCGACAGAAGAAAATTGGTTTTGGAAACAATCGCACTTAAACGCGAAAAAGAGATGCTCAAAGAACATTTTGCGGCTGTTGTATCTCATGAATTGAAATCTCCGTTGGGAGCTGTTCAACAAAATCTCTACCTTCTTGAAGATGAATTATCTGCTTCACTCAATTCGGGACAAAGAGAACGCATTGAAAGGATGAAAACCAAGATAAATGATCTCATTAATTTAATTCACACCTGGTTACGGGTCATAACTGTTGATGTGAATAAACTTAAAGAGAACTTTAAAGAAATTTCCATTGAAGGAGTTGTTTCAAAAGCAGTCGAAAATGTCCAACTTCAAGCCACCAGGAATGACATTGATATCGTTTCATCATTATCTATATCTCCGTCTCTTCTTATTGGAGATGAAGGAACATTAGTGGAGGCTATCGGCAACCTTTTAGGCAACTCAATAAAATTTTCCAGACCTGGAAGTCAGATCAAGATATTTACGAAGGAAACTGATGATCAACTGGAAATTTCGATCTCAGATAGCGGGATCGGAATATCGAAAGAAGATCTTCCATACATTTTTGAAGATTTTTATACAGGCGAATCGGGTCTAAAAATTGAAAAAAGTAGTGGTCTTGGGTTGGCAATAACTAAACGCATTATTGAAGCCCACAATGGCTCAATTTCAGTAAGCAGTGAACTCGGTCAAGGTAGTACTTTCATTATAAAACTACCAATCATCCCAACTTAGCATGATTCATCATAGCTACCTACCATATATATAGGAGAATTCATATGACCAACCAAAAAAAAATAGTAATAATTGACGATGATCCAGATTATGTAGACGCTATAAAATCGATTTTGGAGAAGGCTGATTACTCCGTACAGGTGGCTCATAATCCAAAAGAAGGATATCAACTGCTTTTATCCCAACCTTTCGACCTACTAGTCCTTGACATTATGATGGGACGTGGAGCAGAAGGGGTTGCAGTTGCCAGAAAAATTAGAAAGGAGCCTAAACTCCGCGATTTACCAATTTTAATCATCACAGGAATTCGTGAACAACTTGCTTTTTTGTTTCCAGGGCAACCTGTCCACCCACATTTTGTCGAGTTTGATGAATTAGTAGAAAAACCAATCGAACCAAAACTTTTACTAGAGAAAGTGAGTAACTTATTGAAATTAGTCGAAGAAAAGAAATCTAAAACACCATAAATATTGTGGATGAGGAGTAAATAAATATGGCAGTTCAACACACATTTAGCAAAGAGATAGGCGACATGATGTATGCCTCTCATGAAAATCCGATTACAGACTGCATTCAATGTGGCACTTGCTCTGGTACATGTCCAGCGATTGAGTTTATGGACTATTCACCCCGGAAAATAATCGGGATGATCAAGGCAAATATGAAAGAAGAAGTGCTTTCCAGTAATACATACTGGTCATGTGCATCTTGTTATCATTGCACAGTCAGGTGCCCTGCAGGAATTGATATTGCCGAAATGATGTATGCATTGAAGCGTTATTCCATGTGGAAAAGCCAGTTTAAAGAAGGTCTTATCGGACCTGCTTTTTCAGAAAGTTTTGTAAAAATGATCGTCAATTCAGGCAGATCCTATGAACCAATCCTTGCGGCAACCTATTTGCCCAAATTCAGCGCATCTGATTTAATTCAAGAAGCAATAACTGGATCGGGGTTGATTTTAGGTGGAAAAATGAATCTCTTCCCCAAGAAAATCAAGAGGATAAAAAACCTTCAGAACGCGATTAGAAGAATTCTTCCTTTTGGAGAGTCATCATGAAACAATATGCCTATTACCCCGGTTGCTCCCTTGAAAGTTTAGGGAAAAGTTATCATCTTTCCACCATTGAAGCAGCATCCCGAGTTGGAATTGACCTCAAAGAACTCAAAGATTGGAATTGTTGCGGAGCCACAGCCTACTTTCCAGTCGATGAATTACTTGCCCACACACTCTCAGCCCGAAATCTGGCGATCGCTGAAAAAACTGGCCTGGAGGATTTTGTAGCCCCGTGCAGTGCTTGTTATAAAAATTCTTATACAACCAACAAGTACTTAAAATCTGATCCCGATCTGGCTGAACATATAAATTTTGCTCTTGAAGAGGATAATTTGCACGTGACAGGGAGGATGCATGTTCGCCATCTGATCGAGGTATTTGTCGAGGATGTTGGAATGGAGGCCATTCAGAAGAGTGTTACAAATCCCCTTAACAACCTTAAAGTTGCTCCCTATTATGGCTGCCAGCTAGTTAGACCCCGCAAGAATAACGAAAATGTAGAGAATCCCCGATATTTTGAAGATCTTCTATCAGCATTGGGTGCAGAACCTGTTGAATTTGAATCAAAATCCCGGTGTTGTGGTGGATCTTTGATCATTACAAACCGGCATGCAGCCCTCGACATGGTAGAGAAACTCCTGCAGGATGCAGTCAATAGCCAGGCCCAAATTATTGCTACTACCTGTCCAATGTGTAATGTGAACCTTGAAGTCTATCAACGGCAGGTTAACCTGGAATTTGGCACTAATTATTCAATACCGGTCGTTTATTTCACCCAATTAATGGGGACCGCGTTTGGCTGCGAATCTAAAAGTCTCGGAATCAACAAGAATGTTATACCAAATGCTATTGAAAGGTCGCTGGTGAAGGTTGAATGATGAATAAATTCCTGTTTTTTTCATCCAACTCACTCAAAACCATATTTCCCTGCATGATCACGAACTATCAGACAGGGATAACAAACAGGAGAGGTGCTTATGACTGAAAAAATTGGTGTTTATGTTTGTCACTGCGGAACCAATATCGCAGGTGTAGTCAACGTCGCTGAGGTAAGCCAATGGGCTGGTGAGGAATTAGCTTCAGATGGCGTAATAATCTCCAGAGATTACAAGTTCATGTGCTCAAGCCTAGGACAGGAATTGATCCAAAAAGACATCAAGGAGCTAGGTCTAACCCGTGTTGTCGTCGGGGCATGTTCTCCCCATCTTCATGAAGCGACTTTCCGCACAGCTTGTAAGAGAGCAGATCTAAACCCTTATCTATGTGAACTTGTTTCCATAAGGGAACAAGATTCGTGGGTACACACTGATAAAGATGCTGCAACAGAAAAAGCTAAAGCAATTATTTCTGGTGGTGTTGCCAGAGTTACCCATCACGAATCTCTCGAACCTCTGCGTGTCCCCATTCACCCTGATA
>Ga0268284_1001281_pt1 | contig 13389 bp, 13 predicted proteins | sample saktaG_14_FD_190137 | JGI IMG/M metagenome (GOLD analysis project Ga0268284, IMG submission 190137) | Saline water microbial communities from Sakinaw Lake, British Columbia, Canada - sak_2013_06_06_40m | ecosystem: Environmental > Aquatic > Non-marine Saline and Alkaline > Saline ... | reverse complement strand
CTATTTCGGCGGTTGAGCAGGCAGAAACGTCAATCAGTCTGCAGGTTCCGAAAAGTGTATTTGTTATATGATGGTCGATGTTTATTATGACAGGAATGCGCGAGATGGCTTCCGCGGATTTTCCAATCCGCTGAATATTTCCGCAATCAAGGATAACGGCTGTATCGAATGCGCATAAATCCTTAATCTCATCTTCAATCAGCTCAGAAAACGGGAGAAAGCGATACACTGCCGGGATGAGACTTTCATTGAACAAAACTGTTTTTTTGTTTAAAGAATCAAGGGCAAGCCCGACAGCAAGCAAAGACCCTATGGCATCCCCATCCGGGTTTGTGTGAGAAGCAATCAGAACGTGATTACTGTTATTCAATTGTCGTATTATCTGGTCCATCATCCTTTTTTATTGACTTAAGCACTTTTTCGATTCGTTCTCCATAGTCAAACGACTCATCATAAAAAAAATTAAGCGCCGGCATATAGCGCAGGTCAAGTTCGCCTGCCAAGGCGCGTTTTAAAAAACCGGCAGCGCTTTTAAACCCTTTTAATGCTTCATCCGCATTTGATGTACCCCCGGTGACGGTAAAGTAAATCCGGGCAATTCTCAAATCTTTCGACATTTTAACCGCGGTGACTGTCGTCATCTCAAGCCTGGGGTCATGTACGTCTTTCAGCAATATCTCAGACAGGATTTTTTGTATCTGGCCCCCGACCCTTTCGGCTCTTGAAAAGAGCGTCATAAATTGAATATCTCCATTTCCGTATTAATAATTTCAGCAAGGCCTAATTCGTCGGCAAGATTAAAAATTTTGTCAATTTTTGAATTTGTCGTAATCCTGTCATTCCCTACAACAGCAAAACCTATTATTGCTTCATCATAAATATCATTTGATCCGACTTCAGCAACTGATGCATTGAAATTATTCCGAAGCCGGCCGATAACCGATTTTATGATTGTTCTTTTGCTTTTAAGAGAGCGGCAATCATGAAGCCTGAAAGTTATTATTCCGAGTCCGACAACCATAAGACATTAAGTTTAGTATTGACGGCTTCGTAAAAAGTCATTCTATCCGCCGCATTCCGCTTTGCATATTGAACTTTTTACTTTGCCGTCTCAATTTTAGCTTTTTACGAGTTCATACGTATTGTTATTTGAAGCTCTCCGCAATAGCAAGCCGGGGGAAAGCGCTTGCTATTGCTTTTCAAATTCCGGTTTTATCTCTTCCATGTAATAAAACTCAACAATATCTCCCATCTTGATATCATTGTAGTTTTCAATGCCGATTCCGCATTCAAACCCGTTTTGAACTTCTTTGACGTCGTCTTTAAACCTTCTTAAGGATGAATTCTTTCCCTCAAAGCAGACTATTCCGTCCCTTATCAGGCGGATCTGCCGTCCACGTTCGATCTTCCCATCCGTAACGTAGCTTCCGGCAATAGCTCCGATCTTTGGAACATGAAATACTTCACGAACCTGAGCCCGCCCAAGGAGTCTCTCTTTAAATGTTGAAGCCATCAGTCCTACAATTGAATCCTTGATATCTTTTATAACATTATAAATTATATTGTAGTAACGGATATTTACGGCCTCTTCGTTTGCTATTGCCTGCACTTTGGAACTTGGCCTGACATTAAATCCTATAATGATAGCATTTGAAACAGCGGCTAAAGCAATATCCGACTCGGTTATGGTTCCGGTTCCCGAATGAATTATATCTATTTTTACCTCGTTGTTGGACAGTTTATTCAAAGAATCTCTTATGGCTTCAATTGATCCGTTAACATCCGCCTTGATTATCAGCGTCAGATTCTTGACCTGGCCTTCCTGAATCCTGTCGAAAAGATTCTCGAGACTGACCCTGCTGGTTTTGGCAAGCTCCTTTGCGCGCTGTTTCTGTACGCGATAGGCGCTTACCTGTTTTGCGTCCTTTTCATCCGCCAGAGAGATAAGTTCGTCTCCTGCCATCGGCACGCCTGAAAGTCCTATAACCGCTACCGGAATTGATGGGCCGGCTTCATTAACTTTCATACCTCTGTCGTTTAACAGCGCACGCACCTTGCCGTAGTGAATACCGCAGACTACAGATTCACCTGTATGAAGTGTTCCCTCGCTTATCAGAACAGTTGCAATGGGACCCCTTCCTGAATCGAGATTGGCCTCAACCACATGCCCAACCGCAAGTTTATTGGGATTTGCTTTTAATTCAAGCACTTCTGCCTGAAGCAGGATCATTTCCAGCAGATCATTTATCCCTAAATTCTGTTTTGCCGATACCTGAAGAAATGGAGTATTACCTCCCCAATCTTCAGGAGCTAGTCCCATATCAGCCAGTTCACGCTTAACGCGATCAGGGTCGGCTTCTGGCTTGTCAATTTTGTTGATCGCAACAATTATCGGAACGCCGGCGGCTTTGGCGTGATTGAAAGCCTCAACGGTTTGTGGCTTTACGCCGTCGTCTGCCGCCACAACAAGCACTACGATATCAGTTACCTTGGCCCCTCGTGCGCGCATAGCAGTGAAAGCTTCATGGCCCGGTGTATCCAGAAATACTATCTGCCCTTTATCTGTTGATACATTATAAGCTCCTATATGCTGAGTTATTCCGCCGGCCTCTATTTCCGTTATTCTTGTTTTGCGGATTACATCCAGCAGCGACGTTTTCCCGTGATCTACATGCCCCATTATTGTAACTACCGGCGGCCTGCCGATAAGAGTACTCGGATCATCTTTTTCCGCCTTAATGAAAGTGCTCTCCTCAAAAGAGGCCTTCTCCACTTCATAGTTAAATTCTGCCGCAACCAGCGCAGCGGTGTCGAAGTCTATTGTTTGATTGACTGTAGCCAATACACCCAGTCCCATGAGAGTTTTGATCATATCGTTTGATTTTATCCCCATTCTTTTTGCAAGTTCGGATAAGATAATGGCATCATCGATTTTTACCCTCCGCTTTATTGCTTTGGGTATTGTTATCTGGGGTTTCTGTCCCTGAGCCGCTTTAACTTTAAAGCCTTTTTTATCTCTTCGCGCTCTCGGTTCGGGAGTGTAAAGATCCTCCGCTTCGATTATCTCTTTTTTCTTGAAGGGAGCTTTCTTTTTGAACAGCTTTTTATCCTTTAATAAATCAAATTCTTCTTCAAGCGTTTCCTTGCCCTTCTTTTTCTTTTTATCAGGAACAGGCGGTTCCTTTTTAGGGATAATTATCTCCAAAACAGGTTTGCGGAACAGTTCCGGAGTTATTTCAACGGTTGTTTTATGCCGCGCACTATGAGGTCTTGTCTGTTCATGCACCTGAACCGAACGAAGGCCCTTTTTCCCCTTACGCACTATTTCTCCGGGCATTCCTGTTTTACCGGGATCTGCTTCCTGTCCGGGCAGCTTATCCTCTATTTTTTCTTCCGCCTTCTTTTGAATCTCAGGCAGTCTGAGGATTTTTGCGGGTGCCTCCTTTTTGACTTTTTTAAGAGCTTTTAAATGCTTTGCCGCCTTGATAATCTGAGGCTTTTCAGGCTCAGATGAAGGGGGCTGAACCCCGGCCTCTTCGGCTAAAGAAGCTCGTTTGGAATCTCCGGCAGATTCACTGGTTTCCAGCTCTACGGATTTTGCTTCCGAAGAAGAATCTTCAGCAGGTTCCGTTTTCCCGGTTTCAGCCGGCGCGGCCGTTTCTGCTTCAGCGGGTTCTTCTCCTGGAGCAGGTGTTGCAGGTTTCGGTTCAGCCTCGGCCTGAACAACCACTTTTCTCCTTCGGATTATCGTCGGCCTTACACGGGTTTCTTCAATCCCTTCAGGCTTTGGTTCATGGAATCCGGTCCTTATTTTTGCAACGGTTTCTTCATCCAAAGAACTAACGTGGCTCTTAACGTCGATATTCATGCTTCTTATCTTGTCAAGAAGAGCCTGGTTCGTCATATTAAGATCTCTGGCAAGTTCATATACTCTGATCTTTGCCATTCAGTCCCCCTAAATATTGTTGTTAACGGGTCATTCACAGAATTATTGCGTACTCCGCCTTTATATTGTGCCGTAGGCCGTCGTTCAAAAATAATCATAACATTAAAATACGTGACCGGCATAAGGAGCCGTAACAAAATGGTCAGTAATGTAATGAATATTTCTTAACGGCTCCTAAGTGCCGCTTTATTATAAATTGCTCCCGGAATCCCTATCCGGCGGTATTAGTTGCCTTCAGTGTTTCCTTTTTCTTCAGGGTTGTTTTCACCTTTTACTACCGCCTCTGCCGCCGAGAGTATAAGCTTCTCGGCTTTTTCTTTTGCAATGCCTTTTATCTGAGTCAAGTCGCTTACAGAGGCAGTGCTTATCTCTCCGGCTGAGGTAAACCCTTTTTCAATTAAAGAATTGGCAAGGTTTATTCCCACACCCGGCAGGGATATAAGAGAATCATAGCCGTTTTTCAAAGCTTCATTATAATGCGATTCGCTCTGAACATCCAGTCTCCAGCCGGTTAATTTTGAAGCTAGCCGCACATTCTGACCGCGTTTCCCGATGGCTATTGAAAGAGATTCATCAGGAACTATTACTTCCATCGCATGGTTGTCTTCATCGATAATAACCCTTTTTATTTCAGCAGGAGAGAGTGCATTACACACATACTTTGCGGAATCGATATGCCATGGGATAATATCAATTTTTTCGCCCTTTAATTCCTGAACAACATTCTGAACGCGGCTTCCTTTCATCCCGACACAGGCGCCGACAGGATCGATATCGGAATCATTCGAGGATACAGCTATTTTAGCACGCACTCCCGGTTCACGGGCAGCTCCCATAATGGAGACAATGCCTTCACTTATCTCCGGCACTTCCGTTTTGAAAAGATTTATCAGAAAACTCGAGTTTGTTCTTGAAAGAACGACCTGAGGACCGCGCGAATCCTGCAAAACCTCGGACAGAAGAGCTCTTATTCGGTCTCCGCGTCTGTATGTTTCTTTTGGAACCTGCTCTCTTGCAGGTAAAACACCCTCAGTCTGCCCGAGATTGACAATAATATCGCCCGAATATTCGATACGCTGTACAATACCGTTAATTATTTCCCCTCTCCGGTCAATAAAACTCGAATAAACCGCATCTTTTTCGGCATCTTTCATTTTCTGTATAATCACCTGTTTTGCAGACTGGGCTGCAATCCTGCCGAAAGTTGTGGTATCCATTTTGGTTCCCATGCTGTCGCCTATTTCACATTCCGGATCAAGTTTATGCCCTTCTTCAACGCTAATCTGCGTAATGCTATCTGTAACGACTTCAACTACTTCTTTGAACTGAAATACCTCTATTTCACCAGTTTCCTCGCTGTATTTAATTTCGATTTCGATTTTGTTACCGTACTTTTTCCTGGCAGCAGATTTAAGGGCTTCTTCAATTGCCTTGATGAGGATCTGCTTTTCAATACCCTTGTCCCGGCTGACCTGATCAACGACACGTTTTATTTCTGATATTAGCATCCGTTTTCTCCGTTATAGCTGAAAAGCCGCGCCTTTGTTATTTTTTTGTAAGGAATAGCAACCGTTTTGGCACTCACTTCAAGTTTAACAGTTCCATCGTAAAAGCCAAGGAGCAGACCCTTGAAATTTTTTTGTCCTTCAAGTGGGACGGAAGTTCTGATTTTTGCTATCTTTCCCTTAAAACGATCAAAATCTTCCGGTTTTCCAAGAGGACGATCAGATCCTGGAGATGAAACCTCAAGACTATAAGTCCAGTTGGTGTCAAGATTTACATCAAGAATATCAATTAATTGACGACTTATGCAGGTGCAGTCATATAAAGTGACACCACCCGGTTTATCAATATAAAGACGAATAATTCTGCCCCCTGTCTCCCGCTGACACTCAACATGTACAAGTTCCATTCCTTCGGATTCACACAGCGGATCTGCAAACTCTTTGATTTTAATAATAATTTCTTCACTGGTTACCGGAGAAGAGATGCCGGTTACAGGTTTGTTCTTTTTTGCTTTGGTATTAATTTTTTTCTCTTTCATTCTTAATTCTAATTATAACTGTCAAATTCAAATAAAAAACGGGCTATCGCCCGTTTCCTTTTAAAGAGGTACCGCTTATAACAATGGATCGAGAAAAATCACATGTTTGTAAAAATAAACATACTCAAAAAGATTCTCCAAACCACATATTCATCGACCCTGCCAATAAAGCCTTTTTTATACGGAAAAGGCGGACTTTAAATGGAGCGGGCAACGAGATTCGAACTCGCGACTCCAAGCTTGGGAAGCTTGCACTCTACCAGCTGAGTTATGCCCGCTTACCGAATGTTGCTGTGTATGACAGTTTATGGCTGATGTCAATAGTTTTTGAATACGGGTCTCATTTTAGTGAGTGGGCGTTTCATAAGGCTCCTTACGAGTCTATTCAAGCTCACTTCAGTAGTACGGGCATGATTAGAAGACCGGCAGGGGCATGTGCGTAAGCGAACCACAGGTAAACCGGATAGAAACTTTGTTGATTAAACGAATATTTTTATTTACTTAGGATGTCTCGGATATTAATCAGTTCCTGGCGAAACGCTCCAATTATATCCGCTGATGAGTTGTTTTCGAATCTCTCTGAACCGAGGTATTGTCTTGCTCCCTGGATTGTGAACTTTTTATCATAAAGAAGCTGTTTGATTCTTAAAATCAGCTCAACCTCGCTTTTTCTGTAATGCCGCTGCCCGGAAGATGTTCGTTTTGGATTTATCTTTGGAAATTCAGTCTCCCAGAACCTGATAACGGAAGAAGGCACCCCTGCTATTTTACTTACCTCGCCTATCTTGAAATAGAGTTTGTCGGGAATTTTTATTTCAGAATAAGAATAATTCTGCATCTTGATGGCTCGGTCTTGAAAAATTGTTTATCAGGCCGGCAGGGATGCACCAAAATCCATAGTAAGCCGGTCTGTAATCTTTTTATGGATATTATTAACCTCACCGTCTTCGAGGGTTTTTTTAGAAGATCTGTAAGTAATCCTTATTGAAACACTCCTCTTTCCGGCTGGAATAGAAGCCCCTTCAAAGATATCGAACAAATGCGTCTTTTCAATGAGCTCCTCACCGATGCTGTTGATCTTTTCCAGAATAGACATTGTTTCAATATTTTTATCTGTAATTATTGTAATATCCCTTGTAGAAGCAGGAAATTTCGGCAACTGTCCGGCGGTTTTATTCCGGCCTGAAAGAGCAAGAACAGTGTTGCAGTTCAGCTCAAAAATAAAAGCTTTTTGTTTTAAGTCAAAATTGCACAGAACTTCAGGATGCACTTCTCCGATAATGCCTATATTTTCGTTTCCTGCAATTATTCGAGCAGCATATCCATATCTTATATAGTTGCATAATTCAAACGGCATTTTTGTGATCCGGACATTGTCTATATTCAAACCGGCAAGAAGCCCTTCAACAGCACCTTTAATGTCATAAAAATCACAGTCGGTATCCTTTTCATACCATGTCTGACTATACCGGCCGCCTGTCATCAGTCCCACCGCCATTTCAATTTCTTCGGGGAGACTCTCATTCCCATTGCCCAAAAATATCTTTCCTGTTTCAAAAATCTTAAGGTTTCTTACCTGTTGAGACAGATTGCGGTGCATTGTTTCGAGAAGACCTGGAACAAGCGATGTTCTCATCACATTCTGCTCTTCCGAGAGAGGATTTAAAACAGGCAGGAGTCTTCTTTTCTGGTCATCTGAAGAAAGATTCAGGCGGTCGCATGATGATTCACTAATAAAGCTGTAATTAACTACCTCGGTGAAAGAGAGCCCCGTCATTATATTTTTAATCGTCTCTCTTAAAACAAGCGTTTTTAAAGGCTGAGAGGTTTCGGACTGCATGAGAGGCAGGGAAGACGGGATCCTGTTGTATCCATAAAGACGAGCCGCTTCTTCCATTAGATCAACAGGCCTTGCGATGTCGACCCTGAAAGAAGGGGGGGTTACTTTAATCGTATCGGCTCCGCTGTTTTTTACTTTAAATTCGATAGATTCTAACAATGATCTTATCGTGCTCTTGTCAAGTTCCGTGCCGAGCACCCTTTCGGTTGCGCTGATGCCAAGCTCGATAGTTTCTTTCTTTTGTATTAACGGGTATTCATCAATAATCCCTTTTATTGACTTTCCTTTTCCCATTTCCGTCACAAAGCCGGCAGCCCTTACAAGCGCCTTAACCGTTCCTCCCGGATCGACTCCACGCTCGAAACGGTAAGAGGCTTCGGTGCTAAGCCCTATTTTTTTTGAGGTTTTACGGATGCTTAACGGATTGAAATATGCGCTTTCAATAAGGACTCTTTTCGTGGAGTTACCAATTTCGGAATTAAGTCCTCCCATGACACCGGCTATTGCAACAGGCTTATTGCCGTCGCAAATCATAAGCATATCTGGATCCAAAGCCCGTTCTTTCCTGTCAAGGGTTATAAAGGTCTCTCCCTTTTTTGCTGTCCGGACTACGATCCTGTTTTCTGCCAGAAGATCAAAATCAAATGCATGAAGGGGCTGACCACATTCCAGCATGATGAAGTTTGTAATGTCGACGATGTTGTTTATCGGCCTTTGCCCGACGGATATGAGGCGTTTTCTGAGCCAGAATGGGGAAGGGGAGACGGTTATATCCGTAACAAGGCCGGCTGTATACCGGGGGCAATGCTCAGGAGCTTCAATTTTTACTGACGTAAAGTCAAAAATTTTCCTATTTTTACCCGGCCGCCTTGCATATGGATATTTAATTTTAGTCTTTTGTATGGCGGCAATTTCTCTTGCTATTCCGATCACGCTGAGGCAATCGGACCGGTTCGGAGTAAGGCCGATCTCAAGCACATAGTCTGAAAGGCCAATAGCGGGGACGATGCTGCATCCTGCCTGCAGATTGCCGGGAAGGATCATTATTCCGCTTTTGTCTTCCCCAAGCTCCAGTTCTCTTTCGCTGCAAAGCATTCCTTCCGACCTTTGACCGCGAATTTCACATTTTGCAAGAAGTGATCCGTCCGGAAAAACTGTTCCGGGCAGTGCCAGAGGCGCAAGCAAATTCTCTTTTACGTTTGGGGCGCCGCATACAACCTGCAAAATCCTGTCACCTGCGTCAACCCGGCAAATCTTCAGCTTACCGGCATTGGGATGAGGATTTATTTCAATTATGCGCCCTACAACGACTTTTTCAAGATAGTCGAACGGGTCCGCGATTGATTCGACTTCAAGTCCGGCCATCGTCAGTGCTGATGTCAAGTCATGAATATCCATTTCGATGCGGACATAATCTTTCAGCCAGCTTAAACTAACTTTCATATCAGAACTGCCTTAAAAACCTGAAATCGTTTTCGAAGAATTTCCGGATGTCGTCTATTCCGTATTTTAACATTGTAATGCGTTCAACCCCCATCCCGAAGGCAAAGCCTGTGATTCTGGATGTGTCGTATCCGACATTTTCAAATACGGCAGGGTGAACCATGCCTGCTCCAAGAACCTCGAGCCATCCTGTCTGTGAACAGACCCTGCAGCCCTTTCCCCGGCACATAACACAAAGTATGTCGACCTCGGCGCTTGGCTCTGTGAATGGAAAAAAGCTTGGCCTGAATCTTAAGCTTGTCTTTTCGTCAAACATGAGATGAACAAAGTTGGAAAGAATTCCCTTGAGATTTCCGAATGATATGTTCTCACCGACCATGAGGCCTTCGACTTGGTGGAACATCGGTGTATGTGTGATATCCGAATCGCTTCGGTAAACCTTTCCTGGAGCAATTATTTTAACGGGCGGTTTGCGTTTTTCCATGACCCGTACCTGGATAGGTGACGTGTGCGTCCGGAGTACAATATTATCTGAAACATAGAAGGTATCCTGCATATCCCTTGCAGGATGATATTTGGGTATGTTGAGAGCCTCAAAATTATAATAATCGCTCTCAATTTCCGGTCCTTCGGCAATATCAAATCCCATCCTGGTAAATATATCGCAAATCTGTCTTGTAATCTGAGTAATGGGATGAAGAGATCCGGGTAAAGCGGATCTTCCGGGTAACGATACATCTATGAAGTCATCTGCATCAGGCGCCTTGGCATTGAGACGGTTTATTGCATCTTCAACAGCTTTTTCCAGGGTTTTCTTTGTCTCATTTGCCCTCTCTCCTGTTTTCGGTCTTTCTTCGGGAGGAAGTTTTGAGATGCTTCTTAAAAATTGGGTAACGATACCTTTTCTGCTGAGGTATTTCAGGGAAACTGCATTTAAGCCCTCTTTGCTTTTTGCTGTTTCAATTTCCTTAAGAGCATCCGTACATATCTGATCTATCGTTTTTTCCACTTGTTTAGTTTTGCTTTTACAGTTGCATTAGGGGATAAGGATTAAACGAGTGACAAGCGTATCAAAAGACCAGCGGCCTTCTGATACATCATGTTCACCATATGCAATATCATGCTTTATTTGAAGCGATTCCGGCCAGTTGCGCAAATCCGGAGGGATCTGAAATTGCCAGATCTGCAAGGACTTTCCTGTCAAGATCAATATTTGCGAGTTTAAGTCCGTGCATGAGCCTGCTGTACGACAGATTGTTCATCCTTGCAGCCGCATTTATCCTGATAATCCATAATCTTCTGAAATCCCGCTTGCAGACCCTGCGGTCGCGGTATGCAAATGCCAGCGCCCTGTCAACGGTATCTGCTGCTGTCCTGAATAATTTACTATGACCTCCACGGAAACCTTTGGCAAGTTTTAAAACTTTTTTCCGTCTATGTTTTGCTTTGAAACCTCTTTTAATACGCATATTTTTTCTCCTTCTATGAATAAAACAAGCTGCTTTTTTTTAAGATAGATGTTTCTTACCCGTGTAATTACCCGTTGGGAAGAAGCAGCCTAAGCTCTCTCTGATTCGATTTATCAATGAGATTGCGCTTGCGTAGTGATCTTTTGCGTTTTGTCGTTTTTTTTGTGAGTATGTGACTAGCGTGTGACTTGGCATATACAAATTTACCGGAACCTGTTTTTTTGAAACGTTTTGCTGCACCGCGATTTGTTTTTATTTTAGGCATTACTTTCTCCTTAACTCATTTTCAACCGGAAACTTTGCCGGTTTTTAAGCAATATCACAATATAAGGTATGACGGCTTCGTAAAAATCCATTCTCTCCGCCGCGGCGGATTGCGTTTCCTCTTTCGTTATTGCAGCGTACCTATATGTACACTTTGTTCCTCAAGATTCGCGTGCCTTGCAGAATGATTTTTTTACTTTGCCATCTGTATTTAGACTTTTTACGAGATAATCAAAGTATTAAATATATAAAATCATTTGGGGGCTAACACCATTATCATGGTACGGCCCTCAAATTTTGGCATTTGCTCCACAACTGCGACTTCTGAGGTTTCAAACACAACTTTTTCAAGCAATGCTCTGCCAAGCTGCATCAGTGTTATTTCGCGTCCTCTGAATACGACCGTTACTTTGACCTTGTCCTTTTTTTCAATGAACTTTTTGATATGATCTATTTTGACATTAAGGTCATGATCACTTGTCTTCGGCCGCACCTTGATCTCTTTAACCTGAAACGAACTCTGCTTTTTTTTAGCCTCCTGTTTTTTCTTTGTGAGCTCGTACTTGTACCGCCCGTAATCCATGATTTTACATACGGGTGGATTTGCGTTTGGTGAAATTTCCACCAGATCGAGCCCAAAATCGGAGGCTGCTGCAAGAGCTCTGTACGTCGGGAGAACGCCAACCTGATTTCCCTCGGGATCTATTACCCTAACCTCTTTTGCTCTTATATCTTGATTAATGTTAGTCTTGTCAGTTTTGTCCGGTTTCCCTGATTGTCTGGATATAGCTATACCTACACCTCCCGCAGTCATAGTTGTTTATGCCGGTTTGCCCTCATCTTATTCAACAATAACAAATGGTTATAGGGCAGATCAATAATTACTGCTTATTTAACCTGAAAAAACTATATTACAACACTGGGAAATGCAAGAAAAAAATTATATATCGGAAATACCCCGGGGAGGAAAACAGGTATTTTTATGAGTTAATCAATCTTGAACGATAATAAGATGCTGTTTCAACAAAAACCATTGCAAAAATAATTATCATGGTGCCTGTATACTGCCGAAGGGTCAGAAGCTCTGCGCCTATGAAATAGCTGAAAAATGCGGAAGATACGGGTTCCATACCGTATATTACAGCAGCTTTGGTCGGGGTTGTATATTTTTGGAGTCCGGTTTGAACGAGAAAAGCAACAACCGTTGCAAATATCCCCGTAATAAAGAGAGCAAAAAGAAGCTGATTGTCATAGTTACAGGATAAACCGTTCGGCTCGAACAAAAGTGATGCCAGGAACGAAAAAATCAAGACAACGGATATCTGTGTGGCAGTCAGCAGAAAAATGTCATTTCGTCTCGAATAATAATCTGTAAGGACAATGTGAAAGGATGCAAAAAGGGCATTTGCAAGCACAAGAGCCTCTCCTTTCGATAAAGCTATTCTTCCGTTTAATGTAATAAGGGAGAGTCCCGCAAAAGATAATAAAACACCGATAACAAGATACAGGCCCGGCTTCTTTTTTAGAATTATGAGCGAAAGAACCGGAACAATAACAACATAAAGACCTGTAATAAAAGCTGTTACTGAAGCTGAAGTATATTTCAGCCCTACCGTCTGAAATGCATATGTCAAAAAGAGAACCGTTCCCAGTATCGAACCGTCTGAAACAGTCTTTACCGATAGTCGCTTTATCCTGGGTGAAGATATTATCCATAACAATAAGGATGCAAGGGCAAATCTTAATGTCAAAAAAGAAAAAACAGATATATTTTCAATAGCCTGTTTCGTGATTATAAAAGTACTGCCCCAGATTATTGCAATAAAGAGAAGTGATGCATCGGCTCCGTATTCCCGGAATTTTGAATTTATAAAGGACATGATAATATGATAAATCTGTAAAAGACTTACACACACGTAAACAAATTATTCTTCGTGCTCGTCTATGAAATATAAGGGCGAATTGCCGCGGTTCTTATATCCCAGGAAAACAACAATAACAACAGATTTTTGACCTGAACGTGTTCCGCAAGTCCCGCCTTGTAGGCGGGGAGCTTCAAATTTTACGAGGCCGTAAATATTGTATTGAAATAAGACTGTTATGAATATATAAAGATCTATCAAATATAAGAACACTTGATGAAAGACAGGAATATGCACCAGCTGAAATTTGTAAAAATGGCAAACACAGGGGAGATTATTCTATTGATATTTTGTGTGTTTGCGATCTTGGCGCTGTCAGGTTGCGTAACAGTCGGACCTGATTATGTTTTGCCGCAAACCAGGATCCCTGTGGGATGGCACAATGAATTAAAGGGGAGGGTAACCGGAGAAATTCCGGATCCGCAAAGGCTTGCCAAATGGTGGACAATGTTAAATGATCC
>Ga0268284_1001280_pt1 | contig 13389 bp, 5 predicted proteins | sample saktaG_14_FD_190137 | JGI IMG/M metagenome (GOLD analysis project Ga0268284, IMG submission 190137) | Saline water microbial communities from Sakinaw Lake, British Columbia, Canada - sak_2013_06_06_40m | ecosystem: Environmental > Aquatic > Non-marine Saline and Alkaline > Saline ... | reverse complement strand
GCAAGCGCTACTCGGGGCAGGGGTCAGAGAACAACACGTACAAGATATTCCGCGTCAGGCTTGACGGCAGCGGGCTGACCCAGTTGACCGACGGCATTTGGAACGAGTTCGATCCCTGTTACCTGCCTAGCGGAAGAATCATGTTTATTTCCGAACGCCGCGGCGGCTATGGACGGTGCCATGGCCGTCCGGTTCCCAGTTTCACCCTGTATTCCATGAATGCTGACGGCAGTGATATCGTCATGCTGAGCCCGCACGAGACCAACGAATGGCAGCCGAGCGTAGACAACAACGGCATGGCCGTCTATACCCGTTGGGATTATGTAGATCGTGGGGGCAATCAGGCGCATCACGCCTGGACAACGACGCCCGACGGGCGCGATCCAAGAGCCGTGAATGGCAACTTCTCTCCCAGCCATGGCTCGCGACCTCAGTTTGAAATTTCGATGCGGGCAATCCCTGGATCCCGGAAATATATAGGAACAGCAGCCTGCCATCATGGTCAGGCTTATGGCTCCATCATCCTGGTAGATCCCAGCGTTCCGGATGACAACGCCATGGCGCAGGTCAAACGGCTGACACCGGATCAACTCTTCCCGGAAGCCGAGATTGGGACCCACGGCCCGCCTGCAAACTACGCCGCGCCCTATCCGCTGAGCGAGCACTTCTTTCTCTGCGTGTATGACAAGAATAGCCGCTCGGATGCCGGCACGACTAATAATTACGGCATCTATCTCGTGGATGCCTTCGGCAACAAGGAGCTGCTCTACCGCGACGCGTCGATCTCCTGCCTCGATCCGATTCCGATCAAGGCTCGCTCGGTCCCTCCCCAGATTCCGCACCTGACGGCCGTGGGCAAGCCGCTCAAGCGCGGTGCGACGTTCGTGCCCCCGGATCCGAAATCCATCCCTGATTTCGGCACGGTGGGTCTGATCAATGTTTATGACAGCCTTTACCCGATGACCAACCTGCCCAAGATCGTCGCCTTGCGGGTTATTCAACTGCTTCCGAAAACAACACCGTATGCTAACCAGCCATTTATTGGTGTCGGAGATCAGAAGAGCGCCCGCATGGTTTTGGGAACTGTCCCGGTTGAGGAAGATGGCAGCGCTTTCTTTAAAATGCCGGCTGATAGGCCTGTCTATTTTCAGGCGCTGGATTCCGATGGTGTGGCCATACAGTCCATGCGCAGCGCCACGTATGTGCATCCGGGTGAAACCCTCACCTGCATCGGTTGCCACAATTCGCGCAACGCCGGCTATAAAACAGAGAACGCCAGACCGCTAGCATTCAAACGGAAGGTTTCCGAGTTAAAGCCTGATGTCGAAGGCTCCAGGCCGTTCAGTTATCCTATACTGGTCCAACCTGTGCTGGAGAAGAATTGCGTGGAGTGTCACAAGAAGAGCCAGGCCGAGGGAAAGAAGGCACCGGATCTGACGCGAGCACAGGGTGAACACAATAGATGGTTCATTTCGTACGATTCACTCAAGAGTTTCGTCTTCTTCTGGAACAACGCTTGGTTCGACGAGATTCCGGACAGCAAACCAGGAGAGATCGGAGCCCGCAAGAGCAAACTCTATCAGATGCTGATCAAGGGACACCACGGTCTCAAACTCAGCAAGGAAGATCTTCACCGTCTGACGTTGTGGATGGACTGCAACAGCGATTTCTACGGTGCTTATGAGAAGATCGAAGAACAGAAGGAAGGCAAGGTCGTCTGGCCCTCGCTGGAATAAGAGGATGCCAAGTACGCTCTGATGAAAAACACTCACAGGAGAAAGAAATGAAAAAAATAACTGTTGTTCTTGCCGTCCTCGGCTTTGGCTGGATCCACGTGATGTCAGACGCCCAGGCAGCGACCATTGACCTGGCAGCTGCGGACGGGGTTTTCCTCGCCCATACAGTCGCCGGCGGCGACGGGGCCCAGGCGAACGCGAAATCTGGAACCCCAAATTCGTACGAGGGGACTTGGAGCAGATTGACGGATGGCGCCAGGGGAACCAAATGGGTTGCCTTGGGTGCCAACGCTTGGGCCGGTCCGTATGATGGCATGTCAGGCTTCTATTTCACCTTGCCCGCCCCCGCCAAGATGCAAAGCATCCGGTTTTTCACTGAAGATTCTGCTCCGCACCGCAACCCCATGACGATGACCATCGAAGGTTCCAAGGCCGGCCATCCGATGTCAGGTGCCAGTTGGACCTTGCTGTATAAAGGATCCACGGGTCTTGAGGCCACGCCTAACCATTCGGCTGGACGGGCGGTGAATTTTACTAACGCAACCGCTTATACAAGATATCGCGTGCTGTTCCTGGCCGCCGCCGGCCTGGATGTCGTGCAACTCGCGGATGTCGTTGCAGCCGACACCCCCGATACCTCGAAAGAGGTCCCGGTTCTGACGCAAACCCCCGCTGTGCCGGAGGAGGCGATAGACGGTTTCACGGATACCCCGATGCAAGCAAACGGCAAATGGCATGTCCATGATCCGGCGCGTCCGCAGCCGCAAGTGATCACGCCCGGCGCCCTATTCAGTCAGGGCGCGCCGGCACCATCGGATGCGGAAATTCTTTTTGACGGCAAGGGGTTGGCCAAGTGGCAGAATGCTGACGGCGGCGCGGCCGTCTGGAAAACGACCGCCGATTATGTCGAGACTGCGCCGCAAGGCGGTGGCATCCGCACCCGCGAGAAATGGGCGGATTTCCAGTTGCACGTGGAATTTGCCACGCCGAATCCACCGAACGGCGCAAGCCAGGGACGCGGCAACAGCGGTATTCTCATCAACAAGATGTACGAAGTGCAGGTGCTTGATTCCTACCGAGCCAAGAGTTACGCCGACGGCCAGGCGGCAGCCATTTACGGGCAGTCGCCCCCGCTGGTGAACTCCAGCAAGCCGTCGGGCGAATGGCAAACCTACGACATTCTGTTTGAATCGCCGCGCTGGAATGAAAAAGGCGAGCTGATCAAGAAAGCCATCATCACGGTGCTCCACAACGGGGTCGTTGTGCAAAACCGCTATGAATTTACCGGCGGTACCGATGGCATCAGTGACACAGTGCCGTGGCGGACGCTATCCAAATATCCTGCGCCCCATCCGCCGGAATGCTTCATTGAATTGCAGGATCACGCAAACCCCGTGCGCTTCCGTAACATCTGGATTCGCTCCATGCACCTCGGAGAAAACCTGTGAAAAAAAATCAAATGAATCATCCCGCATCATTCCAAATTTCCCGCCGCTTGTTTCTCCGTCGTTGCACGGCTACGGCCGCCGCCACGGGCCTGCCATTGTGGTTCGTCGAGAGCGAGTTTGCTCGGGCCGAGGAACCCGTTAAAGCGGTTGCGGCCAATGATAAGCCTGGCATTGCGTTGATTGGGTGTGGTGGCCAGGGCTTTGGCGTCGACGCTCAGAATGCCCTGCGTTATGGCAATGTGGTGGCGGTGTGTGATGTGGACCAGAAACGGCTGGACGATGCCGTGACGCGGCTCAGCAAGGATGGCAAGGTGCCGACGAAATTTTCAGACTTCCGCAAGTTGTTGGAGCACAAAGATGTGGATTGCGTCATCAACGCCACTCCGGACCACTGGCACAGCTTGGTCAACATCGCGGCGGCCAAGGCCAAAAAGGACATTTATTCGGAGAAACCGCTGACCCTGACTATCGATGAAGGCCGGCATGTAGTCAAAGCGGTGCGCGATAACAAGGTGGTGCTGCAGACCGGCACCCAGCAACGCAGCGATATACGTTTCCGCATGGCGTGCGACTTGGTCCGCAACAGTCGTATCGGCAAACTCAAGGAAGTCCAGGTGTGGTTGCCGGCTGGCATGCGGGAGGGCCCCTTGGCCAGCGCCCCGGTCCCGCCGGAACTGAACTGGGATTTCTGGCAGGGCCAGGCGCCCAAGGCGGACTACATGCCTCAGCGCTGCCACACGTTTTTCCGTTATTGGTATGAATACTCGGGTGGCACACTGACCGATTGGGGCGCCCATCACATGGACATCGCCTATTGGGCGGTCGGCTTGCCCGCGCCGACCTTGGTGGAAAGCAAGGCGCTCTCGCAACCCATTCCAGGGGGTTACACGACCATCAGCGATTATGAAGTGAAATTCACCTATCCGAATGGGGTGGTCTGTAAGGTGCGTAGTACTCGAAACGAAGGCATCTTCGGTAATGTCGACGATCCGAAGGGACAACGCAACGGCATCCGCTTCGAGGGCAGCGATGGGTGGATCTGGGTCAATCGCGATCAGATTATAGCCAGCGATATGGAACTTCTCCGGAAACCGCTGCCCGAAGGTGGCGAGCGGTTATTTGTGAGCAACGACCACATGTGCAACTTCTTCGATTGCGTTCGGTCGCGCAAAGATCCGATCTGCGCGGTGGAAATCGGACATCGCTCGGCCTCTGTCTGTCACCTTGGCGCGATTTCGTTGCGCACGGGCAAGAATCTACAGTGGGATCCGGCCAAGGAGGTATTTGTCGGCGAGAACGCCACGGAAGCCAACGCCTTTGTCACCCGCGAAATGCGCAAGCCTTATGATTATAGTTTCGTAAGCTGAAACGCTTGGTGCGCTGACGTCAAAAACACTTTAACAAATATTTATGGACAAACAGATGACAGATCATGCTAAATATTCACAGTCGCCCGCAGCCGGCGCAATATCACTTGACCGCCGATGTTTCCTGAAATCTTCCGCATTAACAGCAGCCGGGCTGGCCTTGGCGCGGTTGCCCGTGATGGCCGGACCGTTCACGCGCGAGGACTTCGACAAGCTGGTGCCCGCAGATAAGAAGCTTTCGCCGGAGTGGGTGAAGTCCCTTTTTGCGCGGGGCGAGCGGCTGGTTTATCGCGGCAAGGAACTCGACAAGATTGGCATGCCAATCGGTGGCATGTGCACGGGGCAACTCTATCTCGGCGGTGATGGCAGACTGTGGCACTGGGATATTTTCAACCAGCCCATTGGCGGTACCGGTGATTCGCATTATGCCAAACCCATGGCACCCAGCTCGCCCCTCACCCAAAAATTCTCCCTGAAGATTGGCGATCAAACCCACACGCTGGATCGCGACGGTTTTGCCGACATTACGTTTCGCGGCGAATATCCGCTCGGGCTGGTGGAATATGCCGACGCCAACGTACCGCTGACCGTGAAGCTCGAAGCGTTTTCGCCGTTCATCCCGCTCAACGCTGACGATTCCGGCTTGCCCGCGACGATTCTGCAATTCACGCTTCGCAACACGTCAGCCGCGCCAATCGAGGCGGTTCTAACAGGCGAATTGGAAAATGGCGTGTGCCTGCAACAACGCAACCAGAACGCGGTGTTGCGCAACTGCACGGTGCGCGAGACCGCCTTCACCGCGCTGGTTTGCTCTGCGGAGAGACCCGCCAACGGCCAGCCGGTCAAAGGCGAGCAGCCGGTCACCGAGGAGGCGCTCAAGGCCTTGCCGGGGTATGGCACGATGACGCTGGCCTTGCTGGGTCCGGCGGCGGATCAGACCAGCTCGGATGCGACGGCGCCCTTTGCCGAGAGATTATCCGGTTCGATCGGGCGCACCCTCAAGCTCGCGCCCGGCGCCTCGGTCATTGTGACGTTTGTGCTCGCCTGGCATTTCCCGAATCTCTCGCTCGCCGACCCGTTGAACAAGGCGGGCAACTACTATGCCACCCGATTTGCTTCCGCAGTGGCCGTCGTCCACTATGTCACGGCGCAATTCGACCGTCTCACCTCACAGACTCGGCTGTGGCGCGACACGTGGTATGACTCGACGCTGCCGTTCTGGTTGTTAGACCGGACGCTTTCGAATGTGTCGATTCTGGCCACGAGAACGGCCAACCGCATGGCCAATGGCCGGTTTTACGGCACGGAGGGTGTTGCCTGTTGCGAAGGAACCTGCACGCACGTCTGGCAATATGAGCAGGCGATGGGCCGGCTGTTTCCGGAACTCGACATCGTGTTGCGGGAACGCACCGACTTTGACCCGGCGGTCTCGTTCAAGCCTGACGGCATGATTGACCATCGAGGGGAGTTCAATGCCGGGAACGCGATCGATGGCCAAGCGGGCACGCTGCTGCGCGCCTATCGGGATCACCAGATGTCGCCGGACAGCGCGTTTCTCAAGCGTAATTACTCCAGCATGAAGAAGGCGATGCAATGGCTCATCAGCCAGGATGGGAATGCCGACGGCATCCTCGAAGGGGCGCAACACAATACGCTCGACGCCGCGTGGTATGGGCCGGTCGCCTGGCTGAGCGGATTGTATCTGGCCAGCCTGCGGGCAGTCGCTGAAATGGCCGCTGAAATGGAAGATCATTCCTTTGCCGCCGAATGCCGTGCGATTGCCGAGGCCGGCAGCCAGAATCTGGTGAAGCGGCTTTTCGATGGCGATTATTTCATCAACCTGATTGATCCCAAATACGTGACAGCCATCAATTCCGGCACCGGCTGCGAGATTGACCAGGTCATGGGTCAAGGCTGGGCGTTTCAAGTCGGCCTGAGCCGCGTATTGCCTCAGAAGGAAACGCGCACGGCGTTGCAGTCGCTGTGGCGCTATAACTTCTCGCCGGATGTCGGACCGTATCGCGCGGAGAACGGGGCTGGCCGCTGGTATGCGATGGCGGGGGAGGCCGGCTTGCTGATGTGCACGTTCCCGCGTAAGGATTGGAGCTTCGCCGATGCCATCGGCAAAACCGCCAATTCCTATTGCGCGGGCTATTTCAACGAGTGCATGAACGGCTTCGAATACCAGGCGGCTGGCCACATGATTTGGGAAGGTCTCGTCCAGGAAGGCCTGGCCGTCACCCGTGCCGTCCATGACCGTTATCACGCGTCCAAGCGCAACCCGTGGAACGAAATCGAGTGCGGCGATCACTATGCCCGCAGCATGGCCAGTTATGGGGTGTTCATCGCGGCGTGCGGCTTCGAGTATCACGGCCCCAAAGGCCGCCTCGGCTTTGCGCCACGGCTGACACCGGACAATTTCAAATCCGCTTTCACGAGCGCCGAAGGCTGGGGCAGCCTCAACCAGAGCCGGGTCAACAAGACGCAAACCAACAGCATCGACGTCAAGTGGGGCGGGCTGCGGCTCAAGACGCTGGCGTTTGAACTGCCGGCGGGTGCCACCTTAAAGGCTTCAGCCGTTGCGGTCGGTTCGCAACGGATCACGGTGAAAGCGCTCCAGACCGGCCAGCGGGTCGAGTTAACGCTCGCGAAAGAAGTGGCCTTGAAAGCCAAGGAAAGCATCACGGCGACACTGAAATTTGCTTAATATGACAAAGATAGGGTCAATAAGAACAATGAATAACAGCTTGAAATATGTCTGTACGCTGGCGTTGCTGGCAGGGGGCGCCGACAGGGCAGCGGCCGCAGCGGACTTCTTTTTGAAGAACGGCGATACCGTCTCGATGATCGGCGATAGCATCACTGAGCAGCATCTCTATAGCACGTATGTGGAAGCCTGGACGCTCACCCGCTTTCCCGCGTGGGACCTGAAGTTTTTTAATGTGGGTATTGGCGGCGACAACGCGGGCGGGGGCGGCGAGCGCTTCAAGCGCGATGTCCTGAGCTGCGGAGCCACCGCCATGACCGTCAACTTCGGCATGAACGATTGCGGCGGGCCGGGCAGCAATTTTGATGATCCCCGATACTCGGGATCCACCAAAATCAAGGAATTTATAACCTCGATGCAGAAGATCGCCGACCAGATCAAGGCCGCCAACATCCGCGTCGCCTGGTGTACCACCACGCCAGCCGAGGTGATGGATGAGGGCCCGTCAGTCCTGCCCTACATCCTGAATCTTGAAAAGTTTTCAGACGCGGTAAAGGAGATCGCTGCAACCAATGGCCATGCCTTGTTCATCGACCAGTTCCACCCGTTCGTGGCGGCCATTGATAAAGCCCGCGCAGCCAATCCGAAAAACCGGATCGGCGGCGGCGATGTGGTCCATCCCGGGGGGGCCGGCCAGACGCTCATGGCGGCTGAGATTCTCAAGGGCATGAGCTTCCCGACGTTGGTGGCTGCGGTCGAAATCAATGCGGCAGCCCGCAAAGTCGTCCAGAACAAGAACTGTGCGATTGAGGGGCTAAAGGTTGAGGCTGACGGAAAAATCACCTTCCAGCAGAAGGACAACGCCCTGCCATTCTTTCCAGAGGGGGACGCCAAGACTATTTTGAAATGGGTGCCGATCCTGGAGCAGATGAACGGCTACCACCTGAAAGTGACGGGTCTCAAGACCGGCCAATACGAGATCTGTTTGGGTGGCACGAAGGTGGCTAACCACTCTGCGGCCGAGTTGGGGCAGGGGGTCAATCTGGCGGCTGCGGTTCTGGCCGCCGGTCCGATCGCTGACCAGGTCAAGGCAATGGCTGCGGCCATCAACGCCAAGAACAGCTTTTTTCATGACCGAATTTTTTGCGAGGTGTTGCGTGCGGGAGGCGTTCCCGCGTTCATGGAAATCACGCCTGAACAAGTCGAAGCCAAGCGCATGGAGGTCTTCAACGCGCGCATGAAAAAGATGCCTGAACTCTTTGACGCCATCCGGAAAACACTGGTTATGCAAGCACATCAGGTCGAGATCAAGGAGATAAAATGACAAAAATAAATGTAATTTCAATCGCTTCGCTCGTTGCTGTAGCCTGCACCGCTATCGCGATGTCATCCATTTCGGCCGTCGCCGCGACCGACGTGACGAATCTGCGTTGTGAGTACCGGGAGAATCCGCTTGGTATCGATGTGCTCAGGCCTCGCCTGAGCTGGAAACTTGAAACTCGAAACTTGAAACTTGAAACTCGAAACTTGAAACTTGAAACTGGGATACGTGGAATTAAGCAGAGTGCTTATCAGGTGTTGGTCGCGAGTTCAGAGGAGTTGCTGAAGAAGGACAAGGGCGACCTGTGGGACAGCGGCAAGGTGGCGTCCGACCAGAGCATTCAAGTTGAGTATGTCGGCAAACCGTTGATGAGCCGCCAGCAGTGTTTCTGGAAAGTGAAAGTCTGGGTTTCGAAACTTGAAACTGGAAACTTGAAACTGAAAGAGACGGCATGCAGCGAGTGGAGCAAGGTAGCCTCGTGGTCGATGGGCCTGCTCAAACCCGATGATTGGCAGGCGAAGTGGGTCAAGTCCGACCCCTGGATTTTGGGGACGCGCGGTCTCGACCGTTGCGTCTGGATCTGGTTTCCACATGCCGGGACCACAGCCGAGATGCCGGCGACCCCAGCTTATTTCCGTGCCCGCCTGAGCCTGCCGACGGATAGCGCCCTCCGGCGCGCCTCGGTGATGATGTGCGCCGACAATGACTTCGTGTTGTTCGTCAATGGGAAGGAAGTGCTCAAAGGCTTCAGTTGGAACGCCCCTGATAAGGCTGATATCACGGCATTCTTGAAAGCCGGCGATAATGTCTTCGCAGTGGTGGCTGGCAACGGCAGTGATAAGCCGAATCCGGGGGGATTGCTCGGCTGCGTGACGGCCGAACTCGCGGATGGCCGTAAACTCACGCTGGAAACAGGGCCTGCCTGGAAGACCCAGTCGAGCGAGCAGGCGGGCTGGCGCGAGGCCGGGTTCAATGACGCGGCCTGGCCCGTGGCGCGGGAGATGGCGAAGTTTGGCGGAGCCCCCTGGGAGCAGCTCAAGACACATGTTGCGACGATGGAAAACTCGCCAGCAGTCTGGCTGCGCAAGGAGTTCAAACTCGCATCCGCACCTGCGACGGCATTGGCATTTGTGAATGTAAATGGCTATTACGAGTTGTATCTGAACGGGAAGAAGGTGAGTGAGGATGTCCTCGCCCCTGCGGTGTCGCAAGACAAGAAGCGTTCGCTCTACACCACGTATGACATCAGCAAGCTGCTGCGTGCTGGCCCTAACTGTGTGGGCTTGTGGCTCGGACGCGGCTGGGCCAAGGAGTGCGCGAGCGGCCGGGTCCAGCTCGAACTTTCCGTTGGCGGGCAGCGTGTGGTGGTGGGTACGGATCGCGCCTGGGTTAGCATGATTAGCACCCATGCCTTGCGTGGGCCGTGGGAGTGGAACAACATGGGCGGCGAAACCATTGACGCCCGTAAAGAGATTGCCGGCTGGAACGAGGTCGGCTGCACGAACGGCGACTGGCTGCCGGTCGTTGAGGTTGCCGCACCCGAGGGCGTGGCCACGGCGCAGTCGTGTCCCCCAAACCGCATCAACAAGGTCATGCCCCTGATTGCTTGCACGAATCGAAGTCCAAACAACTGGGAGATGGATTTCGGCACCAACCTGACCGGCTGGTTAAAACTTCGTCTGCCGCAGTTGGCCGCTGGCCAGCGCCTGACGTTCTCTTATGCCGATAAACCGGGCCAGACATTCCAGCAACTCGATGAATACATCTCGGCTGGCAAAACGGGCGAGGTGTTCTGTTCCAAGTTCAATTATCACGGCTTCCGCTACGCCACCGTCGATGGTCTGGCCGCCAAACCGGCGCCGGGCGATGCCGAGGCGTTGCTGATCGAATCGGACCTCCAGCCTGTCGGCACGTTTGAGTGCTCCAACGATTTGTTCAACCGCATTCATCAGCTCAACCTGTGGACGATCCGCTGCCTGAGCCTGGGCGGCTACATGGTGGATTGTCCGCACCGCGAACGCCTCGGCTACGGAGCCGACGGGCAGACCTCGATCGACTCGCAAATCATGGACCGTGACGCCCCAGCGTTTTACGCCAAGTGGATGGTTGACTGGCTCGATGCGCAGGATCCGGCCACTGGACGCTTCCCCTTCACCGCGCCGTTCGTGATTCCCTCCTGGGGCGGTCCGGGATGGGGTGGCATCGGCACCGTGCTGCCGTGGAAGAATTATCTGTATTACGGCGACCGACGTTTGCTCGAGAGCGCCTTTGTGGCGATGGGGCGTTACTCCGCGTTTCTGGACGTGGAGGCCCCGGACGGCTTGATGCGTGGAAGCGGCGGGGGGTTTCTGGGCGACTGGGTGCCGCCTGAGCGGGGCATGGATACCCAGAACGCGCCGGGCCAAAAGGCCTGTGAGATTTTCAACAACGGCTATCGGGTTTACCTGTGGCAGATTCTCGAACGCAGCGCCCGTGTCTTGGGCAAGACCCAGGAGGCTGAGGAATACAAGGCCAAAATAGATAAGACCCGGAAGCTCATTCACACGACGTTTTATGATGCCCAAAAACAGTTCTATGGTCTAGATGAGCAGGCCTATCAAGTGCTGCCGCTGATGACCGGTAGCGTCCCCGAAGATTTGGTAACAACCGTTCAGAAGAAACTGGAAGAAATCATTCTGGTGAAGAGCAAGGGGCATCTCGACACCGGCATGCTCGGCACTTATTTCCTGATCCAATATCTGCAGGAGACTGGACGAAATGATTTGCTCTACACCATCTTCAACCAGAAGACCTATCCGGGATGGGGCTATATGCTGGAGCAGGGGGCCACCACAGTATGGGAGCAGTGGAACGGCTATGCTTCACAAATCCACGCATGCTTTATCAGCCCCGGCAGTTGGTTCTATCAGGGACTGGCTGGCATCCGCCCTGATGAGACGGGGCCCGGTTTCAAGAAGATCATCATCAAGCCCGCAATCGTCGGCGATCTGACGTGGGTGAAGTGCAGCTACGATTCGCTCCACGGCCGGATCGTGAGCAACTGGAAACTTGAAACTGGAAACTTGAAACTGGATGTGACCATTCCGATTAACACCACGGCGACCGTGTATGTTCCGGCCAAGGACGCAGACGGAGTGACCGAGTCCGGCAAGCCCGCGGCGAAGGCGGCTGGCATCAAATTCCTGCGCATGGAAAACCGTGCCGCTGTCTATGAGGTTGGTTCAGGAACCTACATGTTCCAATCCAAACTGCCATAACCTCATAGAATGAAAGTAGTAAACAGTATGAAAAGAATAGGCTTGTTGATGTTAGGGGTTTTGACGGTGTTGTCCAATGCGGTTGCCGCTCCGAGTGAAGGTATGATTGACTATGGGTTGAAGGATTATGTCTATACGTCAAAAGATCTGCCGCATTCGGAAGCGAAGCCATGGAAGCTTGTCTGCCAGTTGCCCTACAACGCCCAATACGCGGCGTGGATACAGGTCAAGGCCGCAGCCGGCCAGGTGATTGAATTTGATTCCACGAACCCGCTCGTCCGCTCGAGGCAAAAGGTCCAGACGTATACGACCGTCGAAGGGGATCAGTCCTACGAAGTGCCGGAGTGGGTCAGCGGAGAGGGCGCATGCTATACCATCCCTGCGGGCGTGACGGTCCTTGCCGTGAAATTCCGGGAAACAGGCTATGAAACCCAGATCGCAGGTTCGTTTTCAAGCAATGACAATGACTATACCGTGCTTTGGCAAAAGGCGACCAGGACGTGCTATCTCTGCATGCGCTCTAATTACATGGACTGCCCTGACCGGGAGCGGGCCGAATGGCTGGGGGATGCGGTTTTGGAAATGGAGGAGTGCTTTTACGCATTCGATCTGTCATCGCATAAGATGGCCAAGAGATTTATACTTTCAGGACAGATCAACATGCTTGCCGGGCAGAATCTGATCGCCCACGGCGAATATGGCGATTGGAACTATTATCTTCACACGGGCGATCTCAAAACGCTCAAGTCGATCTACCCCAACACAAAGAAATATCTTGATCTCTATAAGATGGGGACAAACGGGCTTCCAGAGCATCGGTTAATGATGACGGATCTGGTCGATATTTATGAATGGTATGACTGGGGGACGGGGAAACAGGACGTGAATGTGCTCCAGGTTGCAGAGTATTACGGCGCGTTATCCGCCCTGAAGAAGATGGCGCAGGCGAGCGGAAATACCGAAGACATTCCCGCCATGGACGCCAAGCTCGACAGTATCAAGAAAAACTTCAACCAGGTGTTCTGGAAAGGGGACGGGTACAGATCATCGACGAATCTTGACGAGCGGGCGAATGCGATGGCGGTATGCGCAGGGTTGGCGGACAGTTCGAAGTATGGCGTGATCACCGGCCTGCTCGGAATAGAAGGCAACTGCGGCCCCTATTTTGAACGCTGGGTGATGGAGGCTCTTTGTGTGATGGGCAGGCAGGAGAACGCCTTGCTCCGGATGGCTAACCGATACCGGGGACAGATTGACGCCAGTTTCACGACGTTATGGGAGTATATGGAGCGGGCCTTTGATATAAGAACCGGCACGGATTCCGTCAATTATGTGACGCTGAATCACGCCTGGAATATTCCCAACACCATCCTCTCTAAATTCATCGCGGGAGTGGCTCCGGAAAGTCCGGGCTGGACAGTCTACCATGTCTTGCCGCAGGAGGCGTTTCTGACCTCGATCGACACCACGGTTCCGACCGTGCAGGGGCAGGTCTCTGTTTCGATCAGAAAAACCGCCTCAAAATATAACCTGTCCGTGACGTCTCCTTCAAA
>Ga0268284_1001278_pt1 | contig 13408 bp, 11 predicted proteins | sample saktaG_14_FD_190137 | JGI IMG/M metagenome (GOLD analysis project Ga0268284, IMG submission 190137) | Saline water microbial communities from Sakinaw Lake, British Columbia, Canada - sak_2013_06_06_40m | ecosystem: Environmental > Aquatic > Non-marine Saline and Alkaline > Saline ... | reverse complement strand
GGGCCTGACATGGTATGCCATCCGGTCGATGTCGTAAGCGGCATGAACGTAATCGGCACGCAAGACCTGTTTCTTCTCACTGCCAAGGCCGCGTTTTCGATCAGTGCGATTATCTCCAACCCTGAAGAATACGAGTCCCACATGTCACGCTTTCTCAACCATACCCGTCTTGATTGCATCCATTGGATTAACCTGAATCACCACAACATCTCCTTCGTAACCCTCGTCAACTCTTCCAACATTTCATCTCCCATATCATTTCTTCCATGATTTTACCTCATCATGATTTTACCTCAACTCTCCAACCTGACCCTGTCATGCCAGCCGCCGCACTTCCCGAACTTGCCAGTGAATACCCGTTAGATTCCGGACAGGCCGCCCGTTTCCGGCGCGACGGCCACCTCCTGCTGCGCGGGGTCTGCAGCAAGGAGGAACTGGCCGCCTACCGGCCCGTCATCCTCAACGCCCGGGAGAAATACGGCGCCGAAGCCACCCCGCTCGCCCAGCGCGACACCTACGGCAAGGCTTTCCTCAAGGGCATGAACCTGTGGCCGCACGACCCGGGCGTAGCCAAATTCGTGCTCGCCCGGCGCTTCGCCAAAATCGCCGCTGATTTGTTAGGAGTGGATGGCGTTCGCGTCTATCATGACCAGGCGCTGCTCAAGGAACCCGGCGGCGGCCTCACCCCGTGGCACCAGGACCAGCACTATTGGCCTTTGGTCACCGATCACACGCTCACGATGTGGATGCCCTTGGTGGATGTCACCCCCGAAATGGGAACCATGCATTTCGCGTCGGGATCCCATCGGGACGGTTATCTGGGTGACCTGCCGATCAGCGACGAAAGCGAGGTGAAATTCGAACAATTCATCAAGGAACGCGGCTACACCAGGATACCGGGTGTGGCGCTGGCCGCCGGCGACGCCACCTTCCACTACGGCTGGACCTTGCATGGCGCGCCAGGCAATGCCTGCTCCCGCACCCGTGAAGTGATGACCATCATCTGGTATCCTGACGGCACCCTCGTCGGCCCGCTCGACAACGACAGCCGCAAGCGCGACCGCGACCGCTGGCTGCCCGGCCTCGAACCCGGCGACCTTGCCGCCAGTGAGTTAAACCCCTTGGTTTTCAAACGCTAACCTGATAGATCCCATGCGCCACTATTCCATCATCCCTCTGTTCCTCGCCGGCACCCTCGCCACCGAGGCTGCCGAAAGCCTCCGCCCGCCCTCAGTCCCGCTCATCGCCCACGATCCGTATTTCAGCATCTGGTCACCAGCCGACAAACTGACTGATGCCGATACCGTTCACTGGACCGGCAGGCCGCACCGGCTCAGCAGCCTCGTCAGGATCGATGGCAGGGCGTTTCGCGTACTGGGCAGGGAACCCGCCGCCCTGCCGGCATTGCCGCAGACCGGCCTCGAAGTGCTGCCAACCCGCACGATCTGCACCTTCGAGGGCGCGGGTATCCGGATCACCCTCACGTTCATGACGCCGGCACTGCCGGACGATCTCGACGTGCTGTCGCGGCCGGTGACTTATCTGACATTCTCCACCCGCGCCACCGACGGCAGCACCCACGAGGTGGCGTTCTATCAGGACGCATCGGCGGAAATCGCGGTCAACGAACCGGCACAACAAGTGGACTGTTCGAAACCGGGCATCGCCGATCTGGAGGTGTTGAGGATCGCGTCACACGAGCAACCCGTGCTCGCCAAAAAGGGCGACGACCTGAGGATCGATTGGGGTGCCCTCTACTTGGCTGCACCGGTGGCTGCTAAAACCTCCTCACACATCCTGCCAGCCAGCGTGGCCCGTGACACATTTGCTACAGGCGGCGAGTTCCCGATGATGAAGATGGCCATGCCCCAGGCGGCCAAAGACGCGCCGGTGGCGGCCGTGGTGTTAGGTGCCGCGAAGGTTGGGGCCGAGCCCGTCTCCCGCTGGTTGATGTTCGTCTATGACGACGAGTTCTCGGTCAAGTATTTCAAACAGAACCTCCGTCCTTACTGGCGGCGCAACGGCGACGATGCGGCTGCGTTACTCAAGAAAGCCGCGGCGGATTACGAATCACTCGGCAAGCGCTGCGCCGCGTTTGACGAATCCTTGATGGCGGATCTGCGCAAGGTCGGGGGTGAAAAATACGCACAACTTTGTGCGCTTGCTTACCGGCAGACCCTGGCCGGCAATAAGATCTGTGCCGACGCCAAGGGCCAGCCGCTGATGTTCCCGAAGGAGAATTTTTCCAACGGCTGCATCGCCACGGTGGATGTAATATTCCCGCAGGCCCCGTTTTTCCTCGTGTTCAGCCCGGCGCTGACCAAGGCGATGATGGTGCCCGTGCTGGATTACGCGGCCTCGCCGTTGTGGCCCTATGCTTATGCGCCGCATGACCTCGGAACCTATCCGCACGCCGACGGCCAGGTCTATGGCATGGATGGCAAGGACGGCGACCGCATGCCGGTGGAGGAAAGCGGCAACATGCTCATCATCCTGGCCGCGCTGGCCAAACAGCAAGGCAACGCCGATTTCTCAAAGACCTATTGGTCGATGCTGACGAAGTGGGCCGACTATCTGGTGAAGGAAGGCCTCGACCCGCAAAACCAATTATGTTCCGCCGACATGTTCGGCCACCTGCCGCGCAATGCGAACCTCGCCCTCAAGGCCATCATCGGCATCGGCGGCTACGCCCAACTGTGTGAGATGGCCGGCAAGGCGGAGGAGGCGAAAAGATATATGCAAATCGCGCGCGATTACGCCACCAAATGGCAGGAACTCGCCAAGGACGATCAGCACACCCGCCTCGCCTACGATCAAGCGGGCAGTTGGAGCATGAAGCACAACCTGATCTGGGACCGGGTGTTAGAACTCAACCTGTTTCCGGATTCCGTCGGCGATGCCGAGATCGCCTGGTATCTGAAGGTGCAGAAGAAATACGGCCTGACCGTGGACCACCGCACCGATACCTGCCTGATCGATTGGGCGTTGTGGAGCATCGCCCCGGCCCGCAACGAGGCGGACTTCCAAGCGCTGCTGGAACCGATCTGGCGCTACGCGAACGAAACCCCGTCGCGCGTGCCGCTCTCGGACTGGTTCACCACCACCGACGCGAAACAAAAAGGCTTCCAAGCACGCCCGGTCGTGGGCGGCATCTTCATCAAGCTGCTGGCGGACGCACCGACATGGAAAAAACGGGCTGACGCCGGATCTAACACAAATGGCCCTTGGGCTGCGCTGCCGGGTGATGCGCCGAGCAAACCCTAAATTCAATGATTAACAAGAAGTGGGTTGGCTTGTGAGGGTTGCAGTGCCTGCCATGATTCAATCCAACAACTCGCGTTCGATTTGTTCCAACGTCTTGCCCTTGGTTTCGGGCAGGCGTTTCCAGATGAAGATGAATCCGCAAAAGCAGATCGCGGCATACACCCAGAAACAATTCGCGAGCCCCAGGCTTTGATACATTTTGGGAAAGGTCTGGGAGAGCAGGAAGTTGCCGAACCACAAGGCCACGACCGACACGGACATTGCCGCGCCGCGAATGCGGTTGGGGAAAATCTCGGAGAGAATGACCCAGGTGATCGGTGCGAGCGAGTAGCAGTAACAGGCAATCGCCGCCACCACCAGCGCCACCGGCACCACGCCCTTGAGCCCGGCGTGATACGCCCAACCGGTGAACAGATAGATCACGGCCAGCCCGATGGCGCCGCTTAGCATCAGCGCGCGCCGTCCCCAGCGGTCCACCGTGGCAATCGCCACGAATGTCATGAGCACCGCCACGATTCCGGTGATGACAATGTTGAAGAGGATCCCGGACACCGCATAACCGGCATCGGCAAAGATGCGCGAGCCGTATTGAAAAATCACGTTGATACCGCACCATTGCTGAAATACCGCCAGCACCACGCCAACTAACAAAACCTTGAGCATCTTGGGTTCCAGCAACTCACGCAGGTCCACCCGGTCGATCTCATTGACCAGGGTCGCCTGGATGTCGTTCACGGAATATTGTGCGTATGCGGTGCCGCCGATTTTTGTGAGGACGGCACGCGCCCGGTCCGAGCGGCCCTTTTTGGCAAGCCAGCGCGGACTTTCCGGGGCGAAAAACATGGCAATGAAAAAAACCACGGCCGGCAGCGCCGTCACGCCGAACATCCATCGCCAGGCGGTTTGCACATTCCACGAATCCATCGGGATCTGGTCGATGGTGGATCCTAGCGGCATGGGCCTGGCAATGGCCCAGTTGGCCACTTGCGCGCCGACGACCCCGAGGGCGATGGTGAGTTGGTTCAACGAAACCAGCCGCCCGCGCATTGACGCCGGCGCGATTTCGGCGATGTAGAGAGGTGATAGATTGGAAGCGATGCCGATGGCGACGCCGCCGAGCAAACGGTTCGCGATGAACAGGGTGAAACTCGAGGCGAGCCCGGTACCGAGAGAGGTGACCACAAACAGGAAACCGGCAAACAGCAGCAGCGGCTTGCGTCCAAACTTGTCGCTCAAGCCACCGGAAAACATCGCTCCGACCAGCGCACCGATCAGTGCGCTGCTCATCGCCCAGCCCACTTGAAACGCCGAGGTCAGGTTGAAGAATCTCTCGTAAAACAGTTCCGCGCCACCAATGACGACCCAGTCATAGCCGAACATCAGACCACCCAAGGCGGCAATCATCGCAATGCTGAAGATGTAGGCCCGGTTAAAGGGCCATTCCCTGGTTTCGGAACTCTGGCTGGTGCTGAGGGTTGGCGTCATGCGAGGTTTGGGTGAGTGCGATTTATTGTGGGTGGGTGGGAATGCGCGGCTTACTGGATAAATTTGCGGAACGCTTCGATCTCCGGCACGAGAATACCTTTCCGACCAGCTTTGCCAAGCAATCTCGAGAGAAAACTCGTCCGTTCCTGACCCGCGGGGCCATCGACTTCCTGTTTGCCTTCGCCATCCTCTGGATCTTCCGCAACCGCGGTCAAATCGAACCCCGCGCGATCATCGACCGGTCGTTCTCGCCGGAAATCCTGGCTGAAATGCGCGCCTTGCCGTTCTATCAACGCTTTGGTTTCTGGAGCACCATCCTGATCGCCTGCGTGGTGGCCTTTTACCTCCGGTTCTTCTGATAGACAATGTGGCGGCGGTCTATGACCGTCGCATTTTTCCTTGCGCAGGGCGCACGCGTTACTGCCGCCTGGAAACCAGCGACACTCATAGAGTGCCGCTACAATTCCGCCTGACTTCCTTTAGGGTTTGGCCAGGGCATACAGGGCTTTATCGGTAGCAACATAGATCACACCATTGGCGACGGCCAGGCTGGCGGAAATCGGGTCTTCGAAGGCGGTTTCACACAGGAGTTTCTTCTCGCGGCTCGCGGCGAAGATGTAGAATTTGCCGCTCCGGGTTCCGAGATAGAGCTTGCCGTCGGCGACCAACGGACTGGACCAAATCTCGCCCTTGACCGGGTGCGTCCAGAGTTCCTTGCCGGTGGTGGTTTCGACGCAGTTGAGTGTTCTGTTACCGGTGTCAGCCACGAAGGTCACCAGGCCTGCCACGGCGGGGGTCGAGCAACTGTGCTTGAGCGGGTAGGACCAGATCGTGACCGTGCGAGTGGTGTCACCCGTTTGATCGGCAGCAACACATTTGAGCCATGCCTGATATTTTCCCCACCACAGGTCACCACCCACGGTGACGTATAGCCGGTCGCCGAGGAATACCGGCGGGCTCATGATGGTGGAGGGCGAGATCTCGCGGTTGCCGCTATAGTGATGGATATCTTCTTTGGGTGCGCCCGGGTCCGGATCGTATTTCCAGACGCGCTTGAGGTTGACGACGCTGCCGGCAGGCGGCATTTCCGTTAGGGCGTCGAAGGCATACAGCACGCCGTCGCCGCCGCCGAAACTGACCAGCGTCCGGCCGTTGACGGTGCCCAGCGCAGGGGAGGAATAGGTGTTATGAAAGATGCGCGGGCCGATGTGCTCGGCGTCCTTGGCGACGAGACGGCCGGTGTTTTTGTCGAGCACGATCAGGCTGGGGGCATCCGGCCTGCGGATGGTTTGGTGAGTGTTGTCCACGCCGTTGTTGGAATTGAGATAGAGAAAGTCACCATGCAGCAGCGGGTTGCCGTGAGTGGCGTCGTGGGGCCAAATGCCGGCTTCGCTTCGCAGGTCGGTCACCCAGAGGATGTCGGCAGAAGTAGGGGTGACGGGGATGGGTTCCGCACCGCTGGGCGTCTGGTGCCGGGCTTCGTCCGTGAACGGTCCGTCGTTGCCATTGGCCATGCCGTTGACGTCGAGGCAGACAACTTCGGCGCGATTGTTGAGCAGATAGACGCGCTCACCCTCGACCGTCGCCGGTGAGGCGATGCCGACCTTGGGCCAGTCGAGATAGGGATCGCCGGTGATTTTGGGAACGACCAATTGCCACAGCAGGGTGCCGGATTTTTCGTCGAGGCAGAGGAAGACGCCGCGGTCGCCCTTGTGGCGCGGGTCGCGCGGCGAGTCGTTGTTGGTGCCGACAAAGACCCGGCCCTGCGCGATGACGGGCGAGGAGTAGCTTTGAGAGCCGAGCTCGGCACTCCACTTGATGCCTTCGCCCGTGGCGGGATCGACTTGATCCGGCAGATTTGTTTCGCTGCTAACCTGGTTGCGCGTGAAACGTTCACCCAGCTGCGGCAGATCCGCCGCGCCAACCGGCAAGCCGGCGACGAGCCATGCGCCCGTGAGAAGGCAACGGAGTGATGAACCCATGAATGGATTCATGGCTGCTGCTGCGGGATGGGGCGATGGGTGTTGGTTCATGGGTGGTGAGGGAAAAGCTTGGCGGATACGACTCACGCGGGTAGCGAGGCGGCAGGCTCCGCGCAGCGGGATGACTACGCGGTAGATTGCCGGCTCCATTCATTTTTTCATGGGGACCGGTCCCATATAACAGACATTTAGAGAGTCAATGATTGGAAGCATAGGCAGCAACGTGCAGATTAGTCCCCAAAAATTCCTTGGCATGGCGGCATAGAAGGGTATCCTCACAGGCAAGCAATTTTCCCCATGAATCCCGCCTCAACCCTGCTTCCTGCCCCGACTTTTCTGCCGCTGGCCGGATCCGCCCAGGATAATAGGCGGCTTTGCCAAGGTGGGAAACGTTGAAGCAAGACGATCAACCCAGCTGATGATGCAACAACCCGCATTCGCCTGGCGCGCCAGCAAGACCGCCGCCATTATCCGGCTCGGCATCCTGCCGCTGCTGGCCGCCATCCCTGCTCTCGCCCGCGCCAACCTCACGCCGCAGGCATTGCGCGATGCCGCCGATTATTCCGCAAACCGCCGTGGCTGCTCGTTGCTGGTCTTGCAGCATGGCAAGACATTGTTAGAAGAATACCCGAACGGCGGCAACTCCCGGATGACCCATCAAATCTACAGCGGGACGAAGGCTTTTTTCACGCTGGCGGCCCTGGTTGCGGCACAGGAAGGCCTGTTAGTCCCGGATGAACCGGTAGCCAACACCATCACCGAGTGGCGTGGCGACGCGCGTAAAAGCAAGATCACCGTGCGGGAGTTGATGAACTTCAGCGACGGGCTTGATCCGGGGTTTCATCTGCATTCGGACAAGGTGACCGATCGCAACGCCGCGGCGTTGCGCACCCCGGCGGTGGCCCCGCCAGGAGCGGCCTTCACCTACGGGCCCAGCCACGGACAGGTGCTGTGCGAAGTTCTGCGGCGCAAACTCGCATCCCGTGGCGAGACGCCATTTGGCTACCTGCACCACAAAGTGCTCGATCCGCTGGGCCTGGGTGCCGTGGCGCATCGCGAGGACGCGCATGGCAATCCCCTGGTCGCCAGCGGCTTCCGGCTCACCGCCCGGCAATGGTCGAAATTCGGGTTGCTGATGTTAGGCCGCGGCACGTTCGGGCGGCGGGTGATCGTGCAGGAGAATGGGTTCGCGCAATGCTTTCGCGCTACCCGCGTCAATCCGATGTTCGGCCTCGGCTTCTGGCTCAACAACAGCGCCAACAAAAGCAGTGCCCGCGAGTCTGATATCGAGAATTTGTTAGAAAGGAAGTGGCAGGACCAGGACTGGCACAACCGCTGCATCTGCCGCAGTGCCCCGGCCGATCTGGTAGCCGTCGTTGGCTCAGGCTATCAACGTTTGTTCGTGGTCCCTTCGCTCGGTCTGGTGATCGTGCGCCAAGGCGAAAACGCACGGTTCTCCGACGCGGAATTCCTGCGCAGGATCTTGCGGCGGTGAAACCGCGGCCAACAGGGTGATGATCAAGGCGGCGAGGAGTTGGCATCTTCTTCCGGAACGATTACCGCCCGCGGCGGAACCTCCGCGGACGCGGCACCTGACTCCAACTCGTTGCCCGTGGGCGGCCTGCGGGTGGCAACCATCAGGGTTGACTCGCCGCTACGGTGGCGATAACCGATTCCGAAATCCAGCGGCTCCGGATTCGTCGTCCGGTAATACTCCGCCAACTTCTGCTGCGCGTAGTTCTTGAACAACGGGATGGGCCCGGGATACCTGCCGAAAAACCGCATCTGCCAGGCCTCGGGCGCGAAATACGAACACGGAATGCCCGAGTCGTCCTGCACCAGCGTGCTCGAATTATCTAGCAGAAAACGGCGGATGGCAGAGAAGTAACTCTCATGCATCAGGTAGGAGGCTGACTTCACACAACTGGTGCCCGGGGCCAGCGTTTTGCAGAACTGAAGGAATCCGCTGTGTTTCAAGCCGTCGTCCGAGATGTCGGTGCTGAAATAATACAAGGTGCGCGGGGTGTTGGAACCCTCCGCCAGAAAGCGGATCCGGACTCCGGGGGCGGGCGATTTGGCACTGCGCATCCCGTCCTGTTGCGGCGCGAGCACGCCGTCCTCATCCAGGCTCACGTAACTCACGTCGCAAAGTGTCATCCCCGATCGAGCCAGAAATATATACAGAATCGGCAAGGTGCCGCTCAAGGTGTGGTGCTGGAGGTCGGACTTCATTTCCTTGGTGATGAAGAAGCTGAAACTCAACACCGAATTGATCGACTCGCGCAGCGCGCGCAACTCACCGCCCAGTTCGCCCGGGGCAAGCTTGGACACGTCCGGCAGCGGGCCGATCGGTTCGATGCCGCACAGAACATAGGTGGTGGCTTGCGGAAAGAAGGTGTCGGCATAGAGGAAATCCGGCCCGCTGAACATGTAGAACACGGTGCCCTTGGCGGCGAAGGCATCCGGCACTTGAGTCTTGGCCCACGTCCGCACTTTGGAAAGTTGGTTTTTTTCCAAGCCCGCCCATGCGCTGTCAAAGAACTTGGCATGCTGCTGCCATGAGCTTTCCTGGGTCAACTCCACCAGCGCCGGGTCGGCGGACGGTGCCATGCCTGCCAGCAAGCGCGCGGTGTCGTTGGCCGCATTGGCCGCTGGCATGGCCTGGGGTTCCTGGGCCGCCAAGCGTGTGGCCAGCAGACACGCGACACCTGCCGCGGCAAGATATATTTTATTCTGACTCATGGTTTGTAGGGGCAGGGAGGGATGGTGCCGGGGTTTTCGCGGAAAGCAAGTAGAGGATGAGGCCGAGCGCGGCCGTCCCAAGACCGACCAGTGACTCGAGCGGCTTCGAGCACAGGATGTGCCACAGCATCCAGGCCGATATCGCAAGAAACAACAACGGCGTGACCGGGTAACCCCACGTCCGGTAGGGCCGCGCCAAGTCCGGCCGCCTGCGGCGCAGCACAAACACCCCGAAAACAGTTAGAAAAGAGCACAACTGCAGCACGAAGGTGGCGCAGGTCAGCACTTGCTCAAAGCGCGCAGTCAGCAGAAACAGGTAGACCAGCCCGAATTGCACCAAGGTCGCGCGCACCGGTGTCCCGTGCCGGTTTCTACCGGCTAACCATCGCAAGCCCCGCAGGTCTTCCCCCATCACCACCATCACCCGCGGACCTATCCACATCATCGCACTGATGGTCGATACCAGCCCCAGACAAATCAAACCCGCCATGATCCGGGTCCCCGCCGCGCCAAACAAATGAGGCCCGGCAATGATGGCGACTTCCACCTTGCCGGCCATTTCCGCCAGCGGGGTGCTGCGCAGGAAAACCGCGTTGACCGCAACATACAAGCCCATCACCAACAAAGTCCCGATACCCACCGAAAGCGGAATCACCCGCGACGGATTGCGCACCTCGCCAGCGATATAGGTCGAGGCATTCCAGCCCGAATACGCAAACATCACATAGACCAGACTGACCGCAAACGGCGCACTGACAATCAGCGAACCATCACCAACTCGCGGCAGGAACGACACCGGTTGCGAATGCCCGGCAAAATACCCCGCCACAATCACTCCGAGGATCAACACCACCTTCAATAGGGTCGATGCATTTTGAAACCCGCTGCCCAACCTGGCATCACCTAACAACAACGGGGTCGCCAACCCAACCACTGCCAGCGAGGCCGGCACCGGCGACACACCGGGCCAGACGCCGGTGAGGTAATTGCCAAACGCCATCGCGGCCAAGGCCACCGGCGCCGCAAAACCTGCGGTGGCCGAGATCCATCCCGCCATGAAGCCCAGCGCGGGATGATAGATCGTGCCCAGGAAATGATACTCCCCGCCCGAACGTGGCATGGCGGCCGCCAATTCCGCGTAGCACAATGCCCCGCACAGCGCACACCCCCCCCCGATCAACCATAACATCAGGATCGCAAAACCGCTTGGCAAGTCGCCAACCTGAAATCCTAGGCTGGTGAAAATACCCGTGCCAATGATGTTGGCGACCACGATGGAGGTCGCCGTGAGTCCGGAAATACGCCGTGTGGGGAATTGGTTCAAGTCGGTCGGTTGCGGACGCAAACCGTAGCTCCAGTTTGAAAAAAGGGAAGCACGGCGTAAACTGGCTTCGCTTCAAGGTGCAAAAACCAAGATGAGTGGCTTATCAGACACGGATTCCGGGCGTCCTTCATCGCCAGATGGCAAGCAACCCGCTCCACCTTTTCTGCGGTCTAGCCTCACTTGCCGCGCAACAGATCCCGACTGGTCCACATGTAGTTCCATCCGGAGAGCAGCGTCAGCCCCAGGGCCAACCACATCGCGACGGGTTGCAGCCACCCGTCGGGACGCGATAGATAGCGGAGCAAGGCCACCAACGGATTCGCCGATGCGAGCGGTTGCATCGCAAACCAGACCAGACAGGTGATGCAAAACGTCAGTTGCCATCCGGTTTTCCATTTCCCCAAACGGTCAGCGGCCAAGACCTGCCCGGCCTCCACCGCAATCTGCCGCAAGCCGGTGACCAGAAACTCGCGCGCCAGAATCAGCACCGTGACCCACACCGGGCAATCGACCTCACTCCGAGTGCTCAGATACACGAACGCGGAACAAACCAACACTTTGTCCGCCACCGGATCGAGCAGCTTGCCCATCGGCGTGACCAGGCCGAGTTTGCGCGCCAACCAGCCGTCCACAAAGTCGCTAATCGCCGCAATCACAAAAGAAACCAAGGCGATCCAGTGCCCGGCAGCACTGTCAAATGTGGTCCCCGCGACAAACACGGCCGTCAACACAAGGCGCGAAAGCGAAATGGCATTGGGGAGGTTCACGCGCCAAATGTGCGCAATTCATCGCCAGATGGCAACAAGGGGTTGCAGCAAAGCCGGAAGTCCCATAAATCCTGCCCACACCTCCAACAACTTCTTCTTATGAGCAAAAGCGACTTCGGACTGATTGGGCTGGCCGTCATGGGCCAGAATCTCGTTCTCAACGTGGAATCCCGCGGTTTCCTTGTCTCAGTTTATAACCGTACCTCCTCGGTGACCGATGCTTTCGTCGCCGCCCATCCGGACAAAAAACTCGTCGGGTCGAAATCCCTCGAAGCATTCGTCCAGTCCCTGGCCAGCCCGCGCAAAGTCATGATCATGGTCAAGGCCGGCGGCCCCGTGGACGCGGTCATCCAACAACTCATCCCGCTCCTCGACAAGGGCGACATCATCATCGACGGCGGCAACTCTCTCTACACCGACACCGAACGCCGTGACAAGTGGCTCGGCGAACTCGGGTTACGCTTCATCGGTGCCGGCGTTTCCGGCGGTGAGGAAGGTGCCCGCAAAGGCCCCGCCATCATGCCCGGCGGCCCGGCCTCCACCTGGGATGTCATGAAACCGATCTTCGAAAGCATCGCCGCCAAGGTCGATGGCGAACCGTGCGTCGTCCACATCGGCCCCGGTGGGGCCGGCCACTTCGTGAAGATGATCCACAACGGCATCGAATACGGCGACATGCAACTCATCTGCGAGGCCTATCACATCTTCAAGGCCGCCGGTTTCTCCGCCGTTGAACTCGCCACCGTCTTCTCCCATTGGAACCACGGCGATCTCGAAAGCTATCTCATCCAAATCACCGCCGAGATATTCAAACAGATAGACCCGGCAACCGGCAACCCACTCGTGGAAATGATCCTCGACACCGCCGGCCAGAAAGGCACCGGCAAGTGGACGATTATGAACGCGGTGGAAAACTCCGTGGTGGTTTCCACCATCAACGCCGCCGTCGAAGCCCGCATCCTGTCCTCAATGAAGGAACAACGCGTCGCCGCCAGCAAGGAACTCGAAGGACCCACGTCCAGGATCGACGTCAATCACGAAAAACTGGTCCACCAAGTCCACGACGCGCTGTTCGCCTCGAAGATCATTTCCTACGCCCAAGGCCTCGACCTCATCACCACCATGAGCGCGCATAAAGACTGGAACCTCGACCTCTCAAAAATCGCCGCCATCTGGCGCGGCGGTTGCATCATCCGCGCCCGCTTCCTCAACCACATCACCGACGCCTATCGCGCCAACCCCGGCCTAACCAACCTGATGCTCGCCCCGTTCTTCAAAAACCTGCTCAACGGGTTCCAACAGAACTGGCGCGAAGTCATCGCCACCGCCACTCTCGCCGGCATCCCGGTGCCCGCCTTCAGCGCCTCGCTCGGTTACTACGACAGCTATCGTAGTGCGGTCCTGCCCGCCAACCTGCTGCAAGCCCAGCGCGACTTCTTCGGTGCCCACACCTATGAGCGCACCGACAAGCCCCGCGGTGAAATGTTCCATACCGACTGGCCCGAAGTCATCGGCTGATTTTCAACCTGAGCCAGCCGGGTTACTGGTTAACGGTGTTCTCGGCGGCTTAAGAACTCGCTGACGATCAGGAGCAGGGCGATGACGACTCCGCTGCCGATGGTCGTTACAAGCTGGACACGGAACATGATCAAGCCTAACGCCATAATGAAATGCCGCTGATTAGAACGCCAAGCGAGACTCTGGATATGGAAGGTGTGATCATGCTTTCAACTACCCGACACCCTCCCTCAAATTCCGCGCACTCCACAGGGTTCCCGCCGCCGCCGCTCCTTGACCCCGCCACTTCCGTGCGCCGTCCTTGCGCTTTATCCCGAATCGATCCC
>Ga0268284_1001276_pt1 | contig 13437 bp, 13 predicted proteins | sample saktaG_14_FD_190137 | JGI IMG/M metagenome (GOLD analysis project Ga0268284, IMG submission 190137) | Saline water microbial communities from Sakinaw Lake, British Columbia, Canada - sak_2013_06_06_40m | ecosystem: Environmental > Aquatic > Non-marine Saline and Alkaline > Saline ... | reverse complement strand
CCGGAAGAAAGGCATTCGCTTCTTTAATAGATTTAATACCAGCAAGACTAAAGCTCTAAGGCTAATCGATCCTGTAAGGTTTCCCATAACCTTTCAATACGACTCTTGGCCTGAGGAGAGCAGGCATAAACCATCCCCACGGAAAGCTCCTGCATAGCCCGACTAAACTGGGTATAAGCCAAGTGAACCTCCCCCGCTTTACCGGACAATAAGATCAGAGCTATAATAAATTTATTGGAGGTTCAAATAAGATGAAAACAAAGAGAAGACAATACACTGAAGAGTTCAAAAGAGAGGCAGTCCAACATTGCCTTGCATCAGAAAAATCGGTGGGAGAAATCGCCGGGGATTTGGGTATAGCCTATAGTAACCTAAAAAGATGGTATGCCCAACACCACAAAAGAGGGGAACTGGCCTTTCCCGGCCATGGCAAAGAAAGACTCACTCCCCAGGAGGAGGAAAACAGAAGACTCAAAAAAGAGCTTAATGATATCACCCAGGAGTGTAATATAGTAAAAAAAGTATTGGCCATCTTCACTAAGAAGCCGTAGACCGCTACCGGTTTATCCGGGAACACGCTGATAGGTTCAGTGTCAGGAAGATGTGCCAGGTGCTAAAGGTTTCCCGATCTGTTTATTACCAGTGGATCAAATATTCTAACCATAAGAGAAAGATAGAAGATATGGATTTAAAACAAAAAATAATTGTAATATACCACAATAGTCGCAGGACATATGGGAGTCCTCGAATCCATCAAAAGCTATTCAGAGATGGTTATCATGTGGGTAAAAAGCGGGTAGAAAGATTAATGAAAGAAGTAGGAATTCATGCTGTCGCCAAAAAGAAATACAGAGCTACTACCGACTCTAAGCACTCACTGCCGGTGGCAGAAAATCACCTCAATCGTGAATTTACACCAGATAAACCAAATTCATCCTGGGTGGCCGACATTACTTACATTTATTCCCAGGAAGGCTGGGTTTACCTGGCTACCATCATGGATCTCTATTCCCGGAAGATCATCGGCTGGTCCCTAAAGAGACAGATTAATTAAAGAATTAGTCATTGCAGCATTACACATGGCCCTAAAACAGAGAAAACTTTCCCAGGACTTGCTTCTGCATTCAGACCGAGGTAGTCAATATGCTATCTACTGCTACCAGGTATTGCTTAAAAGAAACAGTATATTATGTTCCATGAGTGGTAAGGGAAATTGCTGGGATAATGCAGTGATGGAGAGTTTCTATCACACCTTAAAAATAGAACTGATTTATCAGAGAAAGTACGAAACAAGAATGGAGGCTAAAAGAGACATCTTTGAATACATTGAAATCTTTTACAACAGAGAAAGGTTACATTCATCTATCGGCTATTACAGTCCGGAAGAATATGAAAAGTTGATCAGGGTATCTTAACTGGGCGTCCAGATTATCGGGGGAAGGCCAAAGTTTTACCTTCCAATTCATCATAAATGGTAAGCTTGGTATTACTAGGTGCTTTAAATATAGTATGCCGGTCCACATAAACACTCATCGGTAGACCATATTCTAAAATGGTCTGTCTTTTAACCTCAAAATAACCATTTAAACATTCATTCGGAGAGAAGTAGAGACCGGTGATATTCCCCCTGGCATCATCTATCGCCCCATGCAAAGAATATTTTATACCGGGTATCCATTCATAAGGGAGGCATCCATTTGTAATAAAAGCCCCTCTTGAGGCTTACGTTCTCTGCTGCGGTGAGGTTTAGGTGGCCTGTGTTTCTTTCGACTTTTAATACCTTTGGCTTTAAGGATTCTGGATACAGAAGACTGACTAACGGTAATCCCTTCCACTTCTCTTAAAAGTTCTGCCAGATGGGTATAATTTACCCCTTTATATTTATTTCTAACAAGAGAAACAATTTCCTCTCTTATCTCACCAGGGATAGTATGTTTAGGTTTACGGCCTCTATTTTTGTGGATAACAAACACCTCGCCCTCTTTTTTAACACCTGCCTTTAGACGTTTTATCTGGCGTTCGTTAAGGCTCAAAACCTCTGCAGCATCCCTGCTGGTCATCTTATCCTCAATGAAGGATTTAATGACATGAACCCCTACTAATTCTTTTTTGATCATTAGATATCTCACCTTTTCCATGGTGAGATTATTACTGATTAATTACAGAGTTTTATACAAAAAGTTGACAAAATTAAAACTCATCTTGTATAATACTAATAACCTAAAATATAGAAATAGTTTCTATAATGTAGAAAGAAAAAAGGAAAACAAGATGAAAAAAGCAAAATAGATATTATAATGTTAAATAAAGTCTTTCTTAAAATGATTTTGGCAAAGGACATAAGAACAATAGTTTAATATGGAGACTCTTATAGATAAAAATAAATCTTTAATTTAATAAAAGAATTTTTTCATGAACAACACAAATATTTTCTACCTAGAGGAGGAAATCCTCAAAATTTATTGCAACGCATAGAAGAAGATGAATTTTTCTTTGCGGAATTTTCCAAAATAAAAGTAGATATAAACGACCAAATTGTTGAAGGAGCTAAAGTTGCAACACGAATAACTATGGAAGTTACGCATACAGGATTTTTTCATGGAATCAAAGAAAGCGGAAGAAGGGTTACTATTCCGTTCATAGATTTCGCCATTATTCAACAAGGGAAGATAATTGAAGAATGGAATGAATTCGATTTACAGAGTATCATAAGTTAAATCACTTGATACGATAAAGAAATTGTGCCCAAAAAGGCGCTAAACCGGATGGCAATTCCGCTAGCTCCATTATCGCCAGTGAGTTTAGTCGTTAAAAATTTAATATAAATTAACTATTGGAAAAAAAGTAATAGATATTGATTCAAAAGATTTTTCCCAATAATTAATTATTAATGTAACAGAGAGAGGTCCTTCCTATAAAAAAGATAAGTTTTTGAATATAAGCGTAGTATTTTAGAATATATTGCGATATTTGAATTGATATCCATACAAAAAAACAAATATAAAATAAAATTAATATTTTAACCTGTATTAAGGTAGTAGTAGAGACTTTTTCTTTTGTTTTAAAAAGAAGAGGAGCCGAAGAGGAAAAATACCAAAGTATCCAAACTTCTAGGCAAAAGGACTGCGACTGGACAGAACCCTATAGAACTTTTTCGTTGCTGGCAACCTATGGGAAAAATAGAAGGTTAAAGGAAGGATAAAATTTTAATAAAATGAAAGCTTTATTACTTATAAATAAAAAAGAATTGGAACTATTAATACACCATTAATATCATTGCGTTATTTATTACAATCAGTTGTTTAGTAAAATGTAATAAGGAGGAAATGGTATGAAATATGATTTTGATTTAATTTGTATCGGGCTAGGTCCCGCAGGAATGGCTGTTTCTGCCATGGGAGCGGAAATGGGTTTAAAGGTCTGCGGTATTGAAAAAAATAAAATTGGCGGAGAATGCATGAATGTAGGTTGTATTCCCAGTAAATCTTTACTTAGGATTGCCAATTATAGACATTCATTCTTAAAATTAAAGGAAATGGGTTTATCGGAAGGAATCACACCGATGATTAAAAGTCCTTTTAAAAAAATAAATAAATATTTAGATTATATCTCAGAGGAAAAAACATTAAAGATGTTTGATAAAGTAGAACTTATTTTAGGTAAGGGAGAGGCAAGCTTTATCGATTCGCATACGGTCAGAGTTGCAAACCGATATTTTAAAGTTCTGTGCTAGCTGCAATTTAGTAATTTCTCGCATGTTTCATTTTATAAGTGAAAGGAAAAAATATGAAAACTGCTCGTTATACGGTTTCAATGCATAGTGATGAATCTATTCGAAACATGGTGAGTCATTGTCTGAAGGATTTAGGAGGTATTGAACAGCTTATACCTTCAGGAAGCAGAATTTTATTAAAACCCAATATGGTATCTCCTAAACCTAATAGTACAGGAATTACCACAAATCCGTTAATCCTAGATGTTCTAATAGAGCATTTGATGCGTACTTCTCCACAAGAAATTATAATAGGAGAGAGTTCCGCGGTTGGCAACAATACCCTGGAGGCTTATAAGGTGACCGGAATTCAGGATATTGCTCAAAAATGGAAGGTAACCTTACTTGATTTTAAAAAAGACTGTCAGATATCTATTGATGTACCTCATGGAAAAGAATTGAAAAAAGTACTAGTTGCCGAAACGGTAATGAAGGTTGACTATTTAATTAATCTTCCCATTTTAAAAGTTCATAGCGAAGCAACCGTTACCATCGGTATGAAAAATCTCAAAGGTTGTATGCCTGATAAGGAAAAAAGACGTTTTCATCGCTTAAATTTAGACCAATGCATTGCTGATCTTAACACGGTCATTATTCCCGATTTGACCATAGTTGATGCCACTCTATGTTCTCTTGATTGGGAATTACCGGTCCATTTGAACACTGTTTTAGCCAGTAAAAATACTTTAGCCGTTGATATAATTGCTGCTTCAATATTGGGATATAGTATAGATGAAGTCACTCACCTTCGATTGGCAGCTCAGGCAGGTTTAGGGCCGGTTAACCAGGAAGAAATTCATATTATCAGTCCGAAAAAATTAAAAGAAATTCAAGCTGGAAAGAAAGTTGATACAATGAAAGAGTCCTATTATCATCTGCCGGAATTAGAAGTGATCGAAAAAGGCACCTGCAGTTCCTGTAAAGGAGCTTTGGTTGCTGCTATGCGGCGTTTGGAAAAGGAAGGATATTCTCCAAGCTGTACTATACTTATGGGGCAAAGATTGAGAGATAGAGAAGGTGAGTTTGCTCCTAATTCTAAGCATGGTACAGTCAACTCGAAGAAACCTTTAGTGAGCATAGGACAGTGTTGTCGCTGGGTCCATAATCATTATCCAATTGAACACATTAAAGGGTGCCCGGTAAAAGCAGAAGAAATCTATCGTTATTTAAAAAAAAACAGTTAAATTTTTAATAAGATTGCATATAAATAAAAACAGATCCTTTTCCTTTTTACTTAAGGTTGTATTAATAGAACAGGATATAAAAGCAAGATAGTTTTTCATGTCACATATGGTTGGGAAATCGGCTTATAAAAAATTAGAGGAAAGGCTCAATAGATTTCCTCAAGGAGCTCCTCCTTCTGAGACACTATACCGGATATTAAGTCTCCTTTTCAATGAAAAGGAAGCAGAGTTGGTCTCTCAACTTCCCATAAAACCTTTCACCGTTAAAACAGCCAGTCGAATATGGAAATTAGATATAAGCGATTCCGAAAAAGTCTTAGATGAATTGGTTGGGAGAGCCATTCTCTTCGATTCTGACCATAACGGAATGAAAAAATATGTTCTTCCACCCCCCATGGCAGGATTCTTTGAATTCTCGATGATGAGGATCAGAGAGGATTTAGATCAAAAACTGCTTTCGGAACTCTTTTACCAGTACCTCAACGTTGAGGAAGATTTTGTGAAGGATTTATTTTTAGGTAGCGAGACCTTACTGGGAAGAACTTTCGTGCAGGAGGAAGCCCTATCCAAGGACAACATCTTTCAGCTTGCGTCATACGAGGTCAAGCCAGGAAGGGCCAGTCCATCGCAAGCTCTCCTAATAAATAAATCAGGAGGCTTCCCATGTATTATTATATCGGAATTGATGTTTCAAAGAAAGTCCTTAATATCTTTGACGGCAAAAAAGATTTGATCTTTGACAATAAAGAGAACCTAAGCTCTTTTAAAAAGTACTTAAAGAAAAGATATCCGGACTTTTCCTCTCTGGTGATTCTATTTGAGGCAACCGGGATCTATTCTTTTTATCTCAAGGCATTCTGTGCTGCCCATATGCTTAAAGCCTATATCATCAATCCTCAAGTCAGCCATAGTTTTGCCAAGTCTTTAGGAGCACCTTCCAAGACCGATACCACCGATGCCCGGACCATTTGGGCTTATCATAAACTCATTATTGATAAGGATATCAATATTCCCAAGGTAGACCGGGAAATCATGACCTTATCCAGTTATCTGGCAAGCTATCGCTTGACTTTAAAACAGCGGCTGGCTCTTACCAATCACCTGGAAGGGATAAAGGATAAAACTTTGTACCGATTGTTAAAGAAGGAGCAGGAACGGTTACAGAAATTAGAACATGAGCTCCTCACTCAGACGGATGCAACCATTAAACAATATCCCCAATTAAAAGAGGATTACCAGAGACTGCTTAGTATTTCAGGTATTGGTCAAAAGACAGCCATTAGTCTGTTGGTCCTCTTTCATGCTTATACAAAGACCAATCGCAATCAGATTACCGCTTTGATCGGACTGGATCCGATTCAAAGACAATCCGGAACTTCAGTCCATGGCAGAAGCAGGATCAGTAAACATGGAAACCGAATGATGCAAAAATCTCTTTATATGCCGACTTTATCTTGTATTAAACATAACCATAAGATCAAAGTATTTTACGAACGATTGGTCTCAAAGCATAAACCTAAAAAGGTCGCTGTCATCGCTGCCATGCGAAAATTACTCTTGATTGCCCATGCGATCTACCAGAATAAGACAGTCTATATTCCGGGGTAACTGATAAGCATGTTAAAAATTAAATATCGTTTTAGGGAGAGTTGGAGTTGACTTTAAAGACAGTATCTGACCCTGTAAATTTCTCAAAAAAATGAAGAGGCTTAACCGTGAAGAAATCTTTTAATAAAATAGCGCCGATACTAAGTATTCTTGTCATTGGTATGTTGTCGATAGGCATGATAGAGCCTGTTCTACCGCTTTACCTGGTTCATATCGGCTTTTCCTCTAAAGCGACGGGTGTGATGATTTCGGTCTTATGGCTTGGTATGATTATTGGTGAGAGTTCATGGGGATGGATAGCTGACAAGATAGGAATTAGAATCCCAATGATTTGGGGAACTTTAGTTAGCGGTATAATATTGCTTGGGTTTTTATTAGCCAAAGGGACATATATTGCTTTTATTACAATATTATGCTTTGGATTATTTCGGTCTTCAGTCGTTGGCCCAACCCGGGGGTATGTAGGAAAACATGCTCCTGCATTAAAAAAAGCCGCATTTATGGGAATAATTACAGTTGCAATGGGTAGTTCTAGAAGCCTTGGAGCTCTGTCAAGTGGATTTCTTGCCAGTAGTTTGGGGTACAGCTGGGTATTTTATATCACTATTGGGATTTATATTTTAGGTGGTTTAATAACAATTATTATCCTTAGGGATTTAAAATATAACGCCCCCAAGGTTCTACCCGCGAATAAGCATTTATTTGTTAAAGATAGAAAAAATTATCACTGCCTGTTTTCTTTATGCGCAATAACCAGCTGTGAATATTTTGGATTAGGTTTATTTATATCTTTCCTACCGCTTCTCATTACTCAGGTTGTGGGTCTTAGCGTTGCTTCCGTTGGTGTTCTTTTTACTGTGAGAGGAATCATTACTATGGTATTTGGAGTTCCTATGGGAATGTTGGCTGACCGTAAGGGGAAAAAATCTTTAATGATAATGGCTCTTGCGACGTCAGCAATGAGTATGATAGGTATCTCTCTGGCTAACAGTTTTTTCAGTTTTTTAATATCTATCATTTTATTTGAAATAAGTTTGGATACATATAGCCCCGCGGCATTAGCCCTACTGTCGGATTCCGTACCTTCTGAACACCAGGGATCAGCGATGGGTATGTACGGAGGCATATGCGAAAATTCAGGAATTATGGCTGGGGCATTTTCGGGAGGATTTGTCTGGAATATTTTTGGACCACGAGCAACCTTTTTACTGGGGAGCCTGGTATGCATAATAGGAGTGATCATGTGCTTGATTTTAAATATCGAAGAAATGGAACGTGTCAATAAACTTACGAATTAAACGAACGGGAATAAAATAATATATTTAGGATAAGAGAACATACTTGTTGTTTGTATTTTTTCACAAAAAGAAGGGTTTTTAAAATAAGTGTAGTATTTTATAAAATAGTGTAAAGTTTTAGTTTATACCTGTATAAAAAGAGTAAATATAAAATAAAATTAACTTTACTATAAAAATAATTTTTAGAAAATAAGGAAAAAGTTTTATACAAACAGTTGACAAAATTAAAACTTATCTTGTATACTAATAGTAGAGTAAAAATAGAAATTATTTCTATAATATAGAAAAGAAATAAGGAAAACAAGATGAAAAAAACAATCCCCAATTACCCTATAAAAGTTTTAGATAAAACCTTCTCTATTCTGGACATTTTACTTCGACATGATTCCTCTATGCATATGACCGAAATCAGTGAAAAACTAGAATTATATCCCAGCACTATCCATCGCATATTAGATACCCTAAAATACTGGGATTATGTAGAACAGGATCCCAAAACCCAAAAATACCGATTAGGCCTGAAGTTATTAGAGTTAGGAATGGCTAAACTTCACCAAATGGACTTAGTAAGAGAAGCTACCCCCTATTTAAAAGAGTTAGTCGAGCAGTGTAATGAAACGGTTCATTTGGGGATTCTGGAAGAAGGAGAAGTTCTTTATTTAGCCAAAGAGGAATCTTCTCAAACCATAAGAATGGTCTCTTACGTGGGCAAAAGATCTCCTCTTCACTGTACCGCTTTAGGGAAAGTGCTGTTAGCCCACCTTTCAACGGAAGAAAGAAAGAAAACATTAGGAGAAAAAGTGCTTTGCCGCTTAACCGAGAATACCATCACTGATAAAAGGGAATTAGAAAAAGAACTTGGTAAAGTAAGAGAACAGGATTTTGCCCTAGATAAAGAAGAAAACGAAAAGGATGTTCGCTGTATAGCTGCACCTGTCAGGGATTACCAAGGTATAGTTATAGCCGCTATTAGTATCTCAAGTCCTATTTTTAGATTAAATAAAAATAAACAAAATGATTTGGAAAAAGCTCTTATCGAGACAAGTGAAAAGATATCAAAAAGATTGGGATATAATGCTGAATTATTAAAATAGTAATAGAATAATGGAATAATTATTTAGTGACGAAGGAAGAGGAATTAATATCTGACCAATATATAGCACAAATTCATTATACCTAATCTTAATGATAAAAAATAAAGCAATCAATAATATGTTTTTATAAAGGAGATTATTGATATGAATAAAACCCTTGAAAAAATCGGTGAACTGGGAATTGTTCCGGTGGTAAAAATTGAAAAAGCCGAAGATGCTCTTCCTTTAGGAAAAGCACTTATTGATGGTGATCTTCCTATTGCTGAAATTACTTTCAGAACTTCTGCTGCAGAAGAGTCAATTAAAACCCTGACCGGAGAACTCCCTAATCTTTTAGTGGGAGCAGGTACTGTATTAACCGTTGAACAGGTAAAAAAGGCAGTTTCTGCCGGTGCTCAATTTATTGTTTCCCCAGGTTTTAATCCAAAAGTAGTCGATTATTGTATCGAGAACGATATTCCCGTAACTCCCGGTATCAATAATCCAACTCAGATTGAAATGGCCTTGGAAAGAGGAATCGAGGTAGTAAAATTTTTTCCTGCTGAAGCATCAGGAGGATTGCCACTTCTAGAATCTATGTCAGCACCTTATTCTGGGATAAAGTTTATTCCCACCGGAGGAATTAACCTGAATAACTTATCTTCTTACTTGTCTAACAAAAAAGTACATGCCTGTGGAGGTAGTTGGATGGTAAAGGATAACCTTATTTCTTCAGGTAATTTTAATGAGATTACCAGACTTACAAAAGAAACGCTTTCTATAATGTTGGGTTTTGAATTTGCCCACCTGGGGATAAATGAGGAAAATGAGGATAAAGCCCTAAATTCTGCAAGCCTTCTTTCACATCTTTTTTATTTCCCTATAAAAGAAGGGAATAGCTCTGTTTTTGCTAGTTCGGGTTTTGAGGTTATTAAAAATAAATATTTGGGCAAGCATGGTCATATTGCCATGGCCACTCACGATATATATAGGGCTATAGTCTACTTGAAAACGAAGGGCATTTCAACACTTCCCGAGACTGCCAAAGAAAAGGATGGCAAACTTAAAGCAATCTATCTAGATCAAGAAGTATCTGGGTTTGCTATTCACCTGATGCAAAAATAACTTTAACAAGTGAGAAAATCATGAAAAAATATACAACTTTTGGTGAAATAATGTTAAGGCTGAAAACGCCTAATTGTGAAAAATTTTTCCAGAGCCCTCTTTTAGAAGCCACCTTTGGAGGTGGCGAAGCAAATGTCGCGGTGGGATTAGCCCAATTTGGTTTGGAAGTGGCTTACATTTCGGTGATTCCTGATAATCCTGTTGGAGATGCCTGTATTCGAGAATTAAAAAAATATAATGTAAATACCTCGTTCATCCTAAGAAAAGGAAATAGGCTAGGTATTTACTTCTTAGAAGCCGGAGCTAACCAGAGACCATCTAGAGTTGTTTACGACCGCTCTCATTCAGCCATTGCCGAAACAGAACCGGGAGAAATAAACTGGGATACAATATTTGATGAAGTAAGCTGGTTTCATATTTCTGGTATTACTCCAGCTATTTCCCTTTCAGCCTCCGAACTTTCTTTAGAAGCAGTAAAAAAAGCGAGAGAAAAGGGAGTTACTATTTCATGCGACTTGAATTTTAGAAAAAAGTTATGGAAGTATGGAAAGTCTGCCCCTGAAATCATGTGTGAATTGGTAAAATATGTGGATATAGTAATTGGGAATGAAGAAGATTGTCAGAATTCTCTTAAGGTTAAAGTGGATGTAGATATAGAATCAGGAGAACTTAAAGTAAATAAATATCGAGAACTCACGGATAAAGTTCTTGGCTTATATCCCAATATTCAGAAAATTGCTATCACCTTAAGAGAAAGCCACACTGCTAGTTACAACGGATGGTCAGCGGTCCTTAACAATCGGAAAGAATTTCTTATTTCCAAGAAGTATGAAATTCATGATATTGTCGATAGAGTAGGAGCAGGAGATACTTTTTCAGCAGGGCTCATTTATGGATTCAACTATTTAAACAATGATCAAGAAGCCCTTGAATTTGCCGTAGCCGCATCTTGTCTCATGCATTCTATTTCGGGCGATCTACCTTTGATTTCAGTTGAGGAAGTAAAAAGCTTAGTTAAAGGATCGGGGTCAGGGAGAGTACAAAGATAGGAATATTATTAAAAAAATATTGTCTAAAAAATAAGAGTTAGAATAAGAAATTATGTGTCGATGAAATCTTTATAAAAGAGATTAGAATATAGAAAAATAGTAAATACTATTGCGTTATTAGTGGAAACAAAATTCCATACAAAAAAGGGTTTATGATATGTATTTTTAAACTTTAAGTAATAAATTCTTGAATTTTACATGGCTTTGTGATGTTAATACAAGGAAGGAGAAATTAAAATGGCAAACGTAATTTTAAAGAATCTTTCTAAGAAATTTAAAGAAGTCACTGCAGTAGATAATATAAGTATAGAGATAAAGGATAAGGAATTTGCCGTCTTGGTCGGTCCCTCTGGTTGTGGAAAGACGACTACCTTGCGGGCCATTGCTGGTTTAGAAGAAGCCACTTCGGGAGAGATATATATTGGCGATAAGTTGGTCAATGATGTTCAGCCTAAAGATAGAGATATTGCCATGGTCTTTCAGAATTATGCTCTTTATCCTCATATGGATGTTTATACTAACATGGCTTTTGGCCTGAAATTGCGAAAATTTCCCAAGAAAGAAATAGACCAAAGAGTGCAGGAAGCCGCCGAGATTTTAGGGATTGAAAACTTATTAAAGAGAAAACCTAAACAACTCTCCGGCGGACAAAGACAGCGGGTGGCAGTAGGAAGAGCCATAGTAAGAAAACCAAAAGTGTTTTTATTTGACGAACCTCTTTCGAATTTGGATGCCAAGTTAAGAGTGGCCATGAGGGCGGAAATTAGTAAACTTCACCGTAGATTAGAGGCGACTATCATTTATGTAACTCATGATCAGGTAGAAGCAATGACTATGGCTAGCAGAATATTTATAATGAATGATGGCCGGGTGCAACAGTCGGGTGCACCTTTAGAAGTTTATTACAAACCGAATAATAAATTTGTAGCTGGTTTTATCGGTTCACCGGCAATGAATTTTATAGATGCTAAAATTGTAAAGGAGAATGAAGATTATTTTATCGATGCCGAAAGTTTTAAAGTAAAGGCTCCCCAGGTTTTCTATTCTAAAATAGCAGATTATGCCGGGAAAGAAGTGATTTTTGGGGTTAGGCCCGAGGATCTTCATGATAAACAATTTGTTTCCAAAATTACACCTTCTGCTTTTAATACGATAAATACCAAAGCAGAAGTAATTGAGCCCCTGGGGGCAGAGATTTTCATCTATCTGACCACTGGAAAAAATTCTGTGATAGGAAAAATGGATTCACGTACTCAGCTAGAAGTCGAACAAAGCATGGAAGTAGTATTAGATATGGAAAAGACTCATATTTTTGATCCTAAAACTTTATTAGTTATCGTTTAAATGAAGTTTGATTTAAGGGTCAGTACTCAAGTTGTTCTTTGTTCTAAGAAAGGATAAATGATTTTTTGTTCCCAAAAAATTATAATGAAATATAGCAATACAGTATATAAAATAATAGCGGAGTTTGTAAGATGAAACCTGAGTTATTATTGACACAAAAACAAAAATTAATTCTTACTCCCCAATTGTATCAAGCTATTAATATATTACAATTAAATTTAATTGAACTAAAAGATTTAATCAGTGAAGAATTAGTAAATAATCCCTTATTAGAGGTTATACAAGAGACAAGTTCAATAACAGAAAAAGCAAATCAAGAGGAAAACGCTTTAAACCAAACCGAAGAATCAAATGAAAGAAGAGAAGAAGATAGCCTTGATAATTGGTTAAGTTATCTTAAAGAAAAAGAATATCGACCCTTGCCAGATAGATCATCAGTAGCAGGAAAAGAGAATAAGTACGAAAATTTTATTTATTACAAAGAATCCTTGCAAGATTATCTACTGGTTCAATTAGGTACAGCAGTAAGCGGGGATGTAAACTATAAGATTGGTGAATATTTAATAGGAAACATAGACGATAATGGCTATTTAACTATTGGCTTAGATGATATTTCTCTTGATTTAAATATAAAAAGAAATAAAATAGAAAAGATATTATCTTTAATCCAAAGTTTTGACCCACCTGGAGTGGGAGCAAGAAACTTAGAAGAATGTTTATTGCTCCAATTAAAATATTTAAGTATTAACGATATTCGAGTAGAGAAGATAATAAAAAATCATTTAAATAATTTAGCTCGTAAATCGTACTTAAAAATTGCTAAAGATTTACAGATATCAATTGCTGAAGTTCAATCCTTGGCCGATATAATTAAAAAATCTTTTGATCCTAAACCTGGTAGAAGAGTGGGAGACTTGAAGGGAGTTAAATATATACTACCTGATCTGTTAATAATGAGGAAAATAGGAGGAGGATATGGAGTAA
>Ga0268284_1001274_pt1 | contig 13456 bp, 13 predicted proteins | sample saktaG_14_FD_190137 | JGI IMG/M metagenome (GOLD analysis project Ga0268284, IMG submission 190137) | Saline water microbial communities from Sakinaw Lake, British Columbia, Canada - sak_2013_06_06_40m | ecosystem: Environmental > Aquatic > Non-marine Saline and Alkaline > Saline ... | reverse complement strand
TATGTCGTCGGCTCGGGAACCTACCAATTCCAATCCACAATGTCAAAGATCGTCAAATAAAACATCTAGAACGAATCTAAGTGAGTGCGCCAAGCAAAGCGTGTGATTTGCAGTCGGTTAAAATTCGACACAGGGAAAGCTGAGTCTTCGTGAGGTCTGCCTTTTTGAGAATGCACAGGTAATACTCTTTTGCATACCCGCACTGAAAAGCCGGAATGTCAGTATGAAGAAACGCTAGTAGGCGCTCGATTGTCGCAGGATCTCCTTTGCGAATATTATCCTTGTTTAGTTGAAGGGTGTCTTCGAAAAGAGTTTGGAACAGACGGTTGAGCGATTCAGCTTTATCTCGCGTTCCTGCATAAGCAACACCGTTTGCTTCATAATTGGCCTGCAGAGTATTGGGCAGCTTCGACAGAGCGCCCTCTCTGATACGATTCCACTCATCGCGTCGCAACTGCTGGGCGCGACAAATCGCCTCCATGAGTTCTCGAATGCGAATTGAAATGTTTGAGGATGGCTTCATCTTTGGTGGCGGATGCTCGGCATTCTTAATCCGGTGGTTTTTGTCCTCGGCTGGTAATATATTGACCGCCACCACTATTGTTAGTCAACGTATATCTGGCTTCAAAAGACCCTGCTTCTAGATCGTTTCGGAATGTAAGTTTCTCATACCGGTCACTTGAAAAATGTATGTTAGTTTTTGTTGTTGCATAAGAAATAAGTTCTTCCCGGAAATAAGGTAATCGTTGATAATCAGAATGAAACTCAGACAAGCACTTGGCTATCTCATCTTTCCAGGGATATATCGTTCCGGTACCTTTATTCGTCATGAGTTTTATGGTTCCATCCGCAAAAAGGATATAGGTTTTCTCTTCGATCTTTATTATCAAAAGCACAAAATTGTTTGGCGGGTTAATGGTCTCTGGCTTGCAATAAAGTGTATGTCTGCCATCCAAATAAGAATCCCACTCGCCAGGATACCTGCCCCGAAAGACTGACAAATCATTTGGGTAATGCCCATTCTTCCCTGCATACTCGCTTAGGCTGGTGCTTAGTTTACACATCAATCTCTGCTCTCTGAATCTCTTTTTTGAGGCTGCGCTTGTTCCTCCAGGGAACAGGGTACACGACAGAAACCCTAGAATTACGATTACACAACTATAAAAAATGATTCTATTCATGTTAATTTAACCTTCCCGTGACATCCTTTGCCCTTCGTTGCACTCAGCCTTGGTCGATCGCTTAATCACAAACCAGCACTGTCTCGAAGCGCTTAATCAAGGACCGCGCAGGTTCCGCGCTGAATGCTCATGTGATCTATCAGATTCTTAGGCAGCACAGTGCTTGCGCTCCGATATCTTTGTAGTGGTGCTGTGTCCATTTCAGACTCCTTGCGTCGAACCGTGTTATTGACCCTGTCTCGTGCTGAGGTTACGGCCTTACTTAATGTCCATATGGTATAGGTTCGCCCGTCACCCGTCAAGAAGCTAAATGCCGGCAAAATGAACATGCACGCTCTACGGGTCACTGGAACAAAATCACTCAGAGCGCTTACCGCCCTTGATGGCATCATCACTTCATAAGTTTTTCAACGAGTATCATCAAAATGGGGATGACGAGAAGACTCGCCACAAATACTTTCTATCCCAGTTTAACATGGGGGGATGGTTCAAAACTATTTTTGCGCGTTGAGACAATCTTATTGTCTGTCGCTCGTTTATTAAAATATGTGATGGTAGGCAGGAGGTTTAAATCCGAATCAGCAGTCACGTCTAGCGTTGAATGTGAGCATAATTTTGGATATAGTATTTATCAATTGAAGGAAAGGAAAGGGTTTATGAGTTCTAAAAATTGGATGGTGGCTGGAGTTATTGTTCCAGTCGTGTTCGTGGCGGGTTGCTTGGTGACCCCCCCAGAGGCGCATGTGCGGACGGTTCCGCTGTTATTAGCGCCGCCGCTTCCGCCGGTTGTTGTCTTCGAGACGGAGCAACCGTATTATGTCCAGGAAGGCTATCACTATCATTACCTGAATGACCGGTGGTATTATGCACGCTCGCGCAGCGGACCTTGGACAATCCTGCCGAGGGATCGCTGTCCAAGAGAGGTTCGGTACCGGGATGGAGGCCCCAGGTATGACGCGGGCCCTGGACTTCAGGTGTTAATTGCGCCGCCGCTTCCGGCGATTGTGCTGTTTGACACAGAACCTTATTATGTCCAGGAAGGCTATCACTACCATTATCAGAATAACGGGTGGTATTATTCCCGCTCGCGGAATGGACCTTGGACCAGCCTGCCAAAAGATCGCTATCCGCGAGAGGCCCGGTACCGGGATGGACGGGACAAGGATGGCAGGCGCGGGGATGACAAGGGCCGCGGATCTCAGATTACCCAGCCGATCAGGCCTGATCAACATCAGGAGATTAAGAAGCCCGAGCATACGTTCGGCAGCGAGCGAAATCGTCTGGACTCGACCTCCGGAAGTCAGCGGAAACCTCTGGCTCCGACTGTTGATCGAAACGAGCGTGTGGTGACACCAATCCCTGAGCATCGGGAACGCGTTCAGCCATCGAAGGAGCAGAAGGCTCCAGTGGTACAGCCAGCTAGACAGCATGAGGCAGTACAGCCAGCGAGGGAGCTTAAACCAACTGTGAAAAAGCCTGTCGTTCGGAAGGAAGCAGTTGTAGTTCCCCAGCATGAAGGCAAATCAGTACAGCCTGAGCGGGTCCAGGGCGTGAAGACACCGATTGCCAGCCGCTCGGAAAAGACAGTGATCACTCCCAAAGTCTCGCCGTCGCAGCCTGTTGTTGAAAGCAAAGACAAAGAGGGCAAGGATCAGGGCAAAAAAAGAGAGCATTCCCGTTAATTGCCGTGTAAGAACAACAAAGTGAGGGATCATCATTATGAAGACTAAAGCAGGAATCTATCTCAGTATTATGGCCATTGTGGGATCATTGACCTTGACAGGGTGTGGCAAAAAACCAGAGCCCAAGCCCCAGCCGAAGCCTGATGCAGGACTTGCTGAACGAACCGGCGCTAAGCTTGATGCGGTTGCTAAAAAAGGTGCCGCAGAAGCAGAAGTCGTTGCAGAAAAGACCAAAGATCTTGCAGGGAAGGCCGTTGAAAAGACCGGCAATTTTGTGGAGAAAGTCGGCGCGGCGGTTGAGAAGGCCGGCGAAAAGGTGCAGAAATAAAATTCAAACGGGATGGGTGAGCATTGACCGTAGCGTCTGCGAAGGTGGCCCCCCCCCTAACCCTGACTTCAAGTTATTGTCTCAAGCGACAGGATGTCTTGCCACGTGAAGGCGCGCTTGATATGAGGTGAGCCTTCATAATTGCGGTTCCACGGACGGTCAAAGACGATGATCTGGCAATTGGTCCGATGCGTCAGCAAGTCGAGCGCAGTCGGGGAGTCGTCAATGGCGACATCAAAGTGAAGTTGATCCAGTTCGCTGATGTTCAGCATCTTGGGCACATTGGGGTGCGGCGTGGCAGGGGCGCGTTTATACTTGTCAACATACAGGATGTCCAGATGGCCAAGGCTGTGATTGCGGAGCCACTGCGCTGTGCCTTCGTGACAAAGCGATTGACGTCCTGTGACGATGGTGACGTCGTGTCCTGTTGCGCAGAGGGTTTGTACACCGCTGACGGCATTGGGGACCGGAGTGAGCGATAGAAGAAAATCTGTCTCATGCGCGCGAGCCATGAGCGTATCGATCTCTTGATTTGTCAAGGAAAACGCCCTCTGTAAATCAAAAAATTCAATGTTCTCGTAAGGCACATCACGCCCGAACAGGCTTTTTGCGAGTGTGGATAACGCTTGCGCGGTTTCACACAGGACATCGTCAAAATCAATGTAGATGCGCATTTATTTTACGAACGCGTTGGGGAGTAATGCGCCTAATGTTGTCGACGATGGCTTGCCAGATTTCAGTGGCGCAATGTAAACAGGGGTGTCAGCGGTCATGAATTCAGACATGACTTGACGGCAGGCGCCGCAAGGGGCAGCCGGCTTTTTTGGCGTACCGCCCACAACAGCAAGTGCAGCGAATGCACGATTACCATGACTGAGTGCCTTAAAGATAGCAATACGTTCAGCGCACATTGATAATCCAAACGAGGCATTTTCCACATTGCAGCCGGTATAGACTTGTCCATCAGCCATGAGCACGGCCGCTCCGACAGGATAGTGCGAATAGGCGCAATACGCATTACGTGCAGCCCACTTCGCAGCTTGTATCAATAAATCTCGAACCGGATCAGGTATGACAGAGGTATTCGTTTTCATGAGAAGAAGTTTAGCAGATGCGTTTAATGTCGTATAGCTGAAAATAATGCTGTTTTTCGATTGCACCTTGTTCAGTAAATGCCTAAAATAGAGCCCAATTTATGCATTCTGAACTCTTTAAAATAGGCGGGATTCCTTTGCACATGTACGGGTTGTGCATGGCGATTGGTTTTTTACTGGCCTGGCGCGCAATCGTTTATCTCCGAAAACGGACGAATCAACCGTATGAAGATGTGGCTGCCTTGTTGACCTGGGTGATGATTTGCTCTGTCCTTGGCGCGCGCACGGCTTATGTGATTGAACATTGGTCGGCCGAGTTTGCGCATAATCCACTGGCGATTCTCCGTATTGACCAAGGCGGACTGATGTTTTATGGCGGGCTGATTGGTGCGCTGATGTTGTATGTCGGCTATACGCTTTATCATCGGCTAAACTTCTTTGACGCAGGCGATGTCTCTGCAGCAGTTGTTCCCCTGGGTCAATTTTTTGGCCGTCTGGGCTGTTTTATGCATGGGTGCTGTTACGGTAACAGGACAGATGCTTGGTTTGGCGTCTGCTTCCCGAAGGGGTCGCCCGCCTGGCACGAACAGGTCAGTTCCGGACTCATACCCCATACGGCTTTGAAAGCCTTGGCGGTCATCCCGACGCAATTGATCGAGAGTTGTGCAACGTTGATTCTGTTTGTGGTGCTCTTTGTGTTGTATCCCCGGCACTATAAAGAGCGTGGCTTTGTGGGCGGATGCTATCTGATGGGCTATGCGATGCTTCGATTCTTTATTGAATATGTGCGGGGTGATCCGCGCGCCGTGGTGGGTCCTTTCTCGATTGGGCAAACCATCAGCATCTTGATTTTCTTATGCGGCGTGGCGTGTATGGTATGGGCCAAGACTAAAGGCCGTTCTTCAATGGTGATACAGGTGTTAGACACCTCGAAAAATTAAAAAAGGAGATTATTAATGGATACCGAAATGTTGAATAATTTTATGGAACACAAGCGTCATGAGTCGCTGAAGGCATTGATGGGTATGGCTCATTTTCCGCAACCGGGGACGTTATTTAATATGCATTGCCATTCCTTTTTTTCGTATAATGCGGATGGCTGGTCGCCATCGCGTATTGCATGGGAATGCCGGATGAGGGGGCTGAGTGCTGCGGCGCTCTGTGATTTCGACGTGTTGGATGGACTTGATGAATTTCTGGCGGCCGGACGCGCATTGTCTTTACGCACGGCGGTTCATTTGGAGACGCGTTCGTATGTACGCGAACAAGCCAATGTCGATATCAGCTCGCCTGGTGAACCGGGTGTCGCCTATATTATGGGTTGCGGTTTTACCTCCATTCCAAAAGCTGGAACCGAGCAATCGGTCTTTCTTGAGAATCTGCGTCATGGCGCACAGAGCCGTAACCATGCGCTCATCGCCCGTATCAATGCTGCCTTGCCCAGTATTGCACTTGATTATGCGCGCGATGTTGTGCCTCTGACGCCGAAGGGTGTCGCAACGGAACGGCATATCATTCGGGCGTATGTCCAGAAGTCGATCACACAATTTTCTGACGGTGCTCAGCGTGCGGCATTTTGGGCTCCCTTGTTGAAGTGTGATATATCCTCTTATCCAGCTATCGAAGCCGATACGCCGAAGATGGAAGAACTTGTTCGCAACGCGCTTGCCAAGCGTGGCGGTATTGGCTATATCCAGCCCACGGATAAAACCTTCCCGTGTGCGGATGATTTTCTCGTGTGGGTGCGTTCCTGTGGTGCGATTCCGACCATTGCCTGGCTCGATGGAACGAGTGGAGGTGAAGCGGATGCGGAGCATCTGCTGGATTTGATGACCCATAAGGGCGCGGCCGCATTGAACATTATTCCCGACCGTAACTGGAATCTGAAGAAGCCGGACGAAGCCGCGCGCAAGCAGGCCAATCTAGATACAATTGTCAAGGGATGCGTGAAGCGTCAATTACCGATCAATATTGGAACCGAGATGAATAAGGGCGGTTTGCCGTTCGTGGATGATATCACGGGTCCTGTGCTCAGCAAATATGCGGCTGAATTTACGCAAGGGATGCAAATTATGGTCGGACAAACATTGCTGGGCCTGTATGCTCATGCCCCGTATCTCGGTGAACGCATGGTCAGTGAATACAAGGATCTCACCAAGCGTAATGCCTTTGTCGCGAAGATCGGCGCGGCACCTGCTATCACGGAGGCGGAATCCAAGTCATTGCTGGACGCCGGCCCGGTAAAAGCCTTTGGCCTGTTGGTTGACAGAAGCGCACAGTGAGATTATATGTCAGAACTTTCATTTAAACGAGCGAAGAAACTGGAGGGAGAGGTCCGTTTACCGGGAGATAAATCCCTGTCGCATCGCGCATCGTTGTTTGCCTCGCTCGCTGAAGGGGAGAGCGTCATTGAACGGTTCCTAGTCTCAGGGGTGACGCGCATGATGTTGAATGCGCTGACCTCCTTGCAAGTTCCATGGAGGCTTGAAGGGGACACGCTTGTTGTGACAGGGCGCGGACTGCGAGGTTTTCGTGAACCAACATCTCCCATCAATTGCGGAAATTCGGCGACAACGATTCGTCTTTTGGCTGGAGCATTGGCCGCCTCGGGTACGCCCTGCGTGCTGGATGGTTCCGAGGGATTGCGCAAGCGTCCCATGGGCCGTATCACAGAGCCTTTGTTGCTCATGAACGTGCCCATTACAGCCACACTCGGTTGCGCGCCACTGCACTTAACACAACGGAATTCTGCTCATCTTTTACGTGCGGTTGATTACACGCTCCCTGTGGCGAGCGCGCAGGTCAAATCGTGCCTCATACTCGGTGCGCTCGCGGCGGATGCTTTTTCAGTTATTCGTGAACCAGGACCGTCTCGTGACCATACGGAACGGATGCTTTCTGCCATGGGTGCAAATATTCGGTGGTCTCCTGGGGTTGTTGAGATTTGCCCATTGATGCGCGCATTAAAACCGTTACAAATCGCGCTGGCAGGTGATATTTCATCGGCTGCATTCTTGCTGGTTGCTGCGGCTATTGTTCCGGGCTCATCGATCTGTATTCGCGAGGTCGGGCTGAATCCGACGCGGACAGGGATCTTGGATGCGCTTACAGCGATGGGCGCGAAGATTACGCTTGAGAATGAACGGATTGTGGCGGGCGAACCTGTCGGCGACATTCATCTTGTTTCTGACGCATTGAAAGCGATCACAGTTTCTGGTGATCTGGTCGTTCGGATGATTGATGAATTTCCAGCGTTTGCCATTGCCGCCTGTTTTGCGGAGGGCGTCACGGTTGTACGCGACGCACGTGAACTGCGCTATAAAGAGACCGACCGCATTGCTGTCTTGTGTGGGGAATTGAGCAAACTCGGTGTCCAACTCGAAATGTATGATGATGGATTCGCTATTCACGGCAAGACCTTGACGGGCGGAGTGGGGGATGGCGCAGGCGACCATCGGATTGCGATGTCCCTCGCGATTGCTGGACTCGCTTCGCCTGAGCCGGTCATTGTTCAGCATGCTGAAATCTTAAATGAATCCTTCCCAGACTTCGTGACACATATCCATGCGTTGGCAGGGGAGTAGTCAATTACTGCTGTCTCGAGTGACGTTCTCTATACTGTTTAGGTGAGCAGCCCCGCAGTCGTTTGAATGTACGGATGAAATGGCTGTGGTCATAAAAACCAACGGATTGTGCAATGTCGCTCACGGTCCGGTTGGTCTGTTCCAAGTGTTCAATGGCAGCAATAATTCGGGTTCTTGAAATATAATCGCTGATGGTAATGCCGAAAATTTTATTGAAACGACGTTCGAGTTGACGCGGCGATGTCTTTGATAACTTCGCGAGTTCATCTATATGAATGGCCTGCGGGTAATTTTTATGAATGAACTCAATCACGCTGGAGAAGTGTCCGTACCAGTCAGGCGTGTCACTGATGTCATCAATCAACCGATAGAGGCCTGCGACACCCATAACACTATTTTTTCGATTGAAAAGTGGAACTTTGCTGTAAACGACAAGACGGTTTGAACTGTTGGGGGCCAGTTCGGTCGCATTGATAATGGGTTTGCGGGTCTTCATGACCTGCTGGTCGTCATGCGCATACTTGTCTGCCAGGGATTTTGGGTGCAAGTCGTAATCGGTTTTCCCAATAATCTCAGATTCGTGATCGATGTTGTAGATTTCACAAGAACGCCGATTAAACATCATAACCCGTCCTTTTAGATCCTTCATGAAGAAGGCGGTGTCGGGAAGAGTGTCCAATAAAAGCTTAATACTTTCAAAATCGCCAATTGCGGCGATAAAATCTTTGGAAGGCTGGTTTGTTGGGGTTGTCATAGTCGAATGCTGTATTTTGAATGTCGGAATTATACACAAAATTGTCGGAATTATACAATACCTATCTGACAGATAAATGATATAGTATAAAACATCAAAAAACGTTTCAACGGCAGGAGACTTTAGATGAGCAGTATGATGTCCATTACAACTCTCGACTGGGTGATCATTATCGGTTTCTTGTTATCGGTGATTGTCATTGGCTCTGCTGCAGCCTGGCGCTCGAATAAAAATGCGGCTGACTTCTTTTTGTCAGGACGTAGCATGCCGTGGTGGTTGCTGGGTGTCTCCATGGTAGCTTGCACGTTTTCGTGTGACACGCCGAACTTGGTGACCGACATTGTCCGTCGGCAAGGAGTAGCAGGCAACTGGTGTTGGTGGGCTTTCCTGCTGACAGGCATGATGACCGTCTTTATTTATGCCAAACTGTGGCGACGCTCTGCGTTGGATACGGACTTAGGATTTTATGAGATCCGTTACAGCGGGAAACCTGCTGCTGCGTTGCGTGGTTTTCGTGCGCTCTATCTGGGTGTTTTCTTTAACATCATGATTATGGCAACGGTTTCCTTGGCTGCGATTAAAATCGGGCAGGTGATGTTTGGGCTATCGCCCATCGTTTCGTTGGTCGTTGCCTCATTTGGTGTGGCGGTCTATGCGACGCTGGGGGGGCTAACCGGGTCCATCTGGGCAGATTTCTACCAATATGCGGTAGCCATGGTCGGTGCATTCTTTGCCGCGTACTATTCTGTTGCGAGTAAGGATATTGGTGCTGTTTCTTCGTTGACCGAATTGTTCACCCATCCGTTAGTGGTTGACAAGATTAGTCTTTTTCCAAAGGCGGATAACATTTCCTTGTTAATGACCATCTTCATTCTTCCGATTGCTGTGCAGTGGTGGAATGTCTGGTATCCTGGTGCTGAACCCGGTGGTGGAGGATATATCGCCCAGCGTATGTTGTCGGCTAAGGACGAAAAGAATGCCATTGGCGCGACGCTTCTTTTTAATTTTCTGCACTATGCAGTACGTCCATGGCCGTGGATTGTCGTTGCGTTGGTATCGCTGATCATGTTTCCGATCAGTTCCAACGAAGAGATGAATACGGGCAAGGCGTTTATGAAATCGAATCCGGCACTGGTCCAGCAATATGAAGATGGAAAACTGGCCAAGGCATCTCCTCAGTATACAGAAGTCCGCTTGATGAAGGCTTACGCCAATGGCGTCGGCGCGCTGGCCAAGGCTTTCCCGGGAGTTAATGATAAGTTTTTAAAGGACGATATTGCCTATCCGGGCATGATCTCAAAAATGCCTTCTGGCTGGCTGGGACTCATTATTGCGTCCTTGATTGCAGCGTACATGTCAACGATTGCGACTCATCTGAACTGGGGTTCTTCGTACTTTGTTCAGGACTTTTATGTGCGCTTCGTGAATCCGGCGTGTGAACCTAAGAAGGCGGTGATGGTGGGTCGGATTAGCATGTTGGTGTTGCTGGTGGTTTCAGGCGCTGTTGCGTTGGTGATGACTAATGCGAAGAATTCCTTTGATATCTTGTTGCAGATTGGTGCGGGTACGGGACTCATATATATCATGCGCTGGTTCTGGTGGCGTATTAACGCCTATAGTGAAATTTCGGCGATGATTACATCGTTTGTCGTCGCCTGTTTCTTCCAATGGGGCGCGCCAGCCTTTGGCATTGAAGAGGCTTTTGAAAAAGCTGGATGGTTTAATCTGATGGACTATGGCTCCTGGAAGCTGGTGTTGGGTATCACCCTCACAACCATCGTGTGGGTTGCGACGACGTACCTGACAAAGCCAGAGAAGGATGAGGTGCTGATCAATTTCTGTCGTAAGATTCGTGCAGGCGGTCCTGGCTGGAAAAAGTATGCATCCGAAGTTGGACGCGAAGCAACAGGGTGGGATGTACCCTTTGGAATTCTCTGCATGATGCTTGGCTGTGTCGCGGTCTGGTGTGCGTTGTTTGCGGCTGGAAAGTTGCTGTACGGCGATTATGTCATGGGGACTACGCTGACGGTCATTGCCGTTGTATCGACGGCGGTGTTGATGAAATTTGTGGGTAAGGTTAAACTCTCATAAGGCGAAAGGAACGAGTACGATGAAACGTATAGCAGTCGTTGGTTTTGGATTCATGGGGCGTATGCACTACGCCAACTGGAAGAAGATGAAAGGAGTTAAAGTGGTCGCCTTGTGTGACAAGGATTTGTCGCAATTCTCGTCGGCCATTTCAAACGCGAATCTTTCTGGAGCAGATGCCTCGACGGATTTTGGCGATGCGAAAATCTATGATGATTTCGACAAGATGCTGGTCGAGGTTAAGCCGGATGTCGTGGACATCACATTGCCGACGCCGCTGCACGTGATGCTGACCGCTAAGGCGTTGAAGCTGGGCATCCATGTCATCTGCGAAAAGCCGATGTCGCTGGATGCGGCCTCCTGCAAGGGGATGCTCAAGGCAAAGAATGCAGCGCCTAAAGGAACCCAGCTCATGATTGCTCATTGCTTGCGCTTCTGGCCTGCGTATGTCTATTTGAAGCAGTTGGTAGACAGCCAGAAATATGGCCAGGTGATTGCCGCGTCCTTCCGGCGCTATAGCCCGCCGCCGGGATGGGGCAAGGGTAAAAGCTGGTTCATGGATGAGAGCAAAAGCGGCGGTGTTGCGTTGGACTTGCATATTCATGATACCGATATGGTTCACTTCTTGTTTGGCCTCCCGAAGTCGGTCACCAGTACCGCAGTATGGGGTAACGACGGTATCATGCAACATATCAGTACCCTGTATGATGTAGGCGGACCTGTTGTGACCTCGGATGGCAGTTGGGCGATCAATCCCACCATGGGTTTTGAAGCATCCTACCATGTGACCTTTGAAAAGGCGGTCGCACTATTAGATTTCAAGCGTGAAAAGGCGCTCTGTGTCTATCCGGCAAAAGGAGAGGCGTTCGAGCCGAAGCTTGCAGCGGGCGATGGTTACGAATATGAACTGAAGTGGTTTCTTGACCTGGTCAACGGCAAGAAGGTCTCTTGCGTGATTACGCCCGAGCAGTCGTGCGATTCGGTTCGCATTGTTGATGCAGAGAAGAAATCCGCAAAAACCAAAAAGACGGTGAAGTTGTAAGTCCGCCGTGCGGTGTCTGGGTACAAGCCACGGAGTAACTTTTTCTCACAGAGGCACAGAGCGCAGAGTTTTAAACCACGGATGAACACAGATCGACACAGATCTTTTTGACAGGATTTATAGAATTGAGATCTTTGTGTTCTTTGTGGTTAAAACAAATCAAGTTATAAGCAAGAAGGGACAGTAAGAAATGAAATCAGGAAACTGTACGATCGGTGTCTGTAGCTGGTCATTCCAGAAGAGCATCGATGAAATCGGGGCGATCATGACGGCCATGAATGTGAACCATATTCATCTGGCGTTAGCACCTGCGTTGGGAGTAGATGGCAAGATGTATCTGGATGCGGTGAAGCGCCAGAACTGGACGATCTCTTCCACGATGCTTCATTTTGACTATGAGGACTATACCACGCTTGACACCATCAAGGTCACGGGCGGCATCGCTCCTGATGGTAAGTGGGCAATGGCATCCGATGCTTTTGTGAAGGCCTGTGCTGTGACGAAGGAACTGGGCGTGAAGTTCATTTCGATGCACGTCGGATTCCTGGATCATTCAGATCCTACGTATGCAAAGAAATTCTATGACCGTGTCCGCTTCCTGGGCGATACAGCCAAGGCTGCTGGCGTGACCTTGCTCATGGAGACAGGACAGGAATCGGCTGAAGATCTCAAACACTTTCTGGTCACATTGAATCATTCAAACGTGATGCTGAACTTTGATCCAGCCAATATGATTCTGTACAACAAAGACGAACCCATCGAGGCCTTGAAGATTCTGGCGCCCTGGATCCGTCATGTGCATGCGAAAGATGCCGTTCGCACATTGGTTAATGGCACATGGGGCTCTGAAGTGCCGTGGGGCGATGGCGAAGTGAATGTGTTCGCATTCCTAAATGCCTTGCGCGATCTTGGCTTTGAAGGTACGCTCGCCATCGAGCGTGAAGCAGGAACGCAACGGGTGAAGGATATTGCTCAAGCAGTCCGTCGATTGGCCGCATTTTAATAAGGGGAAACATGAAAAATAGACGTTCATTTTTGAAAACCGCATGTGGCGCAGCCACCTTTACGATTGTTCCGGCGCATATTCTGCGTTCAGCGACTGCACCGAGCAATCAGCTCACACGAGCACTCATCGGGTTTGGCGGAATTGCTCAATCGGAGGCACATCTTGGATTGACCGATACACGGCTGGTGGCTGTGTGCGACCCTGACCGTACGCACATGGAGGCGGGCGTCCAAGCGGGAGAAAAGCTCTATGGACGGAAGGTGGATGGATACCGCGACTTCCGGGATGTCTTGCAGCGCAAGGATGTCGACGTCGTGCATATCTGCACGCCTCCGCATTGGCATGGCCCCATTTCCGTCTATGCCGCTCAAGCCGGGAAAGACATCTGGTGCGAAAAACCGATGACGCGTACCATCGGCGAAGGCAAAAAGGTCGTTGATGCCGTCAAGGCGAACGGACGTATCTTCCGTATCAACACCTGGTTCCGCATGTATGGCGGATTCTATGGATTCGGTACGGAAGTGAAGCCTATTAAAAAAGTGGTTCAAAATAAACTGCTAGGCGGTCCGCTTCGCGCGATTGTTGGAATAGGCCAGGGATTTTCCTTGAAGTTTCAATGGACGGGCCTTGTGAATGTAGCTCCGCAGCCTGTTCCCGAAAACCTGGACTATGATTTGTGGCTAGGCCCTGCGCCCTA
>Ga0268284_1001273_pt1 | contig 13463 bp, 13 predicted proteins | sample saktaG_14_FD_190137 | JGI IMG/M metagenome (GOLD analysis project Ga0268284, IMG submission 190137) | Saline water microbial communities from Sakinaw Lake, British Columbia, Canada - sak_2013_06_06_40m | ecosystem: Environmental > Aquatic > Non-marine Saline and Alkaline > Saline ... | reverse complement strand
CACTCGTGTAGGGTTCCATGGCAGATCGTAGTTGATCAGGATATTTGCCCGATGGAGGTTCATCCCTTCCGCCAGTACATCAGTGGTAACAAGAATTCGTATGTCGTCAGTAGGAGCTTTATGATTAGGATCGAATGCCGTCTGGATAAGCTCACGACCATTTGAACGGTTACCGGCAACTCCTGAGACGCCCGCAAGGCACCCTTTACTGCTGAAGAAAACCACCTTGCCCGGAAACTCGTCATGCAATCGGCCAAAAAGATACTCACCGGTTTCGCTTGACTCGGTAAAGATTACCAGTTTGCGTTTTTTCAGCTCTTTGTCACTGCGGAGAGATTGAATAAATACATCAAGCTTCGGATCATCTTCTACTTCGAGCCAAAGGGCTTCAAGCCGCTTGAGAATTTCCAGATCGTACTGAAGATCAGAAAGGAACTCCTGCTGGAAGTCTTCCGACTGGTATTTACGGGCTTGTTCAGCTTCGACATAGGCTTCGAGCTTTTCCAGGTCATCATTTTCAAGCAGGTCGTAGACATCTATGTTCTTGCTGATATAGACAGTTCCGGACAAAAACATCCGGATGAAGCGTTCGTATGACTCGACAAAGCGGCGCAAACTTTTACGGAAGGCATAAAAACTGCTTTCGAGGCGTTTTATCAAAATGCCTTTCATGAATCCACCTACATTTCGCTGCTGCTGCTTTTCAAATTCAGAGAGTTGCTTGCTTCCTGTGTAGTAGAGCAGCGGGATATAGCGAGTATAACGGAAAGATTGCAGCAATATGATGGTGGAGTTAAAGGTCTGCTCCACTTCACCCTCAAAGCGATAGACAATCTTTCGTGGTGTCTGCATTTGCGGAAAGCCAAGGTTCTGGCGAAGCATATCCTCTTTAAAGTATGTGAGGACATCTTTTCTCGTCCGACGTACCATGACGTGTTTAAGAATACGCTCGCGAATCTCGCGGGAGACCTCCTTGATTCGCTCTTTGTATTCAGGATCGGTTCGATTGATCCCTTCAAATCGTTTTTTCAGGGAGTGGAAATATTTTTCAAGGTTCGGAATACCGGGAATAGTCGAGTTTTTCGGAGCCTGAAAAAGTTTTAGCTGGGCGAAAATATCATCAATGGTGTTGTTCATCGGGGTTGCTGTAACAAGAATAACTTTTTTGCCCCGGCAGATATCGAGCAGGTCGGCGTAAGAACGGGTGTTTTCATTCCTGAAACGGTGCGCCTCATCAACAACGATATAATCAAAGCGATCAATACCAAATCGAACGATATGGTCAAGCTTTCCCAAAGATTCAACTCGTGCAGGAACCCTGAAGTCATGCAAACTCTCTTCCCAGTAAGGTTTCAATGTTGGCGGGCAGATTACCAGAATTCGCCCCCTGACCTGCTGCAGGAGTTGGGCTGCAATAAAGGTTTTTCCCAGACCAACCACATCGGATAAAAAGACTCCGTTGTATTCGTCCAGCTTTTTTAGTGCCTGAACAACCGCCTGTTGCTGGTATTGCAAGGGCATGAAGCCGTCAGGAAGAAACAGTTGAATATCATTCTGGAGGTTGATGTCCTCCTGCATGTATTCGTAGATGAGCTTCAGGTAAAGCTCGTAGGGTGTGATTTGGTCATTCAGCCATGTCTTGTTTTCAACCGTCTCTACAAACTCATCCGATATATCGACTGACTCTTTCCAGAGAGTCTCAAACTGCTCAAGTGCGAATTCCACATCGCGGCGCTGGCGCAGTTCGACATTGAATTCCCGATTCGCAACCAAGCCGGAGTATGAGAAGTTACTTGAACCGGTAACAACAAAACCGTAATCCCGGTCTTCAGGTCTGAACCGACCGATATAGACCTTGGCGTGAATGTTTTTTGAAGGAAAAGCTCGAATTTCAAGTTTCCTGCCATTTCCACCATTTTTTTTATCAGAGTCAGCCTCGATACATTCAGCTTTAAGAAACTCAATAAACTTCTTCAAGCCTGTTTCAAGATGCTGGTCCGTTTCTGGCGAATTCTCAACTTCATTGATCAGTGTAGACTGAAAATGCTTTTTTGTGTTACTGTGGGAATCGAAATCAAAAACGCCCTGATTTCGAGAAAGAGCAATGGCATTATATGACTCACCATCAAGACCAAGACCGACAAGAATTCTGGTTTTTTCAAGCGGTTCAATAGCATCATAAAGCTGATAAAATCCACTTGAGCGGAAATAACCGACAAGAACATCAAAATAACGGGTATCGGCAAGGGTGGCCTTGAACCTTTCGAGAAGAGTCTGGTTCCCGTCATTCGTAAAAAAGGTAAGGTCTGTCTGGTTGCCGCTCATTGATTGACCTCCTGGTAATTTTTTTTCGGATAAGGTGAATTGCGGTCTGCTGAAAATCAAACTGACTTGGACAATAATCACCTTGATATCACACTATGGAAGATAGAACATCCTCAACACCTTGGAAAGTACTGTACTATATAAACTTGAAGGGCAGAGTGAAAAACGTTTATTCCGAGATAATGCATTTATAGAATAAAACGTGAAGGAGGATTTCTCTCCCGATCAGATACGCCATTCAGACAGGAAAATTCTAAATGACAATCCTGCGAGAATAACGCAGGGCGGGTATGACAGCAAAACTGAATAGAGAACAATGGCGAAATAGCTGGTGAAGTCGGAATGGTGCGGAAAAACCCCGCCCCATCCCGTCCAATAAAGATCAGAGTACCCGGTCAAGCACCGCGACAATGCGTGCAGCGGCGGCGCCGTCCCATTTTTCGGGGATTTTCGAGCGGCTTGTCAAGTGCTGGTGCGATCCGGGATGCAGGATGTCGTGGATACAGCTTTTGATTTCATCTTCATCGAGTCCGACAAGAAGGTTGGTGCCGATCTCGATGGTCGCCGGTCGCGCGGATGTCTCCATGATAGTCAGACAGGGAACATTCATCACCGTTGCTTCCGACTGCAGCTCTTCGATGTCGGTAAGAAGGAGCATTGCATCCCTGAGAAGCTTCAGAAGGGCGGCGTCTGCCGGAGGTTCGATCATCTTCACTCCCTCTAATTCGCTGAACGCATCACTGAGACCATGCTCCTGCATAAGCGCATGAAGCCCGGCCGCGCGCGGCATGAGAACGGTGATCTTGCCGGAAATATCCGTCAGAAGCCGCAGCATCAGCTCAAGCTGCTCCCTGTTGGAGAACCTGCCATGCGGGTTCAGAAGCACAAGCGCATATTTTTTCGGCTTCACGTCCGGAACCGCTCCGGCATCATCGCTGTTGGCCTGTTCCATCAGACCCACAAGAGTGTCGATTAAGAGGTTGCCGGAATAAAAAACCTTTTCATCGGCGACACCTTCGTTGATCAGATTGTATTCGCCGCTGTGTTCGCTGACAAAGTGCAGCTCGGCCATGGCATCTATGACAACACGGTTGACCTCTTCGCTGTCCGAACGCTCATAGCTCCTCAGTCCGGCATCAATCGCAGCAACCCTCAGACCGAGCTTCGCCGCTGTAACCGCAGCGGCGAAAGCGGCATTGTCACTGCCGCAGACCAGCACAATTTCGGGCTGCTCGCTGAGAAGAATCTTTTCCATACCGGACATCAGGGCTGCAAGCTGCTGAACAGGAGAAGTTACCGGAAGGGGCAGAACGATGGTGCCACCGGCTTCGCCGATACCGAAGCGTGACGCAACGTCCCGGCTGACCGGTTCAGCGCCTTCCGGCGAGGCAATGACCGCAACAGGACGGTATGCCCCGTTTTTTTTCAATGCGTCATATAAAGGGGCAAGCAGAAGAGTGCCTGGTCTGCCGCCGGCTGCGAGAAGTAATTTTTTCAAAGTAAAAACAAAGCTTTGTTACATTAGGTAAAGCAATCTCCGGAAAGCAATAAATCTTTATCTGCAATGCGAAAAATTTCAGGTTTCCGTTTTTCACGTTCTTTTCTGACCGCCTGCATGTTGCTACTGGCAATCCTTTTGCCGGATCTGAACCATTATACACTCAGGGCTGAAAAAAAGAAAATTATTCTCCAGCAGGCCGACACCATCGAAGGAGGAAAAACCGACGGAGGCAGCTACCGGTCGGTTATCGGCAACGTGGTCTTCCTTGACGGCGACATCACCCTGAAGTGCGACCGCGCCACCGATTATGAAGAGGGGAACAAGATCGTTCTCAAGGGAAACGTCTTCATTTCCGACAATACCTTTGAAATATTCAGCGAAAGCGGGGTCTACTATCCTGACAGGCAGATCGGTGAACTAAGCGGCAGTGTCCGTGGACGAATGCTCAATAACTCCCTTTTCGGCAAATCGAAGAAAGCTGTCTATAATAAGTTGGCCAGCCAGCTCTGGCTCTACGACGACGCCATTGCCTGGCATGACCGGCAGCAGGTCAGCGGCGACATCATCCTCCTTCATCTAAAGGAATCCGGCGGCAGCGGGAAACGCAAAACGATTGATGAAATGCAGGTACACGGAAATGCCTTTTTTGCCGCCCAGGACACCGTTTCCACATCGCCGGTCGTCTATGACCAGCTCAGCGGCAAAAAAATGTTTATTCTGCTCAACGACCGCTCGAAAATAACCGGCATAACCGTCAACCGTGAGGCTGAAATCCTCTACCATCTCTACGATGAAACCCGCAAACCCTCCGGCATCAACTATTCGAGCGGCGACGTTATCCGGATGTTCTTCAAGGACGGCACCCTCAGCCGCGTCAAAATAACGGACAATGTGGAAGGAAAGCAGTACCCCGAAAGTTTCAGGGGTAAGGAGAGCATCAATCTTTCAAAGTTTAAATGGCGAGAGAGGGAGAACCCGTTTAAATAATTTCAAAAGCCTTCCATGACGCGGAAGGCTTTTGAAAATCTATTACGTGTTTTGATTTACTGCGTCAGGCTGTGCCCTATTTGGCAAGAGGGCAGGTCCCCGTCGAGCAGGAGCCTGTCGAGCAGGGAGTTGGAGCTGCCGGAGCCTGCTTGCTTTTGTTGTAGTCCGTTCCGTAAAACCCGGAACCTTTAAGCACAAATCCGCCTTCTGCAGTGATAACCCTCTCAAAAGTCTCCTTTTCACATTTCGGACATCTGGTCAATGAGTCGTCACTCATTTTCTGGACAATTTCAAGTTCATTCCCGCAGCTTGAACAACGATACTGATACGTCGGCATATCTATTTTCCTCCTTGATTTATAGCGTTCTGACTGTTATTGTTCTTCAGGGGACTTTTACAAATCCGTTGCCCGGTTTCACGGCAACTTTTAAAAGTCTCCTCTCATGATTGCAATGGCTGAGAATTCCTCCGGCCTGATGCAGGCAGGGCTTCCGTATATAATTATATTTACCAAAATAAAAAAGCTGACACTGTGATAGTCAAAACCCGGGCCGTTATACTGCGGGAGATCAAATACCGCGATCAGTCCAAGATCTGCTCGCTCTACACCCGTGAGTTCGGCAGGATTTCGGTTATCATAAAAGGAGCGCGAAACCCTAAAAACAAACTATCAGGAATGTTCAGCGCCGGAAACGTGGCCGACCTGGTACTGTATAAAAAAACCGGCAGGGAGATTCAGCTCGTCAGTGATGGTAACCTTCTTTTAAGCCCCATGGTTCCCGAACCTGACCTTGAGCGCTTTTCCATTCTCTACCGGATAATTGATCTGGTACGGCATGCAACGGAAAGCGAAGAGAAAAACCTGCCGCTTTTCACGCTGTTGACCGGCACCCTTGAACAGCTCTACTGCAGCGGAACCAATTTCCGCCAGCTCTATGTCTGGTTTCTCCTGCGGTTTGTTTCCGTGCTCGGCTTTCAGCCCTCTCTCCGCTACTGCGTCTTCAGCGGTCAGGAACTCGCACCGGCAGTAAAGAGCATGGACCTGACCGAGCTTTACTTTGTCATGAACCCCGGCGGACTTGCTCTTCCCGCAGCGACAGGGGAGAGCTCTGCAAAAAAACAGCTCATCCCGCTGCACACCGCCTCGCTCCTGCGCACCCTGGCGTCAACACGTCTGCCGGCAGGCAATACCGCCACGGCCGACCCCGGCGACATCGACAGGCTCTGGAATCTGCTTCAGGAATACTGCTCCCTTCATCTGGAGCCGTCCAGACCGCGAAGGAACCTCGCCATTCTGTCGCAGATACTTCTGAAATAGCCTCACCCGCAGTTTTTTTGGGGTTTTATATCTGCCGGAGTATTTCTATCTTGACCAGACATTTTAATTACTCTTATACCGTCTTGTTCAATCCTAAACAGCATTGTCCGACATGCCTCAACTAACAAAATCAGCTGAACTCTTTGAAAAAGCAAAGAAGTTTATTCCCGGCGGTGTGAACTCTCCGGTACGGGCATTCAAATCCGTCGGCGGAACTCCGATCTACATGGCAAAAGGAGCCGGAGCATACCTGACCGACGTTGACGGCAACACCTACATTGACTATGTCGGCTCATGGGGTCCCTTCATTCTGGGCAGCATGCACCCGAGAATAACGGCCGCTCTTGAATATACCCTGAAAAACATCGGCACCAGCTTCGGCACGCCGATCGAAATGGAAATCGAAATTGCCGAACTCCTCTGCAAGATCGTTCCTTCGCTTGAAATGGTCCGCATGGTCAACAGCGGAACTGAAGCAACGATGTCGGCGGTACGCCTTGCAAGAGGCTACACCGGCCGCGATAAAATCATCAAATTCGAAGGGTGCTACCACGGCCACGGCGACAGCTTCCTCATCAAGGCCGGTTCAGGCGCTCTCACGCTCGGCGCTCCCGACAGTCCCGGTGTCACCAAAGGCACTGCGATGGATACTCTTAATGCGACATACAACGATATCGAGTCGGTAAAGCTTCTGGTCAGTGAGAACAAAGATCAGGTTGCCGCCATCATCATTGAGCCGGTTGCGGGCAACACCGGCGTTATCCCGGCAAAGCCCGGCTTCCTTGCTGCTCTTCGCGAACTTTGCGACAGGGAAGGCATCGTGCTGATTTTCGATGAAGTGATGTGCGGGTTCCGCGTCGCTCTCGGAGGAGCCCAGAGCCTTTACGGCGTTACCCCTGACCTGACAACCATGGGCAAAATTATCGGCGGCGGTCTTCCTGTAGGCGCATTCGGCGGAAAACGCCAGATCATGGAGCGTGTTGCTCCGCTCGGCGATGTCTATCAGGCAGGTACCCTTTCAGGCAACCCGCTGGCCCTGACCGCAGGCCTTGAAACACTGAAAATCCTTATTGAAGAGGATCCCTATCCGGAACTCGAAAGAAAAGCGAAAATTATCGAAGCAGGCTTCAGCGACAACCTGAAAAAACTCGGCCTGAACTATGTGCAGAACCGTGTAGGCTCGATGTCATGCCTTTTCTTTACCGACACCCCGGTGGTGAACTACAGCACCGCAATCACGGCCGATGTCAAAAAGCACGGCAAATATTTCCACTCCCTGCTCGATCAGGGAATCTACACCGCACCATCGCAGTTCGAGGCGATGTTCATCAGCGCCGTGCACACCGATGAGGATCTGGAAAAGACCATCAAGGCAAACTACAACGCCCTTGTCGCCTCAGGCAGCTGAGCATCCGGAAGTTGAGAAAAACCGAAAAAAGGGAAGCCCCATAAAAGCTTCCCTTTTTTTATTCAGGGAGCCTCTATTTATTGTCGTGAGCAGAATGAGTGCAAGGCGGACGGAGCGGAGAACCCGGAGTGTACACATAGTACATGAGGATTTCGAGCACCGCCCAACGATGCAATCATACTGCGGAACAAATAAATAGAGGCTCCCTTTATTCAATGATGCCGGTACGAACGGCCTCTCTGGTAAACATGGCCCGTCCCGCAGAATCCCTGACCATATTCTCGACCCTGGGCAGAAAAGCGTCGATTTTCTCCGCCGCATCCACAATCTCGATGACCATGGGAAGGTTGGTGCCGAACTCCATGATCTTGGAGGTTTTTACCAGCATGTCGTGCCCGTAGGAAAAGACCCCTTTGAGCACCGTAGCGCCTGCAAGTCCATTGAGGCGGGCTTCACGGACAATCTCTTCATAGAGCGGCCGGTGACCGAACCGTACCTGTTCGCCGACAAAGATCCGCAGCAGTTCTGAATATTGTAATTCCATAGTTTCAATCACGTCCAGAGTTTTGCAAAAAGCATTCCTGTGTAAAGGGCAATGACTCCTCCGGCGATACTGCCGGCAAGATATATTGAGGCATAGAAAAGCTGCCCGTCCTTCATAAGAGCTGCATGCTCATACATGTATGCGGAAAAGGTGGTAAATCCCCCGCAGAAGCCGGTCACCAGAAAGAGCCGTGCTTCCGGTGAGACAAGGGTCGTCGAAACCGCCAGTTCGCTCAAGAGACCGATCAGAAAACTGCCGAGTATGTTAACCGTCAACGTTGAAAAAGGAAACCCCGTCGCAACCGGTTGAAGCATAAGCGCCACAGCATAACGCGCCACTGAGCCGATAAATCCTCCCGTACCGACCAGAAGCAGTGCTCCGGCATGTTTCATGACCCGGCCCTCCGGAAAGGCATATCTACAGTGCACAATCCCGGCTGCGCCGGAAAAAAGCACAGCCGATATGCTCCGCCGCCTGTCAGTCTAACGGTCATGACCGCAGGTCTGGCGGTCCTCAATGCGTTTATGAGCGCAGCACATCTCATCGTGAATGCCGATAAGAATGTTGAAAACCCCCAGACAGATAATGGTAGGCGCCCATAACCCGATAAAGATCGCGATCAGCTCATGATTGACCCCGGTACCGAATATAAAAACGTAAATGGAAAGCAGTATCGAAAGCGCTGCTCCGGTAAAATAATAAAGCGGTTTCATACCGTAAGTTTGATTTGATTACTCATTCGCTCTCAAAATGTAATAATAATATATCGAGGAAAAAACCCGTTCAATAATGCCGGTTTTCACGCCTTACTCAATATCGATATGCACCTCGTTCCGCCTCAAAAACGGAATTGTCCACGGGGGATCATAGCTTGCCATGCGAGGCCGCGAGAGTGCCCTGTAGCCTCTCTTTTCAAGCCAGATCGTCAGCTTTCCGGTATAGTTCAGAAGGTTTTTCTCGGAATGAAGGCCGGAATAACGAATCACACCAACCTTTTTTCCCGGTACGGCGCGAAGCGTAACAGCCGCATCAAGCGGCACTGGAAGCGTTTCAAGTCTCGACCCTTCAGGCATCACAAACGCCATCACCCAGGCGCTTCCCTTCTTTTCCTGAAGTACAGGAGCGGTCATGGAGAGTTTTTCGCTGACAGGCTCCTGAATCACCGGGGCGGTCATGGAGAGCTTCTGTTTTGACCGGTTTTTACCGAAAATATAACCGGCAAGACGGCTGAATGCCTGACCGCTGGTCTTTGCATAGGCACCGTCAACAACCGTTTCGGCCACAATCATCTCTCCATACTCCCTGACCTCAATTTCTCCCTCCTCAGCAAGCACCTTGTAGGGAGGCTCATCTGCCGTCCGTTTCCCCACTACCGAACAGCCGGCAACCATAAGACTTGTCATCAGCAAAAGCGACCAGGCACTCATCACTCCCTCCCTTTGATCTTCTTCATTATATAAGACACTGCTCCAGATGAGAACAACCGGAGCAGTGAAAAGGTTTGGTGCTCAAACCAGAAGTGATGCATGAAGAGAAGGTATATAACGCGCAGCAGTTGAATACAGCAGGGACGCAGCCGATGGGGAACCTCTCCTGAGAAATCGGGGAGATTTGAGAATGCAGGCGGTTCAATCGATCAGGAGCCTCTCCTGACCTGTTACCTTAAAGCGCAAACAACGGTTAAGAGAGGTTTCCGGGAGATAACTCAGGAGTGACCGCCGACAACAATGCGCATGATCTTGACATTTAAAACGACGAACCGGAAAAGTTGCCACAGCACGTTCTTCCGCCAGAAAAGAGTCCCCTTTGACGGAACCGGCGGATAGGCTTCGTCGTAATATGCCTTGACTTTATTGGTGCCCATAATTTTTCAGTTTTGACGTTGTTTTCAGCTGCGCTTTATTCCGGAATAAGCCACCAGAACGGATATCCTTTTGCCTTATGGAAGAACAGGTAGTGCAGGATGACTTTGAGCCAGTGTCCTGCCAGGCCGGCCTCACCGAGGGAATAGTTCATGTCGCGGCCCCACTCGGGATATTTTTCCCAGTCGGGGACTACAGGGAAGAGAGTCATGGATGCGCCCAGGCCGTCAAACGAACCGAATCCGGCGGATACGACGCATGCTGCGCCCATCCTGCTCATTGAGGCTTTATGACGATGCTCCGGTGCGCCCTGGATTTTTTCAGCAATATTGAGCGCCACGATTTTCCCCATGACACCGGCAGGCATTCCCGTACGTGGCGCAGTAGGGAATATCTGTCGGCCGCTCGGGCTGGACATTGGTTTTGAAATCGGATGCGGAGGAGCAAAGGCGATGCCGGGAGCATAGATGTTTTTATAGAGAGGGTTCTGGTAGATCGACGGCCAGTCATCGGCTTTCCAGTCCTCAAATGGTTTGGCGGTGTAATCAGCATCAACTTTCATGAACTTGTTCGGAGCGAACATCTTCTCGGTGATTTCGGCACCACTTTTATCGAAAGCGGTCAGACCGACTCCCGAGAATGAGGGAATGAGCATGGCAAAATCAAATTCCTGAGTCAGATTTTCCCCTTCAAGCGTCTCGTAATGCGCCTTGCCCGGTTCAACCTTATGGACACCTGCTCTTCTGACCCAGTTGATGCCGTATTCGGCCATGAGCGATTCAGTAAAAACCTTCGTCGGGGTGTAATAGCCTCCCCTGTTGATGAACGCGCCACCCATGCCGAAATCACCCAGTTCATACTCATTGGACAACCAGGTGATCTGCGCTTTATCGCTCAATCCGAGTTTGGATATTTCATGGGCCACGTTGAGAATGTATTCGAAGGCTGCTCCCTGGCAGGTTGCCATAGCGTGACCGGTACCGATCAGGATGCGCTGCTTCTGACCCGCCTGCATCTTTTTGATGTTGTCCTGAAGATGCTCCCAGGCATGCGCCGCATGAGTGTAGGTACAGACCGAGAAGGTGTTTTTATCAGGACCGAGACCTTCGGTGGCGTCAAAATTAAGTTTCGGACCGGTTGCATTGACAAGAAAATCATAGTCGACTTTCTCTGTCTGTCCGCTCCGCAACGAATCGGTATACTCGATGGTCACATACCCTTTCTGATTGTCCGCGTCACCTTCGGGGTGGATTGAAAGCGCTTTTGCCTGTTTAAGAGTGATGCCCCAGCGTCCGTATACTTTCTTGAGTTCAAAGCGCACATCATCAATCGTCATCCGGCCCACACCGACCCAGATGTTTGAAGGAATCCATTGATAATAGCTGTTCGGGGTAACAACAACCACTTCATGATTTTTTCCGAGTTTCTTTTTCAGAAACGCCGCACAGGTATGACCTGCGATACCGGCTCCTAAAACAACGACTTTTGTCATTGATATTCAAAGTTTTCAGTTGTGCCGAAAAATTCCTGCTGCTTTGTAACTGCGGATTCCATCATACTTCTGAGGAAACACGTTGTGTTTTTTCATGGTGACGGACAGTATATTCATCAATATCTTATCTTAACGGTAATATATCATATCGTCAGGCAGTTCTAAAAAAATATTGAGCATATGCCAATTTCAACAAAGAACGCCCCCTGTTTCAGCATGAAAAATTCAGTTCCGGTAAAACCGGTAAGGTTGCAGCCATGAGCCTTGAAGTGAAAAAAAGAGTGCTCGCCATTGACTACGGAACAAAACGCATCGGACTTGCCCGGAGCGATCCATTCGGTCTCTTCGCTCAACCGGTCGGCACCTTTGACCGGGAGGAGCTTTTCAAAGCCATCGAAGTCATGATGGGAAACAATGATATTGAGAAAATCATTGTCGGGTACCCGCTCAGCTACAGTGAAGAAAAAAACGCCATGACCGGAGTGATTGACCGTTTTATTGAGTCGCTTGCAGAGACCTTTCCCGGGCTGACGATTGAAGCTGTCGATGAACACCGCTCCTCAAGGGAAGCGCACAGCATTTTGATCGCATCGGGAACGTCAAGAAAGAAGCGGCAGCAGAAAGGAAGACTCGACAGTGCTGCTGCATGCATCCTGCTCAGCGATTACCTTGAAAGCCGGGGAGGAAAGCAGTAAGAAACATCTATTAACCTCTTGCGCGATTTCCCGAAAAGCCGGACGGAATACATTCTGTCGTTTCCGCTCCGTTCTCCTTGACCATCACGATTTAACGGGCTCACGACGTTAAACAGTTTCTCTTCGTGAAACTCTGGCGGATGATACGGAACCGGAGAGTTTTTCCTTTAGCTTTTCGGAAGAGCTTCTTATATCTTTAGCTTAATTGATGTAAAGCAAGCGCTCAACCTATCAGCCATTATTTTTCATGAGTAATTCCTCACTGCTTGACGTTTTCAGGACAACGGGAGCCCTGCTCGATGGTCATTTCAAACTGACCTCAGGACGGCACAGCAACAGCTATTTTCAGTGCGCGAAGGTTCTGCAGTATCCTGAACACCTGACAGGGGTCTGCAGCAGAATTGCCGGTCATTTCGCAGGAAAAAACATCGAAACGGTCATCTCTCCTGCTATAGGCGGAATTGTAGTCGGTACGGAAACAGGGCGTCAGCTCGGAGTAAAAACCATTTTTGCCGAACGCAAGGATGGAAACATGACGATCCGACGGGGCTTCAGCCTTGAACGCAATGAACGGGTGCTTGTCATTGAGGATGTCATAACGACCGGGGGTTCGGTCGCAGAAGTGATTGAGCTCATCAGAAGTGCCGGAGCGACCCTGGTGGGCGTCGGTTCGGTTGTTGACCGCAGCAACGGCCGGGTCAGACTTGCAGAGGACCAGTTTTCAGCACTTTCGATGGAAGTGGTAAGCTACACTCCCGAAGAGTGCCCTCTCTGCATGGATGGAATACCTGTTGATGCCCCGGGAAGCAGGGCAAACACGCAAAAATGAACGGGATGACTGAGCAGCCACCTATCAGGAGCATCTCATTTATCGGCCTCGGGTTGATTGGAATGTCCCTTCTTCAGGCAATGAAGCGCTCCCCGCTTGCCATGGAAAGCGGTATCCTGTTTCAGGGGTTCGATCCGAACTTTACCGGAAACGACAGGCTGCACGTTGAAGAGTTGGGCCTTGACCGGTTTGATCAGGATAAAAAAACCCTCTACTCAGCCGACCTGATTATCCTTTCCGCCCCGGTTGAAGTAAATATCGCCCTGCTCGATGAGATAAAACGGCTTGCTCCTCCCGCAACGCTTGTCAGTGACGTTTCGAGTACAAAGTCGCTCATTGCCCGGAAAGCGGCAGAACTTGAGATTCCCTTTATCGGCATGCATCCCATGGCCGGAAAGGAGCAGCAGGGATACCATGAAAGCCATGAGGAACTTCTGCGTGGCCGGCGCGTCATCCTCTGTGACGAGAAGGGTCTTCTTAACGGCAGGAAAGGAGCATTTCT
>Ga0268284_1001272_pt1 | contig 13467 bp, 10 predicted proteins | sample saktaG_14_FD_190137 | JGI IMG/M metagenome (GOLD analysis project Ga0268284, IMG submission 190137) | Saline water microbial communities from Sakinaw Lake, British Columbia, Canada - sak_2013_06_06_40m | ecosystem: Environmental > Aquatic > Non-marine Saline and Alkaline > Saline ... | reverse complement strand
TCTTTTTTGGTGGGCCGGCCTTTGGAGGCCTCATATTTGTTAGTGAGCCAATCCTTCAGGGCGGCGTAAACCTCCGGTTTGGTCAGATCCTCGAAGCATGCCCGGGCCGCGGGTGCGCCCACCCGCACCTGGATGACCGTCTTCACGGCGATCGTCCGCACCCCCGGGCCTTCCGCAAACGGGATTTCCAAAACATCCCCGGGGTGCAGCACCGAGGCGGCTTTCAGCGGGTGGCCCAAACGCTTCACCTTGCCAGATGCGCACATCTCGCCGCCGAGGCCGCGGGTTTTGCACAACCGCACGGCCCACAGCCATTTGTCGGTGCGGGCGGAATCGGGCATGGCTCTGTCAATCCCCGCTCTTGAGCACCCTGATGAACGCGTCCTGCGGGATGTTCACCTTGCCGAAGAGCTTCATCTTCTTTTTGCCTTCCTTCTGCTTTTCGAGCAGCTTGCGCTTGCGGGTGATGTCGCCGCCATAACATTTGGCGGTGACGTTCTTGCGCATCGCCGAGATCGACTCGCGGGCGACGATTTTACCACCGACGGCAGCCTGGATGGCCACCACAAACAGGTGGGAAGGTATGACCTCCTTGAGTTTCGAGGCGAGCGAGCGGCCGTAGGACTCCGCCTTGTCGCGGTGGACGATGGTGGAAAACGCCTCCACCGGATCGCCGGCAATGAGCATGTCCATCTTGACCATTTTCGCCGCGCGGTAGCCGGCGTGCTCGTAGTCCATCGAGCCGTAACCGCGGGTCATGGACTTGAGCTTGTCATTGAAATCCACCAGGATTTCGGCCAGCGGCAGCGCGCAGGAGAGCATGACGCGGGTGTCGTCGATGGTCTCGGTGTGGGTTACCTCGCCGCGTTTTTCGAGCACCAGTTGCATGACGTCGCCGATGTAATCGCCGGGAACCATGATGAAGACGTTGACCATCGGTTCGCGGATTTCCTGGATGATCTGGGTTTCCGGAAACAGCGTCGGGTTGTCCACAATGAGCTCCGAGCCGTCGGTGAGCGTGATCTGATAGATGACCGACGGATAGGTCGAGATCACGTCCATGTCGAACTCGCGGCGCAGGCGTTCCTGGATGATCTCCATGTGGAGCAGGCCGAGGAAGCCGCAGCGGAAGCCGAAGCCCAGCGCGGTGGAGCTTTCCTGCTGATAGGTGAAGGCGGGGTCGTTGATCTGGAGCTTGCCCATGGCCATTTTCAGCGCCTCGTAGTCCGACGAATCCACCGGATAGATCCCGGAAAACACCATCGGCTGGATCACCTTGTAGCCCGGCAGCGGCTCGGCGCACGGGTGGGTGGCGTCGGTCATCGTGTCGCCGATCTTCACCTCGCTGGCGGATTTCATGTTGGCGATGACGTAGCCGACGTCGCCGGCCACGAGTTTCGCGCGGGCGGTCATCTTCGGGGTGAAGACGCCGACTTCCTTCACCTCGTAAACATTGTCGGTGGCGAAAAGTTTGACGCGTTGGCCACGCTTGACCGAGCCGGAAAAGACGCGCACGTAGGAGACCACGCCGCGATAGGTGTCGTAGAGCGAATCGAAAACCGAACAGCGGAGCAGTTTGTCGGGGTTTTCCTTGGGCGGGGGGACGCGGGCGATGATGGCCTCGAGGATTTCCTCGATCCCGATGCCGTTTTTGGCGGAGGCCGGGATGCAATCCTCGGCAGGGATGCAGAGGATTTCCTCAAGCTGCTTTTTGCACTTCGCCACGTCGGCGGCGGGCAGGTCGATCTTGTTGAGGACCGGGATGATCGTGAGATTTTGTTCGGTGGCGAGATGCAGGTTGGCCACCGTCTGGGCTTCCACGCCTTGGGCGGCATCCACCATCAGGATCGCGCCCTCACAAGCGGCGAGCGCGCGCGACACCTCGTAGGAAAAATCGACATGGCCGGGGGTATCTAGCAGGTTGAGCTTGTAGGTAAGGCCATCGCGGGCGGTGTATTTCATGGCCACCGGGTGGGATTTGATGGTGATGCCCTTTTCCCGTTCCAGGTCCATCGAATCGAGTTGCTGGGCGGTGCTCTCGCGCATCGTGACGGTGCTGGTGGACTCCATCAGGCGGTCCGAGAGCGTGGTTTTCCCGTGATCGATGTGGGCAATGATCGAGAAATTGCGGGTCAACTCGGTGGACATGGCGTGGGGAAAATCGGCGGCGCGGCCGAGAGAAAGCAGGAATTTGAAGACAAGGCACTAAAAATCAAGAGTGGGGGTTGCGGGCTGCCCTCCGACAAAACGTCCGGCTTGCTTGGGCACTGGGTTTGTGGAACCTGATTGAGGCGCTTAACTTTACGGTTTCCGTGGACCGGTGGGGGCGTTAGGGTGGGGCGTGACGACGAAGGGAAGAGACCTGCTGGTGGCTGCGCCGGAGCGTTGGGACGAGGCGTGTTTCGCCGTGCCGGCGTTGCGTGCCTTGATGGCATCCGGCTTGGAACTCGGCGTGCTTTGTCGTGAGGAGCAGAGGGAGTTCTGGCAAACCTTGCCGGGCTTGGAGGTGCTGGCTTTCCCGGCGAAAGCGAAGGCCAAAGCGCTGGCACCCGCAATCCGCGAGGCGTGGCAGGCGGCATTGGTTTGGGAGCCGGGCTTGGCGGCGGAGGCGGTGAAACTCGCGGCGGTGCCACGGCGCTTGGGACCGGCCGGGCGGAATCTGAAAAAACTTCTCACGCAGCCGCTCGGAGTGGCGGCGAACCCCCTGGAACATCGGGTGAGGTATTTTCTATCGGCAGTGGAGGAAATGGGCATCCACACCCTCAATCCGGAGTTTTTCGCGCCCGCGGATATCGGCATCGATCCGCTTGCGGAAGCGGTGCTCATCAGCCCGGATTCCGACTTCGGCCCGAGTCACGAATGGCCGGTGGAGCGGTGGTTGGAACTTTCTAACAACCTCCTCCAAGGCAACCACCGGGTGCGCGTGGCGGTCATGGACGGCGGACGCGGATTGGGATTATCCCTCGCGCATGAACTCGGCGATGACGTCGGGTTATTCCACACATCCCCGCTGCTGGCAGGGGTCTTGCCCGGGCTCGCGGGCCACCGCCTGGTCATCGCGGCGGATGGCTCGCTGCCGCATCTGGCGGCCCACGTCGGGGCGACATGCGTGACGCTTTTCGGCCCGAATGATCCGGTCTGGAAACGCCCCTTAGGACGGCGCCACACCGTCGTATGCCGACACGTCGAATGCACGCCGTGTATGCTCGCAAAATGCCCGCTGGACGGACGTTGCCAGCGCGAGTTGGAAACCGGACGCGTCTGGGCGGCCGTGCGCGGGAAACTGGGCTGAGGTCCCCCAAGCATTGTAACTCAGGGTGATTCTCCAGACTTCTGTGAGATTTCAGAGCGGAGCGCGCCCGCAATCATGGCACCCGCTTCGCGCGCATTCGCGACAAATCAGGTGACGATCGTCACGAAATTTGTCGCGGTGCCGGGGTGGTGCCGGGAAGCCGGGGAGAGGTGTCGGGGAGAGGATGACACGCGCTGCCTCAAGCGGCGACGCATCACCGGCGTGAGGGCGGCGGCGGGAGCAGAGGGGCCTTGCGGGCGGCGGCGATTTCCACGATCAGGCGGTGCAGGATGAGGCGGTGGTCGAGGCCGGTGGTGACGAGTGCCTGATCGGCCTTGAGGGTTGCTTCCATCACGCCTAGGAGACCTTCGAGTTCGAAGTTACCCGCGTTGGGCAAGGCCAGGAAGATCGGAAACACATTCACGCCGCTGCCGTCTTTTTTTTGCGGCAGCCAGGCGCGGTCGGTTTCGGGCAGGCGGTTGAGGCCGGCGGCAAACGCCTGATAGTTTCCGCTTGGAAGCTTGAATTTTCCGCTGATGAGTTTCGCCATGTAGAGATTTCTAACGACGCCGATGATGGAGGCGCGCATGATACCGATGGCGGATTCATCGGCCGCGAGTTGTTGGTCGATGAGCTGGATTGCGCGCGCGGCATTGCCATTCTGGATGGCTTTGCCGATTTCGAAAACCACAGCGGCGCGGCTGAGCGGGACCAGCGCGGTCACATCTTCCTCGGTGATGGTGCGGCGTTCGGGGCCGAGGAAGAGGTCGAGTTTTTCCAGTTCGTTGCCGATTTGCTGAGATTGCTCGCCGGCGAGCAGCACAAAAATGGCCAGGGCGTCCGGTTCAAACTCCAGTCCGAGCGCGCGGGCGCGGGTGGTGACGAGCGAGGCGACCTGGTCCTGCCAATCGTCGCGGTTGGTGTCGATGCGGTCGCACACCTGCACCGCCGCGGATTTTTCGATGAACTTCCAGAACGCCCGGCGTTTGTCCACGCCTTGGGCGGTGAGCAGGAAACTCACGCCGTTCGGAATTCCCTGTTCGAGGGTGGTGCGGAGGCTTTCGACGCCGGCCTCGGTGCGCTGGGAGCGTCCGGTGACGTTGTCGCCGAGGAAATTCGCGTTGCGCAGCCAGACGACCTTGTCGCCGCCGAACATCGGGAGGGTCAGCAAGGCTTGGATGGTGGAGGAACAAATCTCGAACGCGGAATCCGAGTTGTCCGCGATGCCGTCGATGGTCTCGTGGGTGAAACCATCATCAAGGCCGCCGGTGAGCTGGTTGTAGAGGGCGAGGGCTTTTTCCCTGACCATGCCGTCATCACTGCCCACCACCGCATGGAAATTGCCGGCGATATTCCGGGGAGAGGTCTTAGCTTTCGCGGCCACGGGAAGGTGTTAACGGCACGCGGCGGACACTGCAAGCACGGGTGCATGATTTGAACAGAGAGGAACCGCCAAGTTCGGTAAGGATAGCAGATTTGGAGTTCGCCCGCCACCTCAAATTCCCGGTTTCGCCTGCCGGATTCCTGAGTCGCATTCCCGAGCTTGTATTATTCGCGAAAAAGCCGCAGGTTGCCGGGCGTCATCATGAAAACGCTCGCCTGCCTTCTTGGAATCGTCCTTCTTCCCGTCCTCTCCAGCGCCAAGGAAAAGGAGGTGGCCAAGGCCGTGCCGGATGCCTCGCTCGCAGACGTGCGGTATGGCGCGGTGGTCAATGAGGTTCCTTTCAACAAGGACGAATTGGCCGGGAAAGTGGTGGTTGTCGAGGAATGGGGTGTGAACTGCCCACCCTGCATTGCCAGCCTGCCGGACATGGCCAAACTGGCGAAATCCAACGAAAACAAAGGTCTGGTGGTCGTGGGACTGGAGTGCCAAAACAGCCCGAAGGAGCAGATTCTCAAGATCCTGAAGTCCGCGCGGGTCAAGTATCCGGTGATGGCCGGCGGGTCGGCGCCCGCCGGCACCGGCACCATCCCGCATGCCTGTGTGTTCGACGCAACGGGCAAACTCGTTTGGACCGGCAACCCGCATGACGCTGACTTCGAGCGGGCCGTGAAAAAAGCCCTGCGCGAGATCAAGGAGATCAAGAAGTGAGGAACGCTACTTGTTAGGGTCCGGTCTCGGTCGGAACGTCCGCCGGTTTAGCCAAGACACTCCTGGCCAGCGCCTTGCGGTGTGCCCACAGGCGGACGACGAGCCACAGGGTTACTAACACCGAAACAAACAACCAGAAGTAAAAGGCCCGCGGCACGGCGCGGGCGGCTTGCGCAGGCAATTCCGCAAGCGACAGCAAGGTTCCCGCAGCATAAAACGGCAGGCTCAGCGGCGAGATCCCGATCAGCCACGAGGCCGCGGGGATCAGGCGGTCGCTGATCACGCTGAACACCGCGCCGGTCATGAGCGGCACCACTCCCACGAAAATCGCAGTTAGACCGAGCACGCGGCCACCCTTGGTTTCCAGCAGGGCTTGAAAGCCGAGCCCGCCCGCCAGCATCACCGCGGTGAAATACCCAAGGACCCCGGGCGCCACCTGATGGCCCGGAAACCAGCGCGACTCGACCAAGGCGCGGGTGAACAGGAACCACCCCGCCGCACCGGCGAGCGCCATGACCAACACGAACCAGAACCCCGTGGTCGCATCCGCCAAGCGCGGCAGCGACGACTCGCCCTGCTTGCGGGCACGCCGCCAACCGCGGATCTGATGATCGGCCGATGGCGTGATGATGCTTGCCAGAACAAAGATCAGCAGCAGCGTGGCGAGGCCATAGATTCCCGACATCAACACTGCTTCCCCAGGTTTCGGCGCCCAATCCGGCATCAGCCGCACCATGCGATTGAAGCCGCGCGTTGGAAACAGGTCGCCCGGCTCGATCAGCGGCAGCGCGTTGCCCAGCAGGAGAATCTGGATCCAGATGAAAAATCCGGCGGCCCACAGCTTGCCTAACAAATGCGCCTCGGCCCGCCGCCATTTCCGGCACAGCATGACGACGAAGGTCAGGATCAGCCCGCCCTGGGAGAAGGCGGTGAAAACCGCCTCGGAGAAGTCGAGATTGAAGAACTTCACGGTCGGCAGCAGCCGCTGGCCGGCCCTGACGACGGCACCTGCGGAGGCGGGTAACAGCCCGGGCAGGCTTTCCTCAAAGACCGGCGTGATGGTGAGGTACTTGAAAAACACCAGGCCGATCTTCGCCATCTGGGGAATGACCGTGTAGAGGCAGAACACCAGGATGATGGACGAGAGGAACGCCCAGCGGCGGTTGCGCGCGACGGTGCCGGTGAGCAGGCCGGTGAGGTGATAGAGCAGCGCGGAGGTGAAAACAATCAGATAGAGCGGCAGCCAGACGTTCCACGCCACCTGTCCGCGCCACAGCGTCCAGGCGGTGAACGGCAGCGTCGAGAGAAACATCACGTACTCGCGGACCGGCAGGCCGAAAAGATAACCGAAAACTTTCGACAGCGGCGACAGCGGGATCAGCCGCTGATAGTCGATCACCCCCTCGTCGCGCTCCGCAGTCATGCCGCCGGCCACCTGGGCGGTGCCCAAGATGAACAAGATGATACTTTGCACGACGAGCAGCGGCATGATGCCCATGCGTGCGGCATCCGCGGCGGTCATGTGGCCACGGATGCCGATGGAACTCACCATGGTAACGATGAACCCGGCGATGAGCAACGTGATCAGCAAGGCAACCCCCAAGCCGTGCAAACGCAGGCGCGACTGGCAATAACGCCGGAAAATCGGGTTCTGCCAGATATTCCAGGCGGAATGCCGGACGGGCGGAATGATGGAAGTTGCGGGGTTCATGGGCGGCGGTTGTTTTCGGCGACTTCCACCAGGATGTCTTCAAAGGACGAGCGTTTTTCCTCGAACGCCCGCAGGCGGATGCCGCGTGCAATGAGGCCTTCCATCAGATCGGCCTGGGCGTCATCGCTGCCGGTGAAGCCGAAGACCACCTGCTGCCCGCAGATCTTCAGGTCGTGGACGGCGGGCTGGGATGCCAGCCATGCGGCGGCTTCCTGCAGGCGGCCGAGCGGCGTGACCGTTAGAACACGCTCGGTGCTGCCGAGTTGGTGGCGGACTTGTTCGACGGTGCCCGCGGCAAGCAGGCGGCCGCGGTTCATCACGCAGAGTGAGGAACACATCTCGGCGAGTTCGCTCAGAATATGGGAACTCACGAAAACGGTCGCGCCGGACTGCGCTAGTTTGCGCAGCGCGTTGCGCAAATCGCGGCGTGCCAGCGGATCGAGGCCGCTCGCGGGTTCGTCGAGAATCAGCACGCGTGGCCGGTGCAGCAGGGTCTTGGCGAGCACGACGCGTTGTGTTTGCCCGCGGGAAAGCTCCTTGCACCAACAGTTGCGCTGGTCCGTTAGAGAAACCTCCTCCAGGCATTGGGCGGTGCGCTCCCGGCGTTGGGCGCGGTTGCCAAGCCCATAGGCCGCGGCGTGGAAATCGAGGAACTCCCAGACTTTCAGATCGGTTGGCACGGGCGCGAGGTCGGGCATGTAGCCAATGATGCGGCGGGCGCTTTCGAGGTCTTCAAGCACGTCCACGCCGTCGATGACCACCTCGCCGTAGGTCGGCTCCATCAGGGTGGTCAAGACGCGGAAGGTGCTGGTTTTGCCGGCTCCGTTAGGTCCGACCAAGCCGAACACCTCGCCGGCCGGCACGCTGAGCGTGAGATCGTCCACGGCCACGAAATTTCCATAGTCCACGCGCAGGGAGCGGATGCTGATGGCCGGGGCGGGGCCGCCGGCGATCGCCTGGAATTCGGGATTCATCTGCTCAGTTAGAAGTCGTTGCCATCGAGCGGATCCCAGTTGGGTGGCAGTGTCAGGCCGATGGCCTCCATGTTTTTGGCGGCCTCATCCCGTTGGCGTTGCTGTTCGGCTTCATACGCCGTGCGCTGTTCCGGCCGCAAGACCGAGAGCATCGCCTGCTGGCGGTCACCGGTGGCGGTCGCGCCGATTTCGCCGCCCACGCCTTCCAACTTCATTGCCGGATCATAGTCCCGCGAACCGCGTGCCATGATGCCGAAAACCTGGTCCCGCTGAGTGTCGTCGAGTTGCACGATCGTATCAAGCCGCTGGACCCGCATGTCGGCATCCTGTTGGACCCGCTCGGCGCGCTGCGCCATGCGCTCGGATTTGAAAGCTGTTAGTTTGTCACCGCTGAGGGTTTTTTCCATGAACGGGTCCAGGCCGTCATCCGGCCGGACGTCCCGGGAGGCGCGCATCACGTCCTCAAGCCGGGTGCCGTCCTGCGCAACCAGATCGCTCCAGCGCTTGGCATCCGCCTCGGATTTTTGTTCGAACCACTGTTTGAGTGATTCCTGTTGTTGGGGTGTTAGGTCATATTTCCGTGCCAGCTCGCCGGTCATGCTTTCGATCCTCTGCTGCTGTTGTTTGACGCGCATGCGGTCGAACAGGGGAGCGAGATCCCGCAACAGCGGTTGGCTCGCGCGGAAAATGTCATCGGGACTCACCGGCCGTCCTTCGCGGATGTCCTCGGCGATGTTGCGTGCGCCATCGGCAAAAGTGCGCCCCGGCTTGCGGCGGCCCCGCGGATCGGAATCCTCGAGCGCGGCAATGCGGTTTTGCGCCCGTTTCAATTCGACCTCCATCTTGTCGGCACGCTCCTCGGGGGAACCTTCGGCCCCGGGCATGCTTTGCCGGAACAGGGTGGATCCCACGCCGCCGACGACCAAGCCGATGACCAGCGGAATCAACGGGCGGATGGATTGGGCGAGGGACATGGCCACCTTGGTTAGCCCGGTGCTTTGTCGAGGTCGAAGGCATTGTGCACGGCGCGGGCGGCGTCTTCGATTTGGGATTCATCCACGGTCACGGCGATTTTGATTTCCGAGGTGGAAATCATGCCGATGTTGATGCCGGCGTCGCCGAGGGCCTTGAACATGGTGGCGGCCACGCCGGAGTGCGAACGCATGCCGATGCCCACCGCGGAAAGTTTCGCGATGCCCGCCTCAGTCTCGATTTTCGAGTTGGGCGCGAGGCTGGCGAGCACCGGTTTGAGGGCGGCCTGGGCCTTGCCGAGATCGCTCGAATGCATTGTGAACGAATGGCGTGCGAAGCCGTCGTGTTGCGCGATGTTGGAAATGATCATGTCGAGGTTGATTTCCGCCTCGGCGAGGGCGCCGAGGATGCGGCCGGACATGCCGGGCTCATCGGGGATGCCGGTGATGGTGACACGCGCCTGGGAGCGCTCGATCGAGACGCCGCGGATGACGACGTTTTCCATGTGGGGATGTTCTTCTAACACAAGTGTTCCGGGGTTATCGTTGAGGGAGGAGTGGACTTCGAACAAGACGCCGAATTTTTTCGCGAATTCGACCGAGCGGGATTGCATGACTTTGGAGCCGGACGAGGCCATTTCCAGCATTTCATCATAAGAGATTTCGGGTAGTTTGCGGGCGTTGTTGACGATTCGCGGATCACAGGTGTAAACGCCGTCCACATCGGTGAGGATTTGGCAGACATCCGCCTTGAGCGCAGCGGCCACGGCAATCGCGGTGAGGTCCGACCCCCCGCGGCCAAGCGTGTGGATCATGCCGTCCGGGGTGACGCCTTGAAAGCCGGCGACTACCAGGGTTTTTCCTTCGCCGAGGAACTTGGTCATGAGCGCGGGATCCAGGTTGAGGATGCGGCCGCGGGTGTGCGACCCGGTGGTGTGGATGCCCGCCTGGCGGCCGGTGATGGAAACGGCGTCCACGCCGAGATCTTGCAGGGCTATGCTGACCAGTGCGATGGATTGCTGCTCGCCGGTGGCTAACAGCACGTCCAGTTCGCGTTCGCTCGGGTTGTTGGAAAGTTCATTGGCCATCTTGATCAGGCCGTCGGTGACGCCGGACATTGCGGAGACGACGGCGACCACCTGGTGGCCGTCGTCACGGGTGTGTTTGATGCGCGCGGCGACGTTGCGGATGCGGTCGAGCGTGCCGACGGAGGTGCCGCCGTATTTTTGAACGATGAGAGCCATGGGTTGAGCGGCGGAGAGTGAACGGGACGGCAACCGATTTGGCAAGAAAATGCACAATTGGCTCAGGCCCATTGATCGGCCCATGCGGCGGGCAGGCGGAGGGGTTTGCCTGCGGGCATGGAAACCAGGGCGAGCGCCTGCCGGGCAGTGACGAGGCAAACCCCATCGGACTCGCGGATCATTTCGAAGGCACACCAGAAGCGGGCACGCGCCAGTTCGTCGAGACGACCGCGGATGACGATCCAGTCGCCGAGTTTCGCCGGGCGTTTGAAATCCACTTCGATGCGGGTCACGACCGGGAAGACGCGCGTTTCGGACATCGTCCGGAGGTCCATGCCCATGAGTGCGGCGAGGCGGGTACGGCAGGTTTCGATCATCCGCAGGTAGGCGAGGTTGTGGACGACACCGCCGCAGTCGGTGTCGAAAAACATCACTTCTTCGCGGGTTTCCAAGCTCGGCCGGGGAATGGACATGCGGGAACTCTGAAGCAAGTCGCCGGGATCTGCAATGTTGGCTTGTGATGGGGGGTATGTTCAGGTTACTCTAAGCCGGATGATATCGGAGAAACGACATGTACTGTGGATTGCGGGCTTGCTCGCAAACATGGGCGTTGCACTTTCCGCTGGTGAATTCACGCCGCCCGCGGAAGGGCCGGTGGCCTTCCGCCGGGATAAGATCCCCTTGGAGGTGGATGCGATGGCGGAGCTTTCCCAGCAGCTTGAGGTGCTGGCCCGGGGCTTGAATCCGGCAACGGCGGCCGCGCGCAGGGGGGCCGCGCAGATGCTCGCCCTGGCCCTGGCCCTTGACCCCGTGAACACCAAGGCCCGGGAACTGATCGCGGATTATCAGGAGAAGCGGCACCAGCCAACTGCGGATGCCGGGCAGCTTGAACATATCCGGGCACGCATCCTGCAGCATGTCACTTGGTTAGAAACCGTGGCAGCTGGCAGCCAGGGCCAAGCGCTCGCCGCCTGTCTGAAGGACGTCCTTATCATTGCCGATCCGAAACACCCCCAGGCGGGCGAAATCGGCGCATGGGCCGGATGGGTTCCGGATCTTTCCGCGTATGAAACCAAAGTCGTTGCCAACAACGCCGCATCCAGCAACCCGCGACCCCAGGTGCTACCCATCCCGAAGCGTGATATCCTTCTGAGCAAGGCCCAAGTGCACACCCTGCTGTGGCGGCAGACTGGCAAAGAAGGTTCGTCCAGCTGGCAGCTCGTGTCCGCGCCCCTTCACATGTTGGCCACCAAGGTTGATGAGAGCAGAGAGGGAAGAACCCCGTTTTCCATCGTGATCGGGTCCGGTCAGGATGCGGTCCTGTTTGCGCCAACCAGCGCGGCGCTGACCAAGCTGCTCATTAAACACCACGAATCCCTCCCTCCGGGCTACCGAATCTCTATCAACAGCAAGGAGCTGGAACAATCGATCCAGTCGCGCAAACTCCAATCGATCAGTGCCGCCTCCGCAGTGCTGGCAAGCGCGGCCGTCACCGGTCGCGAACCCGAGGCCATCATCATCGGTCAAATCGACGAGACCGGTGCCTTCAAACTTCCGACCGGTTTTTGGGATCAACTCCAAGCGCTCCGCAAGGGCGGCGGCCAACGCCTTGTGCTGCCTGCCGATGCCGCCCCCTGGCTACCCGCGTTTCTGGCCATGGAAAATCCCGGGTTTTTCCTCGAATACGAAGTGTTACTGGCGGCTAATTTCAAGGAGTTGCTCGATCTAACTGCAAAGACACCGGACGCTGCCCTGGCCAAAGCGACCACGCAATATCGCGGGATCTGCGAACGGGTCGGCACCCAGGATGTTCGCCAATACATCGCGAACCGCTTCGTGCGCCAGCGTTTGGGGGAAATCATGCAGGAGGCACCCTTTCATTTCTCGGCGAAGATGTTGCTGATCCAGGCGTCCGGGAACCGCCCGACCTTGTTTGAGCGCATGGTTCTCGCCGCCGAAATCCGCCGCGCCATCGAACCGATGGATTGGATTGCGAAGAAGGCCGGCCTGGTGTATTCGCCGTGGTCCGCAAAACCCGAAAATGGCATACCGGCCAATAATTCCGGAAGCTATGAATTCAGCTCGCCGGAGATCGCCAAATTCAGCCAAACCCGCGATCTCTGCCGCACGCGGGTCGATGGGTTGGAGCATCATGCGGAGAAAAACGACCGTGAACTGTTGGACTCCACGCGCAAGGTCATCGACGCGATCCGGAATCTCGAAAGAGCCACCCGGACCCGTGGCTATTCCTCTGTCGTGAGTGAAGCCATCCGCTCGGCCTGCGGCGAGTTGATAACCCTGCATAAGCAACTCAGCGAAGAGCTTGCCCGTGAGATCGGCGAGCCGCCATCCCCGACTAACCGTTGAATTTCCCTGCGGCCGTTGCGGAATCCGGAGCGCGCGCATTGCGGCGCCGGAAAACTTGCTATTGGGGCAGGTCCGTTTAGGGTGTTTCACATCGTGATTCACCGCTCGAATCCGCTCCTTTGCCGCTACGGCGTGCTGCTTGTCGCAGCAACGTTGTTGGTGTCCTGTGATACCCGGCAAAAACAGGCTCTCCAACAATTGAACCTGTCCGGGGTTGAACCGTCCGGCCGCTCGCTGGTGCGGGCGGTTCTCGCTCAGGAGCCGGAGCGTGTGGCCCTGCTGCTGGAGGCGGGCGTCTATACCGAGCAGCGTGACGCCCATGGCCGCACGCCGCTCGGAATCGCCGTCGAAAACCGCGATAGGCCCACCGCTTTCATGCTTCTGAACGCGCGTGCCAATGTGAACGCGGCGGTGGCCAACCGCGCGTGCGTTCTGGGCCGCGCTGTTGAGCGGGGAGATGCGGTGATGGTTGAAACCCTGTTAGCAGCCGGGGCCCACACCACCGGTTTGATGCCTGATGGTGAGAAAATCCTGCCGTGGACGATCCGTCAGGGCCGACCCGACCTGGTGGAAATGATGATGCAAGCGGGGGCCGACCCACACCTCAAGGACTGCCGGGGAAACCCGCTGCTGCACGTCGCCATTGAATCCGGCCGACGCGATCTCATGACCTTGCTCATCAAGTTGGGGGCGGACCCGGGAGCCACCAATGCCGCCGGTGAAACCACGATCCATCTTGCGCTGCGGCAGGGATGGATCGACGCCATTCCGAAGCTGGCGTCCGCCGGGGCGGATCCGAATGCTTCCGGCCCCGAG
>Ga0268284_1001271_pt1 | contig 13469 bp, 6 predicted proteins | sample saktaG_14_FD_190137 | JGI IMG/M metagenome (GOLD analysis project Ga0268284, IMG submission 190137) | Saline water microbial communities from Sakinaw Lake, British Columbia, Canada - sak_2013_06_06_40m | ecosystem: Environmental > Aquatic > Non-marine Saline and Alkaline > Saline ... | reverse complement strand
ACGATTCCTGTCAACACTTCCGCGACTGTATATGTCCCAGCCAAGGATGCCGCTGCCGTGACCGAGTCCGGCAAGCCAGCGGCGCAGGCCGAGGGCGTGACGTTTCTGCGCATGGAAAACAACGCCGCTGTCTATGCGGTGGGCTCTGGCAACTACCGTTTTAGCACTCCGATAAACCAACAGAAAGAACACCGATGAAAAAAACAACACGGGCGATGATCATGGCATTGTGCGTATCAGCTCTGACTGATGCGCGGGCCGCGCAGTTTTTTGTGGCGGCTAACGGGAATGACACGAATCCGGGCACACTGGAGAAGCCCTTCGCGACCTTGCAACGGGCCCAACAGGCCGCACGCAAAGTGGCGGGACGCGAGGCGGTGGCTGTCCTGGTGCGGGAGGGAATCTATTACCTGCCGGAGACCTTTGTGTTGACCGCGGCGGATTCCGGCAGCAAGGCTGCGCCGGTTGTCTATCAGGCGTATCAGAAGGAGCAGCCCATCATCAGCGGCGGCATCCGCCTGCGCAATCTCAAATGGGAGGCCTACAAGGACAACATCCTGCAAGCCAAGATTCCCGTGGGCTTCGCCACTGACCAGCTTTTTGTGAATGGCGAAAGCCAGCCTCTGGCGCGTTATCCGAACATCGACCCCAAGGCGCGCTTCTTCCGTGGTACTGCGGCGGATGCCTTCAGCCCGGCGCGCGCGGCGCGTTGGAAGGATCCCGCAGGCGGTTTCATCCATGCCCTGCACATCTACGAGTGGGGCGGTATGCATTATCTCATCACCGGTAAGAGTCCGACCAACACAATCGAATATGTGGGCGGTTGGCAGAACAACCGGCCACTCGGCATGCATAAAGAACATCAGTTCGTCGAGAACATTTTCGAGGAACTCGACGCGCCCGGCGAGTGGTTCCTGGATTCCAAGAGCGGCACACTCTATTTTTATCCGCCCGCAGGCCTTGACCTTTCCAAGGCGACGATCGAAGCGGTTCGCCTGAAACATCTGGTCGAGTTCCGTGGCACGGAGCAGGCTCCGGTGCGTTTCGTGAGTGTGAAGGGATTGAGCTTCCGCCACGCCGCGCGGACCTTCATGGAGACCAAGGAACCGCTGCTGCGCACAGACTGGGCGATTTACCGGGGCGCTGCTCTGTTCGTGAATGGCGCGGAAGATTGTACAGTCGAGGACTGCCAGATCGACCAGGTCGGCGGCAACGCCGTCTTTATTAACAATTATAACCGCCGGGTTACGCTTCGCGGCTGCCACATCGCCCGTGCGGGCGGTAGCGGCGTACTCGCCATTGGCGACCCCTCCGCCTGCTTCAACCCGGTCAACTGGGACAAGAGCAACGAACTCGCCAACATCGCCAAGACACCCGGCCCCAAGACCTCCAACTATCCGTCCGACTGCCTCATCGAGGACTGTCTGATCCATGAAATCGGCTTGGTCGAGAAACAGACTGCAGGCGTCTCGGTGGACATCGCGCAGACCATCACCATCCGCCATTGCTCAATTTATGACATGCCGCGCTCCGGCATCAACATCGGCGATGGCTGCTGGGGCGGACATCTCATTGAGTTCTGCGATGTCTTTGATACGGTCAAGGAGACCGGCGATCACGGTTCGTTCAACTCGTGGGGACGCGACCGCTATTGGGGTTTGGGCGGCCTTGACCTGAACAATGATGCCTTGTGGGAAACCAACAAGAGCCTCGTGCTCCTCGACGCGGTCAAGCCGACCATCATCCGCAACAGCCGCTGGCGTTGCGACCATGGCTGGGATGTCGATCTCGATGACGGTTCAAGTAATTACCACATCTACAACAACCTTTTCCTGCGCGGCGGATTAAAGAACCGCGAAGGCTTCTTCCGCGTGGTGGAAAACAATGTCATGGTCAACAACGGGTTCCATCCGCATGTCTGGTACAAGCATAGCCAGGATGTTGTCAGCCGCAACATCATGGGCTGCGATCACTACCTCCCCGCAGGCGGCATGCCTGCGACGCCCTGGGGCAAGGAGTTCGACAATAACTTTGTACATGGCGAGGGACTGACAAAACTCCAACATGCCGACGCACTCTCTGATCAGTCCAACCGGGACGAGCATTCCATGGTAGGCGATGCGATGTTTATTGATCCGGCTAAAGGCGACTTCCGCGTCAAGGACGGTTCGCCCGCGCTCAAGCTTGGCTTCGTTAATTTCCCGATGGACCAGTTCGGCGTGCAGAAGCCCGCGCTCAAGGCCCTTGCCCGTACCCCGGAAATCCCCAAGGTCAATCCGCTCGAACAGGCTCGTCAGACTGTCAAGCGCGCTAATTTCGCTTGGCAGGCTGCGATCCGCGACATCGAAGGGCTGGGTGACCGCTCAGCCTACGGATTGGCGGACGAATCCGGGGTGCTGGTGCTGGACGTGCCGGCCACCAGCCCTGCGGCTAAGGCCGGCCTGCAGAAGGACGATGTGATTGTCGCCTGCAATGGCCTGCCGGTCAGGAATGCGTATGACCTGCAGAAGCTGCGGGACAAGGCAGCAGGACAGAAGCTCGCGGTAACCGTCTCGCGTAAACAAAAGAGAGTGACGCTCGAGCTGAACACGTACGTGTATGTAGTCGCCGAGAGCTCTGGAAATCATGAGTTTAAAAAGGTTCCCCTGACACCGGCCACGGGCGTGGTCCCTGCCAAGGCGAGCGTCGGTGATATCAAGCCCAACAATGATCCAATTGAAATGCTCGTCGACAGCAAGCTCGTCGATGGCATGGGACCGCTCTTTGCCAACGGGGTGGTCACGGGCATGTATAAACTCGAACTGCCCGCAGTCACTGCCATTGCCCAGGTCAACACCTATTCGCGCGGCGGGGTGCGCGGTCGTCAGAACTTTGTGCTCTACGGCAGCAACGCCGCATCTGATCCGGGCTGGAACGTCGCCGACGCCAAACTGTTCACGCCAGTGGGTGTGGTGGATGCCCGGCAGGACGCCGAGTGGAAGGGCACCAGCATCCGCAGCAGCGACGGCAAGGCGCTGGGCTCTTTCCGTTGGCTAATCTGGGCGGTCTGCCCTATCAACGATTCGGAGAACACGGTGTTCCAAGAATTGCAAGTGATTCCGCTGGGCGATGGGAAGTGAAGATGAATAAAACAGCAATAACGACAGCGATTCTGATCCTGTCACTCGCAGTGTCTGCATCGGCCGCAGGCCTCTCAGGCAAGCGCCCGAACATCATTGTCATCCTCACGGATGACCAAGGGTACGGGGATCTCGGGCGTAATGGCAATACAGTGCTCAAGACGCCCAACCTTGATAAGCTGTATGATGAAGGGATTCACTTCGAGGATTTCCATGTCAGCCCGTCCTGTTCACCCACGCGCTCCTCGCTCATGAGCGGCAAACATGAATTCAAAAATGGTGTGACGCATACCATTCTTGAGCGTGAACGCATGAGCTTAAAATCCACGATTATTCCCCAAGTCTTGAAGTCAGCCGGTTACACGACGGGCATCTTTGGCAAGTGGCACCTTGGTGACGAGGATGCCTATCAGCCGGACAAGCGCGGGTTTGACGAGGTGTTTATTCACGGTGGTGGCGGCATTGGCCAGTCGTATCCCGGCACCTGCGGGGATGCGCCGGGTAACACGTATTTCAATCCGGCCATCAAGCACAATGGTACGTTCGAAAAGACGGAAGGCTATTGTACGGACATCTTTTTCAATCAAGCCTTGAAGTGGATCGGGGCCGTGTCAAAAGGGAAGAAGCCGTTCTTTGTGTATCTCCCGACCAATGCACCGCATGGGCCGCTCCAGTGTCCTGAGGAATATAAGAAAAGATATGGCGGCAACGCCTTTTACGGCATGATCGCCAACATCGACGACAATGTCGGGAAGCTGATGGCGAATCTCAAAGAGCTCGGCATCGACGACCAGACGCTGGTTGTGTTCCTCAACGATAATGGCGGCACGGGCGGAGGCTTCAATGCGGGCATGCGTGGTCAGAAGTGTACCGCATTCAATGGCGGTGCGCGAGCGATGTCGCTCTGGCGCTGGCCGGCCACGATCAAGCCCGCTGCGTGCGACAAGCTGACGGCTCACTTGGATTTCTTCCCGACGTTCGCGGAACTGGCCGGGGCGAAAGTGCCGGAGGAAGTCGCGCAAAAGCTGGATGGGTTCAGCTTAGTCCCGTTGCTGGAAAATCCGCAGGCCGGCTGGCATGACGAGCGTATGCTTTTCACGCATGTCGGCCGTTGGAATACTGGCCAAGAGCCGCAGAAATACGGGGCGTGCAGTGTACGCTGGAAGCAGTATTTGCAGGTGCGGGAAAAAGGTCGGTGGTGCATTTATGATCTGAAGGCTGATCCCGGCGAAAAGAGTGACCTTGCCGGCCAGCAACAGGAGGTGGTTGCAAAATTGGACAAGGCGTATGATGCCTGGTGGGCTGATGTCTTGCCATGCCTCGAGAACGAGCAGGCTCACAAAACCGCGCCCAAGGTGAATCCGTTCAAGGAACAGTTTCAGAAACAATTTGGAAACAACGTGAAGGAAAACAAGAAACAAGGAAAGTAGGAACAACGATGAACAACAACTTGAAAGTTATTTGCGCAGTGGCATTACTGGCGGGGGGAGCCCATCAGGCGAAGGCTGTCACGGCGCTGAAGATCGATCTTACCGTCAGCACGAATCGCTTGGCCATCGACCGTACCTATACGTACAACCTCGGTCCCACCGGGATGCGCGGATGGATTGATCACGGCTGGTCCGAGACACCTGCGCAGGACGGCGTGACTGCGTTTGCGCCTTATCAGATTCTCGTGACCACGGTGGCCACTAACACGCCGGCGTATGGGGTCCTGGCTGCCAATGACATCATTCTGGGTGCGGCTGCGGGCAGCGGCGCTGTTCCGCTCTTTACCCTTGACGCCCGCAAGAGTCTGGGCTGGGCGATCGGAGCCGCCGAGGCTAGCAAGGGCCTTCTCAAGTTCAAGCGCTGGCGCGACGGGGCTGTCTCTGACGTGTCTGTTACGCTGCCGGTCATGGGCGCCTACTCCGACACGGCACCGTACACGTGTGCCAAGTCCGCAAAGATTATGGCCAGTGCCGCCGCCAGCCTTCAGAAGAAAATCCTGAAGGACGGGTGGGGCGGTGACGGCGGGTCAGGAGCCATCAGCGCGCTGGCCCTGCTGGCCACCGGCAATCCGGAATACCTGCCGATGTTACAGAAATATGCCCGCTCGCTCGCGCCCAAGGGGCTTGATCTCGAGCGCGACGGGATTGATGCCTGGTGTTGCTATAACGGTGTCTTCCTGACGGAATACTATATGCTGACGAAGGACGAAGAGGTCTTTCACGGGATGAGCGAGTATGTCCTCTACGCGGCCAAGCATTCAAGTATGTTCGGCACGTCCGGTCATGGCTTTGCGGGTATCGCGCCGCCCGGTGGCTGGCAGGCCGGCGGTACGCATGGCTTGATGAGCTGGTACGGACCGGTGAATCAGGCCGGACTGGCGGCTCAGCTCACGATCGTGCTTGGCAAAAAGGCTGGCGTGAAGAATGCCGAGATCGATCCGGCTATTGCGCGGGCTGCCAACTTTTTCGGTTACTATGTTAATGCGGGTTCCGTCCCTTATGGCGAGCACCAGCCGTATTACGGCGAGCACCAGCTCCAGGGGCAGAGCCGGACGTATTATGATCACTGCAGCAACGGCAAGGACGGCATGGCTGCAGTCTTGTTCGCCTGTATCGGCGGTAAGCCCGTGCAGACGGAGTACTTCACGCGGATGGCCTTGTCAGGCTACAAAGGCGAGCATTACGGCCATACAGGACAGGGGTTCAGCTACCTCTGGACTGCGCTGGGCGCAGGGGTGGGCGGCATGCAGGCGGCTGCTGAGTACCAGAAGCAACTGCGCTGGGATCGGGACATGAAACGGCGTTGCGACGGCTCCTTCGTGTATGAGGGCGGCGAGCAGTGGGCGCCTGGCCGCAGCAACGATTACTGGGACGACAGCAATACCTACTGGGGGTATCCGACCGCCTATTATATCCTGCACGCCTCCTTGCCGCTGAAAAAGCTTTTCATCACAGGCAAGAATGCGGACCCCGCGAGCCAGCTTAGCGCGCAGGCCGTGGCCAACGCCCTCTGGTCCGCGGAGTTCACTTCGCGCTGCGGAAGCTATACCACGGACCAGATTGTCGCCGCCATGGGCGCATGGGATCCGATCGTGCGTTATAACGCCGCCACCGAGCTAAGCATCCGGCCAGAGGCATCGTCCTTGATTCCGATGCTGATTACCATGGCTGAAAACCCTGCGAACGCCAATCAGCGCGAGGCGGCCTGTACCGCCCTGGGCTGCATGAAAGCCGCTGCTGCGGTGCCCGCACTGACCCGACGGCTCTCGGACAAAGATATCTGGGTGCGCGCCAAAGCTGCCAAGGCGCTGGGTCAGATGAGCGCTGCCGCGGCCTCGTCTGTGCCCGACATGTTGACCGCGCTGGTCAAGAATGTGGCGCCCACCTATCCGTTTGAGACGGGCTTCAACTGGAATGATCCCTTGCAGATCGCTAACGGCTACTTGGCCGAGACGCTCTTTGTCAAGCTGGGCGGCGACACCGCCAAGGCAGACAAGAAGTTGCTTTATCCGGCCGTACGGGCTGGGATCAAGCATCCGGCCGGTATGTGGCGGGATAGCCTGAGCGGTTTTGTGCAGAACCAGCTCACGCTCGCAGATGTGGTGGCGCTGGCCCCGGATCTTTTCAAGGATGCTACGACTGAGGGACCGTGCGACCGGATGTTCACTCCCGGTCCGCCGATGGCGGCCATGGCGACGCTCTCGAAGCACGGAATCATCGAGGGGATCGACATCAGCCTGATGAACGTGACGTACTGGGGCCAGTTCGGAAAGGGTGCCTTAAACAGCCTGCCCGGCTATGGCGAGGCGGCCCGGCGGGCGCTTCCGCTGTTGTATACTTACATCGCCGCATGGCCGCCCGGGGATAACAATGCCCTTGTGATCATCAACACCATCGCCGCGATCGAAGCCGCCACGAACGCACCGGCGTTGATCAACGCATTGCCGGTGGCCAGTCCGCAGATCGTGGTCGCCGCAGCGAATACAGCCAAGGCCATCACCCTGTCCGGCTCCTCGTGCCGGACGGACAAGGTGGCCTGCACGATCGTGAGTCGTCCGGCGCACGGCACCCTCGCGGGCACACCGCCGAACATGACCTACACGCCCACGAAAGGGTATCAGGGCATGGACAGCTTCACCTTCACGGCCACCGACAGCTTGGCCACGTCGCCGTCCGGCACGGTCCACGTGGTCGTGGGCGCTGGCGGCACGGGATTGAAGGGGAGTTATTACGACAAGACCGATTTCACCTCGCTCAAAACGACAAGGACAGATCCGTGCGTGAACTTCGACTGGGGTTCGACGCGGCCCGCCAACACGTTGGGCGCGGGCAGCTTCTGCGTGCGCTGGACTGGGCAGGTGTTGGCGCCGGAGAGCGGGACCTACCGGTTCTCCACGCGTACCAGCGACGGGGTCCGCTTGTGGGTCAACAACGTGCAGGTCATCAATGACTGGAACGACCAGTCCGAGAAGTTGTGGAACGACAGCGACGAGATCATCCTGAGGGCCGGGCAGAGCGTCAACCTGAAGATGGAATACTATCACAAGGAAGGCTCTGCCACAGCGCGGCTCTATTGGTATATGCCCTCCCGCTTGGCCTGCACGATCATCCCGCAAGAGGTGCTTTACCCTGTGACCGCTGCGACTCCGGCGACGCTTGCCATTGCGGGCGGCAGCACAGCACCCGTGACCTCCGGCCTCGTGTGCTGGCTGGATGCGGGTTACGGCATCTTGAAAGATGACGACCAGCAGCTCCTGATCTGGAAAGACCGCTCAGGCAGTGAACATCATGCCGTGCATAAGGAACACAAACGTCCGACGCTGGCGCAGAACCAGCTTGCGTCGAAACCAGCGGTGAAGTTCACGAGTGACTGCCGCACGTTGGTGAGCGGAAAGTTCTTCATCAAGGAGCAATACCTGGTCGTGCGTTCCCCATCCTCTGCCTGGAGCACGTACGGCTCCTTCCTCGGACGCCGAGAGGGAAGAGCCTCCAGCTACTTCCTGGACGGGAGCGGGACAGCGGGATTCTCCGCGGATCAGCCCCCGGCCGCTGTGTCCAAAAACGGGACGCCTGTGGCGAAAAACCAGGCGGGCAACGTGGTTTACGGCCTAGGAACGATCACCGACTTCATGGTGCTCAAGATCACCGTCAACGACAGCGACACGAATGCGACCCATTACGTGCTCAGCGGGATTGACGGCGATCACTGGTTCTGTAAATTTGACCTGGCCGAGATCCTCTGCTACTCCCGGGCGCTGACAGCTCAGGAAGAAGCGTCGGTCGGCGGCTACCTCGCGTCCAAATACGGAATAAAGACAGCCTATCCAGCGCCGGCTCTAAAGGCCGGCAAATAACGGCTCTTCATGGGTTGTCCGAAAGGCTACAGCAAAAGAACACTTATATAAAAAAACAACACGTTGTTATTGACATATTTTGTAAATTACAGTATGTTGTTTTTGTTCAGCTCAGGAAAAGTGAATAGCAAAGTGAGGTGTGATGAAGAGGTCGGTGTCAAGTTTTCTTGATCAATGGATCAAAGACCCCCAGCGTAAGCCTCTTGTCCTGCGCGGTGCCCGGCAGGTGGGTAAGACGTGGCTGGTGCGTGACCTTGCACAGCGCCACGGGCTAAGGCTGGTGGAACTGAATATGGAACGCCGTCCGGAACTGGCGGATCACTTCCGCTCGAACGATCCGCAACGTGCGGTCTCTGATCTTTCGGCCGATCTGGGTATTTCCATCTCTCCAGAAAACTGTCTGCTGTTTATGGATGAAGTGCAGGCCGCGCCCCATTTGTTGGCCTTCCTCCGCTGGTTTCGCGAAGAGATACCGGAGCTACCCGTTGTGGCGGCCGGATCGCTGCTGGATTTCGCGCTCCGCGAGCATGCGTTCAGCATGCCGGTCGGGCGCATTTCCTACTGCTATTTGGAACCGGTTTCTTTTTACGAGTTCCTCGATGCGTCCGGTAACGAGCTGTTGAAAGCGGCGCTCCTCGCTGCCGGGAAATCCCTGGATATCGCCCCCCGGCTTCATCAGCGGGCGCTTGAGCTGTTCGCCGAGTACTGTCTGGTCGGGGGGATGCCGGAAGTGCTGTCGGACTGGATCGCGAAAAAGGATGATGCGCGGCGTCTGCAACTCCAGCGCGACTTGATCGCGACCTACCGGGACGACTTCAATAAATATCGGGGTCGGATATCTGCTGATCTGCTCCGAAGGGTGATGGATGCCCTGCCGCGACAACTGGGCGGACGGTTTGTCTACAGCCATGTCGACGGAGAGGCTAAACATCGTGAACTCAAGCAAGCCTTGGAGCTGCTGCGGCTGGCTCGCGTCTGTCATCGCGTTGAACATACGGCCGCCAACGGCTTGCCACTGGGTGCCGAGACAAATCCAGGTTTATTCAAGGTGATCTTGGTGGATGTCGGCTTGGCTGCGGTTCAGCAGGGGCTTTCGCGGCTTGATCTGCGGGATCTGGACACCGTGGTTTGGGCCAATAAGGGCGGCATTGCGGAACAATTTGTGGGGCAGCACCTTCGCTGCCTGTCGCAAGCTTATGAGGATCCGGGACTTTTCTATTGGCAGCGGACCGAAGGACGCCAAGCTGAAATCGACTATGTCATACAGCACGGAAGCCATGTTGTCCCGCTTGAGGTAAAGGCTGGCAAGGCCGGATCTATGAAGTCCCTTCACGCCTTCATGCAGGGCAAGAAACTCAGGTGCGCCTTGCGGCTGGACATCAATCCGCCTTCATCCCAGGAGGTTGATGTCATGACCACAACTGCCCAATCCGTCACATATAGACTGATCTCCCTTCCGTTGTACATGGCAGAGAGCATTCCCGCCGTCCTCCAAGCACATCTGCCAAAACAACTCACTCGAACGTGAGCATTTCCGAGCTTCTCTTTTTTCACTTTTTATTTTAAACTTTCAACTTTCTTTAAACCAAGGGAGAATATTATGAAGAAGATGACGATGATCAATGCCGCACTGTTTGCCCTGCTGTTGAGTTCGACCGCCGGGGCGGCCGAGTGGAAACCGGCTGCCGGGCCGCTGAAGACGCGTTGGGCTAAGGACGTGTCGCCTGACAACGCCCTGCCAGAGTATCCGCGGCCCCAACTGGTGCGCAAGGAGTGGCTGAACTTGAATGGCTTGTGGGATATCTCGGCTGACGGCAAGCAGAGCGAACAGCCCGTCTATGCCAATACCAATTTGCTGTCCGTCATTACTGCCCCGTGGCAGGGGAAGATCCTTGTCCCGTTCGCGATTGAGTCGGCCCTGTCGGGCGTGATGAAGTCCACGGATCGCATGACCTATCGCCGCAGTTTTGAAATTCCGAAAGGCTGGAAGGGACAACATGTGCTGCTGCATTTCGGTGCCGTGGACTGGGAGGCGAAGGTGACGCTCAATGGCAAGGAACTCGGCATGCACTGCGGCGGGTATGATCCGTTCAGCTTTGACATCACGGCCGCGCTGAAGCCCAAGGGCGCGCAGGAGCTCACCGTCGAGGTGTTCGACCCGACCAATAACAAAGGGTATCCGCGTGGCAAGCAGACCCTGACCCCGGGTAGCATCAAGTATACGCCCTGCTCCGGCATCTGGCAGACGGTGTGGTTGGAGCCCGTGGCGGAGTCGCATATTGACTCTCTGCAACTGATACCCGATTTGGACAACAGTTGCCTGCGCCTGAAGGTCGTCGGCTCCGGTGCAGTGGAGGCGGTCGCAAGTGATAACGGCAAAGAGGTCGCCCGCATCAGTGGCGCTGCTGGCAGCGAACTCAAACTCGCGATCAGCAATCCGAAACTGTGGTCCCCGGACACGCCTCACCTGTACGACCTGAGCGTCACACTGAAGGCGGACGGCAAGATGGTGGACGAGGTGACCAGTTATTTCGGCATGCGCAAGATCTCGCTGGGCAAGGATGAGAAGGGGCTCACCCGCGTGATGCTCAACAACAAGGTGGTCTTCCAGGTCGGCCCGCTGGATCAAGGGTATTGGCCGGATGGCATCTATACCGCGCCGACCGATGAGGCTTTGCGCTTTGACATCTCGGAAACGAAGCGGCTCGGGTTCAATACCACCCGCAAGCACGTAAAAGTCGAGCCGGACCGCTGGTATTACTGGTGCGACAAGCTGGGCCTGATGGTCTGGCAGGACATGCCCTGCAGCAACTCCTACACCGACAAGCCACAGCCCATTGACAAACCGCAGTTCAAGACCGAACTGGTGGATATGGTCACATCGTTTTGGAATCACCCGTCCATCATCTTATGGGTGGTTTTCAATGAGAACCAAGGCCAGCATGACACGGAGGCGCTGACGGCGGTGGTCAAGGAGCTTGATCCGTCGCGGCTGGTCAATAACGCCAGCGGCAATGATGACAAGAACTGCGGCGACGTGATCGACAAGCACACCTATCCTGTCCCGGATTCCCCCAAGCCCGAGGAGAAGCGCGCGGCGGTGCTGGGCGAGTTCGGCGGACTGGGTCTGCCTGTCGAAGGCCATCGCTGGACCGCGAAGTTCTGGGGGTACGAGGGTACCAAGAGCAGCGAAGACCTGACTCAAGGGTATGAGAAGTTGCTGGTTAAAGCCTGGGAGCAGCATGTCGCAATCGGACTCTCGGCCGTGATCTACACCCAGCTTACGGATGTGGAGACCGAATGCAACGGGCTGCTGACGTATGACCGCGAGGTCAACAAGGTGATCCCGGAACGTGCGGTCGCAGCGAATACTGGCAAGGGGACATTAAAATGAGTGCAAAACGTGTAGCGATTTTGAGTGTGGTCGTAGGGTTGGGTTGTTGCGGGACGCTCTTGGCTGCGGAGCCGAAAGCAGAGAAGAGCACGACCCAGACGATTCTTTTCTTAGGCGACAGCATCACCGCGGCAGGCGGGTATGTCCGGGTCATCGAGGCTGAGCTGGCCAAGCAGGGTCCGTCGAATGCGTGGAAGGTCGTCAATCACGGGAAGAGCAGCGAGACGCTCTCGAACGAGAGCGAGGCGTATCATCCGGGCCGCAGGCCGTGCCTGTTCGCGCGACTGGACAAGGAATTAGCCGATGTCAAGCCGGACTGGGTGGTCGCTTGCTACGGCATCAACGACGGCATCTATCATCCGTTCAGCAAACAGCGGCTTGAAGCTTATCAGGCTGGTGTCGCAACACTCATCAAGACCGTGCAAGCCTCGGGTGCCCGTCTGGTGCTGCTCACGGCGCCACCCTACGCCAGGTCCGGGCCTGAGTTCCCGAAGGGGACCAGCGCGACGGAGGCGGCCAAGCTGCTCGCCAAGGCGAATGCAGAGGCTGCTGCCGAAGCTGAGAAAGACCCCCGTAAATTTGGTTACATGTCGCCGTATGCCTATTACGACACGGTCATGGCGCAGTATGCCACGTGGCTGCTGACGCTCAACAACAAGAAGGGCGTACACGTGGTCGACCTGCGCACGCCGATGCTGCCCAGGCTGAAAGAGACCCACGACGGCGATCCGATCCATCCCAACCAGACAGGCCATGAACTTATGGCCAAGGCCTTCTTGGATCAATGGCCGACAATCAGCAAGAAAGCCGGAAACAAATGATAATCACCACCCACTCCCTGAAAGCCGGTGCAGCCATAAGTCTGCTGCTTGCCGCAGTGCCCTGTATCGCTGCTGACTTCTTTTTGAAGAACGGCGACAAAGTCTCGATGATCGGCGACAGCATCACCGAGCAGCATCTCTATAGCACGTATGTGGAGGCCTGGTCGCTTACCCGCTTTCCCTCCTGGGACTTGAAGTTCTTCAATGTGGGCATTGGCGGTGACAATGCAACCTGGGGAGGCGAGCGCTTTAAGCGCGATGTCCTGAGTTGCGGCGCCACCGCCATGACCGTCAACTTCGGCATGAACGATTGCGGCGGACCGGGCAGTAAATTTGATGAACCCCGATACAATGAGTTCAAGCACGCGATGCAGAAGCTCGCTGACCAGATCACGGCCGCCAAAATTCGCGTGGCCTGGTGTACCACCACGCCCGCAGAGGTGATGGATGAGGGTCCGTCGGTCCTGCCCTACATCCTGAACCTCGAAAAGTTTTCAGGCGCAGTAAAGGAGATTGCCGCAACCAATGGCCATGCCTTGTTCATTGACCAGTTCCACCCGTTCGTGGCGGCCATTGATAAAGCCCGCGCAGTCAATCCGAAAAACCGGATCGGCGGCGGCGATGTGGTCCACCCCGGGGGGCCCGGCCAGACGCTCATGGCGGCTGAGATTCTCAAGGGCATGAGTTTCCCGACGTTGGTGGCTGCGGTCGAAATCAATGCAACAGCCCGCAAAGTCGTGCAGAACAAAAACTGCGCGATTGAGGGGTTGAAGGTCGCTGCTGACGGAAAA
>Ga0268284_1001270_pt1 | contig 13480 bp, 19 predicted proteins | sample saktaG_14_FD_190137 | JGI IMG/M metagenome (GOLD analysis project Ga0268284, IMG submission 190137) | Saline water microbial communities from Sakinaw Lake, British Columbia, Canada - sak_2013_06_06_40m | ecosystem: Environmental > Aquatic > Non-marine Saline and Alkaline > Saline ... | reverse complement strand
CCGATAACCATATGGTTGTAATACGCATCAACTCCTTTTGCTTTGTTAGGCCCGATGAACACGGTCGGGAAGTCCCGGCCCCGTCCGATCAGCATGGCTACACTTCTGCGAAGATTGCCAGGAGCATGGTTTCGGGTCGGGATCTTTTTATTGCCTGTGGTCCCCTGGGCTGATACCGGAGATGAGTTTTTAATAGCGGAAACAATATTGGTACCGACTGAACGGAATTCCTCAATAAAGAATTTCTTCTGCTCGATGGAAGTCAGCTTGCTGAACATTCGCTTGATTTCCTGTTCTCCAATTAAATCGATACCGATTGATCCGTTTGCCATCAGACGTTATCTCCTTCTTTGTACATGATCGCCTTTCCGCTGGTAAGGGTAAGGCTTAAAAAGTTTCCGAATATCACGGTACCCGCCGGCAAACTAAGACCGGTGAGAGAATTTCCTGTATATCCCTTGGTTGCATGGGATATAAGGGCCGCGATCACTGATTCTGTTATGAAATGGATCGCGTAACTGCGAACGGCATGAGCCGCGGTATCAGTTACAAGTTCTGCCCCGTTCTGCCCCAGCTGGGCATTGAGGGCGTTCATTACGCTATAATCATCCAGTCCTGCCATCTTACACAGTTTTTTTTGCAGAGATCTCCAGGTAACGTTTGCGGTCAACCTCTGCAATGGTTTGTATGTCGTAGTTTACCGAATTGTAAACTATCCTTGATTTTTCATCGATCCCGGTGATGTACCGGATTGTAAAAGTGAGATCTGCGGTTGCTGTCAGCTTTTCAGCCATAAACCCTTCAGATCCGCCTTTGAAATTCACCCCGGCCCATACCGTTGCAAAATTGGTCCACGTCTGGATTGGCTGCCCGTGGGCATCCACACTACTGGTGTAGTTCTGAATAATAATCCGCCGGTCGAGATCTCCAATCATGGGTTAATATTGAAATAATCGGTAAGGGTTTAATAAATACTGTGATCCTTTTGGAAGTTCATTCACCTGTCGTCCTACGACAACATCTTCACGGTTTTCATACAGATGACCTATGATGAGCAGCATGGCTGCTTTGATCGATGCAGGAACTGTCGCTGCGGAAGTATAGCCGGCCACATACCGTATGATTACCGAATTCGAGGTTCCACGTCCATAGGGCCATACCTTGTAATATTTCAGAAGCACCCGGCATGGCTGGCTTACATCGTCGAGTTCATATGTGGAACTGTCAAGAGTTTGAAGCACATTCAGGGTGTCATAATACTTTATTGATGTAATGGCTGATATTGGTGCGGTAAGCAGATCGATAGCTAATTCCTTATCGTCGTCACAGTCGGGAAAATCCTCAAGGTATAATTCGTATGTAGACGACATGAACACCCTTCGGCAATAATCTTCGGCCAGTTCCCGGGCCGCTTTGATCAGGGCCGTCACCAGGGTGTCGTCGGTCGTATCTGTATCCAGCTTGAGATGCAGTTTTGCTTCTGCAAGGGAGACAGGTTCGGTCGTTGAGGGTGTGATGACTTTTACGGCCATTACTTTTTACCTTTTTTTGACTTGATGATTTTCTTTTCAGCGCCGATCATGGCTGATTCAGCCGTTTCGTAGGCGGTTGGTGTAACGCCTTCATGGGCCAGTATTCTAACCAGTCCGGCTTTGTGGAATGACAGAGCTGTGTCTGCATCCATTTCGATGGTTGCTCCGCGTCCTGCATGGTGATGTTCACCTGAAAAAGACTTTAAAACCAATACTTTTGTCATGTTGTTTGGGTTAAAAATTTAGAGGAGTGACCCGGGGATGTAAAGTCCCCGGGTTGTACCTCATCCCTTTCGGGTATGATTTATGGAAACCAAGATTATGTGTTGGCGTGAAGGATATGCTTGATGGCACCGGTGGTCATCAGCTGGGAGTCCAGGCGATGGAACATGATCAGTGCGATCTGGTCAAACTCTGCATACCTTTCTTTGAGGTTAAGCAGGCGGAATCCAGCTACTTCACGAACGTAATACCGGCTAAAATCGCCGAACAGCACCGATTTTGCACCAGCTCCGATGTTTGCCATGTCCTGGTTCACGATGTAAGGTTTCCCTTCGATGGTGTCAGGTGTTCCATTGGCCATGCCAAAGGAGGCAGTTCCGGGATTCCATAACGGACGATCATCAGCGGTTCCGATGGATAATTTCATCAGGGCCTTGATGACTGAATCGTTCATCATGAAATAAGCGTTTTTGCTCAGGCGATATGCCGGGTCAACGCTGTGAAGCAGATCGATCAGGTTATCACGGGTGAGGGCCGAAACAGTTGCATCCTCTCCCTTTGCTGAAGCAGGAACAACACCAAAAGGCATGGTTGTACCGGTGCCCAGGGTCATGTAATAGTTCTCGATCCTGCCCAGGCGCTCTGCGAAGATCTTCACCAGGTAAGTTTCCAGGTCGAAATATGAATCCTGTACCAGCTCATTGGCGATGGTGACCATTTTGGATGAGAATTTGAAAGCCTTGAGGGTTTTCTGTCCAAAGGCGAGGGCACCTTTTGCAGCTTCCGTTTCGATGGCCAGGAGTTCTCCGGTTGATCCGGTATCATCCAGGGTCGGGAAAGGAAGATCATTTCCGGTGGCTGTTGAAAGCACGGTGGAAATGTTGCGGACGTTGGAATACAACTTCAACGCCTCGATGATCTGTCCACCAAATCCCTGGGGGATCAGGTATCCGCCGGCCGTTGTGGTAACGGTCTGTCCGTTGTTGGTAGTGCGAAGCTCTGAATGTTCCCTGTTGAGGAATTGACGGGTTTCTGCACTCATGTTGTTTCCCAGCAGGAAATATTCGCGGAAAGCCTTGGTGGTTTTCTCTTTGCGTTCCTCTGCTGACATGGTGCCTTTGGGACCATCGGTGGGCTGATTCATTTCAGCTTCTATTTCGGACATCTTCAGTGCGCGGTTTGCATGGTCAAGAAGTTCAGCGGCATCGGCATAGATTTTGTCAAAACGCTCGTTTTCCTCTTTAGTGAGTTCGCGTTTTTCAGACTTAGCCAGCGCGGAAACATTTTTCATTTCCTCAAGGAGGCTCGCCCTTTTTTCCATTTTTTCTTTGTAAATTTTCATTTTTTTAAGGGTTATTGTGAATACTAAATGAGCCTTGCGGGCTTCGTTTATTGCAGTGAAAGGATCATCAGATCCCGATTACGTTCATTGTGTGAGCGTGCCAGATCATCATCAGGATGTATCTGGGCTTTTATACTTTCTTTCCATTCGTCCATTGAACGTTTGGCTACGTCTGTCTGCGGATATGCAGGAAACGTTATCGGTGATATGTCAAAGAGGCGTTTTACTTTGGTGATGGTGCGGATGACGGCTCCGGTGGTTTCATCTTCGTTCCACTCTTCTTCTTCAACCTTAAAGCCGAAAGACATCTGATTGATATCGCCTCTTTCGAGGGAAACGATCAAGTCGCGGCCATAGGATGTGTCAGGAATACTGAAATCTACCTTTAGTCCGGTCGTGTCAACTGAAAGTTTTAATGTCTTTGCAGCCGTGCGACCCAGGATCAGGTTTGGATCATGATTGAACAAGGCGCGAACATCATCATTCAAAACACCGTCAAAGGCTCCTGGTGCGATTTTCTCGCGGAATCCGCCTAAATTTTCACTCAGCTGGTCGAACACGGCTGCATGCCCTGTTACATGGGCGGGGTTTTTATCGTCTGACTTACTCACTTCAAACGTGCTTGACATCACACGTTGTTCCTCATTGTTGCTACTGTGAAATATTTTCTTAGCCATCTTATGGTTTGATTTGATTATTTATTTTGGATGGATCTGCCATATTAAGAGGGATCAGGTAAGTGTCACCATCTTCGATCGGATTCATGTCTTCCAGTAGTCTGATCTCATTGGCTGACATTACACCCATGTTTCTCATTTTGGTGTAATAGTCACTACGGGTCACTGAATCACCACGAAGCAGTCCCTGTAGATTGAACTTTACATAAAAGATGTGTTTTTCATCTTCTCTGAAAATCTTTTTATTGAATTCCTGTTCCCAGTTTACGATCCAGGAGCGGAGAGTATTCTGCACAAATTCGATTCCCTGAAATTCGATGTTGTTATTGGTTGATCGGTCAAGATTGGCAAGCATATGAAGTGGAACGCCATAAATACGGGCCACTTCTTCCAGCTGAAATTTACGTGATGCGATCCATTGAGCCTGTTCAGGCGGAATTCCGATGGAGATAAATTCAGATCCTTCTTCAAGTACAGGCGTTTTAAATCGGTTTCCTTCGCCGCTGTATTTCTTGGACCATGATTTGCTCAAGTTCTCCTGTCCGGTTTGATTTAATTTCCCTGGATGTTTTATGTATCCTGAGAATGAAGCGTCGTTTTTGAAGAAATCAGCCCCGAATTTTTCCTGTGCAAGTCCCAGTCCAATGTTTTCCCGGGCCACTTCAATGGGAGATTTGCCTTTCACCCCGTCGAATGACAAAGCTGAAATATGGATCATGTCAGTGTCTGGCACCGGTTTGGCAATTCCTGCAACTTTATAATAACGGGCCTGCGTTTTATCTTTCAGGGTGACGATATAAGGATCAACATCTTTAGGATGAATAAATTTCAGGTAAGTTGGACGCATGTAAGGAGTACGCAAAATGAGAGCGTAACCATTACCCCACAATAAAGCCGACGCCTGTATGAGTTGACGAAACTGAAACGAAGTCATGATCGAATTCGGCTCATTGTGAACCAAATTGAAAAGAGGATGATCCCTGGCAATCTGTTTTATGTTGCCATCTTCTTTGAGAATATTAAAAGGGAGGGATGCAATTGTTTCACTGAGTATCTTAACACAGGCATATACTGCTGAAAATTTGATTGCCGTTTCCTCAGTTACAGAAACACCGGAACTTGTAGGGCTGCCCCACATATCGATGAGCCAGCTGTCAGGATTGGAGAGATTTGTTTGAGGATTCTCAGGTGAATCACTGCGGATTTCATCCGCCTGACCGCGTTTTGATCGTCCAAACTCAAATTTGAAAAATGCCATTGCCTGGGTTTTGGTGAGGCAAAAGGCAAAGATGGTGTCAAAGTATGCGGATTGATACGTAACAATGTTACGTTTGTGGGTGTAACAATGTTACGTTTTTATCAACAATTTAGGATTGATTATACTGAAAGTATTGATAGTATTACTTTTCCTGGCATTTTTTGTCTTTCTTTAAAAACCGGGACATGTTCACCCTGAACGATTCGAAATTCTTGTATTTGCGTTCACCAAAATTGGTTATGTGAAGACGTTCAGCGGCTTCATATGCAGCTTCGCCGGTTGAATATTCTCCAAGCATTTCCCAGTATTTATCAATAAATCCTTGCGTGTCCAGCAGTTTAAGGATGTGTTTTTCAAGTTTTGGAGCCGTACTGTTCATATTTACATGGTTTTAACGTTCATAGGTTGCATTCCTATTGATTTTTTCCAGTATATCAGGCCAGGAGTGCCTGAATCATAAAGGTGATAAGTGATATACCTGATGGATCTCTCCTTGCAAAATGTAATCACCGGCGCCATCAGATTGAGCATGATCCCGGTGGCCGATAAAAATTGTTTATGTCCCAGGAGCATTGAAATGGATGCCACATCTCCGTTAAGATGAAGATTTATGTAACCAACCCATTGCCCAAACGGTGAGAACACCCCAAAGAGCTGATCATAATGCCAGGGACAAACATTTTTAGAATCTGTTTGTGGGCCCGGGTATGTTTTATAAAATTCCGTCATGGGCTTTCCCTGCCTTTCCATCGAGCTGGTGTTAATTTCATACAGATCATTGAGGCGTTCATTACGATCGGCCATGCTCATGGCGCTGGATGTGTAACCAAGTTTTACCGAATGCCTGTAACGGTTTCGTACCGATGCAGTACAAATCTGAAGCCAGTCATCCGTATTTTCGATGTTCAGAAGATTTAAGACAGCCGCCGGATGATTCTCAAAGTACCAGCGTTTCCAAAAATATACCCTGGATGAACATTTGGGATCATTCATGCAGGGTTGATCCGCGGCAAGGTTAATTTTTATGGTTTGTAAAGTCATGGCTCAAATTATTTCAGATCCCAGTACTGCGGATGAATATTCACCTGGAGCTTAACCCGATCCCCTTTTGCAAGGCGGGACCTGAAATCCGCAATGACTGATTTATTGTCCTGGCACCATCCGCCCCCTGAATCGCTTATATAATGCGTTTGGCCGGTAAAGTAAGCCTCATATTCAAATCCCCAATGCTTCAGGTCGTACCGGGTGAACGGATGTACTATCGGAAGCCATTTCATTTGAGCCTCGTTATCTGTCCATAGGTGATAATTCAAATACTTTTTTTCATAACACAAGGGATCTCCATGAGAAGCAGTACCAATCATTAGTTGTACATTGCTAAGAAATAGCAAAGCATTCAGCGTGTCAATGTGTGCCTGTTGCTCACCATAATGATAACACCTGGTTAAAAAATTATTATGCCATCCGATAGCATGTCCCAAAAAAACAATCCGTTTCAGTTTACCATGTATCGGTCCTTTGAAATACGGCGCTGTGTCAAGAATGTAGTAAGTTGAACTGATCCCTAACTGTGCTTCATATTCAGCCATCTCGACAGAGGCCAACAGGTCGTCATCTACGTCATGGCGGATATTCACCACACCCGTTGCCTTTGGATCGGCTTCAATGGTTTCTATTGTCAGCCCGCTTAATTGGTTTAAGAGTAAGTCAAAATCTAATCGGAAGGATGTTTTCATAAGTATCGGTTAATTAGATCAGTTTGTACAGGTGTGCCACATTTGAATGAATCGAAAATCGTATAACTGTTTTCAGGTAGCTCAGGCATCAGGTTTTTCAACCAGTTGGCCGGCCGCTTTTTTACCATGATCGGGATCTGCCTATGCTTGCAATAGATTGCCAGGAATATATCGGCCATGTTTGCAGCCTTGAAATAGGATTCGTTCAGCCCGATACAGATATCCGAATGATATGCAACAGCACAAGTCAGCGGGATCTCAACAGGAGCATCCTATTTAAATTCCATTGTTTCAGGGTTCATCATTTCATTTTGCGGGATTGAAACTTCCAAACTATTGAGCCTATACCAATCGATAAATGATTCAATTTGCTGTTCAGCATACTCTCTCATCATAACAACTGCGAGTTTATCTGCATCCGTTTTAGGATATTCTCCAAATTTTAATTTCCATAGATCGGAAGCTGTCATTTCATTCTCCTTTCTGTTCCTTTAACAACTTATTATATGCAGCCTTATCAAACGTATCCCATTTATTGACTGATATAAATTGTGGTTGCAGGGGCTTCCCAAACGTCAAATGTGATAGCCATAGTTTACCAGTAAAAAGAATTTTGATTCTTTCTTTAAGTGTAAGCTGCCAGCAGCTTATTACTGTTCCTTCCGGTCCAGGATCTAAGTATGCCGGTAATGTCAAATACTGCGGCTGATCTTTCGCAAATACTACATTTGATCCTTTAAATTCTATTGGTTTCATTGGTTATTTCGTTTTTCGTTCATAGTTTTATTAATTCGCTGTTCATCTTACTTTTTTATATTCAGATGATTTTTCGAGTGCATATGGGTGTTGTAGATCTCCTGGATCATGTCGATGTATTCTGCGATGGTGTAGCATTTCACAAAGCGCCGGCTCAGGCCCTCTTCCAATTTCCTTTTCAGGTGACTGAAATCAAATTCGGGATGGTCCCAGAATCGGCGGAGCGCGATCACAAAGGAGCGTTCGTTGATAAAATCGTAATGTTTTGACAGTTCATCAATGGCATGGGCAATTTTGCAAGCCTGATCATAGTTCAGAACATTTACAGATCCGCTGCGGATGTTATCGATTTCCCTATTTCCGGTGTCTGATATAAGGCATAGGACTGTACTTAGACCAAGATTTGGGTGTTCGAACAAAAATTTCGACAGTAAATGGAATCCTGGCCGCTTTTCAATGGTATAAAAGTTCACATAATCCATCGACGTCCACTTCTTTTGAACGCGGTTCAGAGTTGATATGTCAGATTTGTTGACATTTCCGATGATAAAGAATATGGGAACGCCCAGGCGCCTGGCAGATTCAAGCCGATGCTGTCCGTCAATGATCTCATTTTTCTCATTGACCACGATCGGGTTGAGGTGAAGCAGGTTGTTTTCCCCGATCGATGCCATCAGAGTTTTCAGGTGTCGTTCATTCAGTTCCCTGTTTGCAGTAACTGTTTTGAACCGATCATAATTTGTTGTTTTTTCCATAATAGCGATTAAATAAAGAAGTACGTTTTTAAATAGTCATTGTCTACATAATTTATGAGTTCAGCGCGCGATTCAATGGCTGTGATATGATTGATGTTTGTGTTCGTCTTAATGTCAACGATGTAAGGAAATTTACCGGCATCAACAACAACATCGGTAACGGCCAGGTAGTTCAGTATGTTGTAAGCGCTATTTGAATCCATACCCATGCAGATATCCCAGGTATATAGCTCTACCTTTTTTAACCTGAACTGCTCAAGCATACTGCGATGGATGAACCGGCCGGCTCCGATCGATTTCAGATCATTGTAAGTGTGAAAATGAAACGTTTTCTTTGTGTTTAGTTCATGGAAATACAGGTTATTGATGCCGAAAAACTTGATGTCTTTCTGAATTAACGGCTTATACAAGTCCACAATATTTGCATGAATCAAGTCATCACTGCCAAAATTCATCAGGTAGTCGAAGGGAATTTCTTTATCCAGGGCAAAGTTGATTCCGGCGTTGATTTTTTCGCCTGTTGGATAATTACGGTAATAGCAGGTTTTGAAATTATACCAGGTGCAGTAATTATTCAGCGCCGTGATGTCTGGATCTTCGGGTGATATAATGCAGAGTACTGTCACGTCCCATGCCATACGTAGCTTTGGATGCTGGATGAAGAAATCAAGGTTCTGGGCGCAAATCTGAAACACTTCGGGGCGTTTCCAGAGCGGGATCAGGATCAGTATTTTTGTCTTTTTTGTTTTCATATCGATACAACGCCCCGGTCCTCATAGATCGAGCGTTCATTTTTGTTGTGTGTCATGTATTCTCCCAGGGCCATCACCAGGGCAACCATTCCATCAACTTTCTCTGATGACTTTGCTTTGTTGATTTTGATGTTGCCAGCTGCATCCTGCTGGATCATCACATTGGAGCACATCCATCGTAACACCGAATTTCCTGCATGGTTTATTTGTCGGGCCAGGACCATTTTTTCCAGCTCCTTCGTGGGTGAACTCATGGATCCAAAGCCCTGCCCAAAAGGAGACATCGTAAATCCATCGTCCGTGAGATTGATCACCAGTTGTGAACTATTCCAGCGGTCGAATGAAATGCTGTTTATATGGAATGAATTGCTGAGTTCATTGATTTTCGCGCGGATGTAGCCATAATCGGTCACGTCTCCTGGTGTTTCGATGATGAGCCCGGCCCTGATCCATTGATCATAGTTGACACCATCCTTTCTCACACGCTCTTTGGCGTTCAGTGTAGGGATAAAAAAGAACGGCATTACCTCAAAAGTGCCGTCACCGTTGTGAAAAATAAGCACGAAAGCGTTGATATCACGGGTTGAGGCAAGGTCCAATCCGCCGTAACACTCCCTTGAGGTGAGATCAGGCAGGTTTCCCAGGTTACATTTCATCCAGGATTCATCGTTGATCCATTTACTTTCCTGTGAAGTCCACTGGTTGAGGTGCAAACGGCGAAAGGTATTCTCATAATCGGGCAACTTTGCAGCCTTTTCCGCTTCATTTCTGATGTAGTCAACCTTTACGATGCTTCCATACCCGGGATTTGCCTTTCTCCATGTCTCTTCGTTGAAGATATCGTCATTGGCATCCGCTCCATACATCACTGGTAAAAAGGTATCATCTTCCAGGATTCCGGCCTTTACTTTACGGGCATATTCATGGATCTCCCAGCAGATTGAATTTTTATCCCATCCTGCGGTCGTTATTGCGATGATCAGAGGTTGCCGCCGGGACCCGATGGAGGTTGTGAGCACGTCCCATAGGTCGCGATCTGGCTGAGTGTGTAATTCATCAAAGAGGATTCCATGAGCATTGAAGCCATGTTTCGTATCAGCATCTGCACTGATGGCATGATAAAATGAATTTGTCTTTTCGCAGACGATGGAATTACGAAAAGGCTTGCCCCGTTTGGAAAGTTCCTCACTCTGGAGCACCATTCGCTTTGCTATTTCGAACACGATCCCGGCCTGTGAACGGTCCCCGGCTGCTGAATAAATCTCTGCCCCTGGTTCGCCATCCGAGAAAAGCAGGTACAGGCCAATAGCAGCACAAAGATTTGATTTTCCATTCTTACGGGGTATCTCAATGTAGCATGTCCTATACTGTCTGAGTTTATCCCGGCGTCGCTTCCATCCAAATAGAGGCTTTATAATTTCATCGGATTGCCATTTCTCCAGGATAAACGGTTTCTCTGATAGTTCGCCTTTGACATGAATAATAAATTTCTCAATGAAGTTAACGGCCCGGTTTGCGGCACTATTATCGTAGTAATATAACAGAGGTTTGTTAGTCATCAATCAAAGAATTGATCGTTTTCATTTTTTTCCTTGCCCAGAAACGGAGCAATAATTCTGCTTTGTGAAGATGGGGTCATGCCATACTCTGCGGCAATGCTTCGGGCTGCATTCAGGGCGTCAATGCTGATTCGGTGCCAGGGGCTAACTGCTATTCCGCGTACATTTCCTTTATCATCCCTTACGGGGATCACAGCTTTAGTTTCTTTAATTTTTAACTCTGCTTCAATGTGGCGGGACATCATGTTGCAGTAGCTTAGAAGGATGGATAACCCTATTTTTTGGAGTAATCCGGCTTTTGCCAGTTCGGATGCAGTGTCCTTGTAAATTTTCCTTCCTGTTTTTGACATCCAGGTAGGAGCAGGAGGTATTTTGGTAACCTGTTCTACTTCCATTGAATTCTTGCTCATCCGGCATCGCTGATTTGTGCCTCGAATAACTTTAAGCTTATCCGGTAATGGTTTGCGGCCGGCCATTATAACTCTATTTGTTGTTGGTTAATTTTTTCTAACTTTTTACGATTGATATAATATTCGATAGCGGCCCGATCTGGTTTTTCTTGCCATCCGATGAGATTTCCTTTTTCGTCATTGATGGGAATTCCATCGCGTAGAAGTTTATGCTGCTGTTCAGCGATATCCAGAAGGTAGTCTTCAATCAGTTGTAATCGAAATGCAAATTCCTCATCACTTCGTTTCCACTGATAAAACGTGTATTTGTTGAATGTTTTATTACTTCGTTCATAAGCCGCGAAAGTCGATTGTATGCAAAATTTGTTTAGTTCATAGAGGCGTAAAAATGCCTCTTTTTCCGGGCTTAGTTTTTTCATAGAAGTGATTTTTGAGAAGTAAATTCATCGTTGAAAATATTCATGATGAATGAACGGTAAAAATCAAATTCATCGCGGTTACGGGAAATCTCAATATTTTCATACCTGGGATTATTTGACATGTTCATTGAACCAGAAATGACAAATGGCAATTCTCCAGCCAATTCAATAAGAATGAATTTTGAGTGATTTGCGGTAAATTGAAATTTCACGTTCTTTAGTATTTCGGCTGCTCCACTTTGGAATAACCACTTGTATGAGTGAGTATCATCCATGAGAGCGTATATTTCAATTCCCTGGTCAGACAGTTTTTTCATTTGTAAAATTCCATATTCAGTTATGGCCCAGGTTGAAATATACACTCTATGAATTTTCTTAATGGTGGATATTGCTGTAAGGATATTTGGCGAATCGAATGAATTTGATATCAACTTCAAACTTTCTGATTCATCCTTAATGGATAGTATTTCAGAAATAATTAGTTTACAGTCATTTAATTGTTTGTATCTGGTTTTGATATCTTTCTTTCTTAGCCTGATAATTAGTTTATTCTGGTTTTCGGTTATGGAATAGTTTTTCTTTGACCTTTTGGCCTCAGATACTTTCAATTTATTCGCTTCAATTATATCTGTAGCTAACATAATTCTTGTTTTTAATTCGAATTTCGACTCCGAGCTGCACCCCGACCGCCGAGACTCGAATACGCATACCAGCGACAGTAAGTCGCAGCACGAAAGCGCGAACCGCAATACGAAGCACTACTCCAATAGCCACCGGCCAAAATGTATTCACTACTACCTGATGAAGTTTTTAACCATTGGTACATGGCACCGCACATGTCCTCGCATCCAATGTGAGAAATCATGCGGTGTTTTTTTGTGTCCTGGTGCCCACCGGTTGTCACGGGATCTTTCGATCCTTTAATGTTCGTCCCTTCGTTTGATCCATTTGCGGCAAGCTGGAACTGATCTTCAGTGAGCATCATTTTCCCAACGGTTCCGAAATCATCTACAAAGTCCATCCATGTTCTGTCATCTGAAATTTCACCGTTGAACACTGAAGCGGTTAAGGCTCCGATTCCTGATGCCAGGTAGATGTCAACCCATATCCTGCCTTTGGGATCATACACCATACCTGAGATGTCAACGCAGTCAGGCTGAAACAGAAGGTCCGAAACACTCTGGGGCAGAATGTCACCTGTTTCAAATCCTGAAAGCGGATGTCCTTCAATCTCACCAACTGATTCACACAGGCAATGGAATGAAGCGATCCGGCGGGTATTCTCATGGCAGTAGATGTTTGATTCTCCGTCACTCTTTGGCATGATGGCATTATCCGACACTACCAGTTTGATCGTACCGATCAGATCATCATACGCGAAAATGTAAAATTGTTTTCCCGCCCTGTTGTCAGCCAGGCTCCAGTCGGTGACTGATGTACGGTCGTATGTTCCCGGGTTATTCAGATCCAACTCCCGAGATCCATCCAACCATACGATCAGTCCGGGGCTGATGGTGCATGAAAGCATGTTTGGAGTTACAAGGATATGACGATCTGATTTTTCGGTCACTCCCTTGATGGCCCATCTCGAATCCCTGAAATAACTTCCCGGGAAGAGATTGCTCAGTGTTACTTTTTCTTCACTGCCTGATTTTGCAGCGGCATTTTCTGTTGAATTTTCCTGTTTTTCCATATCTGATGTTGTTTTTAAAAGGTTCCCATTTTGCACGTGTGAAAATGTGACGGAATAGTTTTTCTTTGACCTTTTGGCCTCAGATACTTTCAATTTATTCGCTTCAATTATATCCGTAGCTAACATAATTCTTGTTTTTAATTCGAATTTCGACTCCGAGCCGCACCCCGACCGCCGATATTCGAATTCGTATACCAGCGATAGCCATCCGCACGACGAGAGCGCGAACCGCAACGCGAAGCAATATCCCAATGGCCACCGGCCAAAATGTATTCACCACTACCTGATGAAGTTTTTAACCATTGGTACATGGCACCGCACATGTCCTCGCATCCAATGTGAGAAATCATGCGGTGTTTTCTTGTGTCC
>Ga0268284_1001269_pt1 | contig 13511 bp, 10 predicted proteins | sample saktaG_14_FD_190137 | JGI IMG/M metagenome (GOLD analysis project Ga0268284, IMG submission 190137) | Saline water microbial communities from Sakinaw Lake, British Columbia, Canada - sak_2013_06_06_40m | ecosystem: Environmental > Aquatic > Non-marine Saline and Alkaline > Saline ... | reverse complement strand
GATGATATGATTTATTAGTATTATTATTGCCACTACATTTTAAAGGATATAAAATGTAAATGCTTATTTTACAAGGATTCTAGAGGATAAATATCCAAAATTAGCTTGCAAGTGTCAAAGTCGGGAGTTCCACTGAACTTTTTTCTGTATCTCCAATGAAAGTATTCCGAAGAGCGGTCAAACCACCCTTTCTGTCAATTTCATCGCTTGAAAGATGCTCAATAGAATCCCTATAAAACCATTCTATAGCATCTGTAATACTACTTTTCCCGCTTCCATTGTCTCCGAAAAGCAGGAGTGATTTAGAATTTAATTCCAAAGGCAATTCTCTTTTGATTCCTCTAAACCCTTTAATATCCAAAGATTTAATTTTCATTATTTATTCCCTCTTCTTCTCTTAAAGAAGTAAGCTTGTTTGATAAGTTGGTACTGGTTAGTTTATCTTCCTCATACATTTTTTTTATTTCTAATGCTAACTTCTCGTTAACATTCGGAATAGTTAATATGCTATTGAAAAAATCATCCAGTATTTCTTTACCATTTTTTACTGGCTTATCCATTTTGACCATTCTCCTTTTCAAAATATTTCCAGTCAATTTCAAAATTAAGATTTAAATCTTTTTTTAATACCTCAAACCCAGTTTTGTTATTGCAGATAGGATAAACACCATATCGGCCAACAAAACTTAAAATAAAATAACTTTCTAAATCCTCTATTTTATGATTCCATATTGTTTTCAACATTTCAAAATTGATATACGTAAAATAGAGCCCTTCAACCTTACGATAGTTAAAAAGCCCTTCATTCCCGGAAGTTCTCCCATAATGCCCTAATAATCGTTTACCTATGCTGTTTGTTCTTTTTTCACTCATCCCAATATAAATTAATCTCGATTTTCTAAAGGGATAAGGAATTTCAGTCTTTTTTAAAAAAATAAAATACAATCCACGTAGACCCATCAATGGTCTTATATTTCCGGGTTCAAATTCTTTATGCTGGTCAAAATTAATTTTGTATTGGTTCATAATTTACAACTGACAGAATATTCTCGACATTTTGGAATCATTTCTCTTATATCCGAGTCTTGTATTTCTAAATTGTTTGTCAGTAACTACAATCCCTGACATTTTAGAAACAATATAAAGCCTCCAAGGTGGATTTTCCCCAGATGAAGTATATCCACCTATTGGATAAGGGCGAAGAACTTCACTATTTGTATCTTTATGTATACCATAACAATGCGGTTCTACAATGCGCTTATGGTTTTCATAGGTAAACTCGATAACTTTTTTGTTTTCAATTGCTTCACAAATTTTATTCATTTTTTACCTCCCGTATTTTCAATTATTTTTATTTCTTTTTCAGTTAAACCATAAAGTTTGTAAACCATCTGGTGAATAATAGGGACAGATACCTATCTATCAGAATAAAAGATATTCATTTTCTTATTTAGGTAAACCTTAAACTAAATACTTCCCGATTTCCCGATACCCCGATTCAGTGCAGTATATTGCCTAATATAGCTTATATAATCGCCACAATACTTGCTCTTTTATACCGATATGATTTCCACTTGATACAAGATATTTTACTATTATTAGCTAACAGTATTAAACTAAAACCTTTGTTTATGTATTCCTGTATGTGGTTTATTATTTTCCACATCAGCTAAAATCTCTATTTCGTCCTCCTTAGTTTTTTCCCTTAGTTCTTCATTCATCTTATCAATATTTTCTTCCGTCGCTCTAATCAAATATTCAAGGGATTGCTCTTTAGAAAACCTCGTCTTTGGTAGTTTTAGTTCCTCAACATAATAGAAATATTTCTCTTTTAAAGTTTCTTTATCCAGTTCTAATTTAGAGGTTAATTCTCTAACCAAACTTATGATTCCTGGTGCCAAAAATATAGTGCTAGGCATATAAGCATTACCATTTGATAAACCACTCAAATCTATATGGCATATTGCTAAATAGAGTTCTAAAGCCGATTGGTTGTCTTGTTTGTCTTCATAAACCTTGGCTTTTGAGAAAAGCGAATTTCTATATAGCCCCCAATCTCCATTATCCCTATTTTGCATTGCGTTGTTTTTTAGTAATTCAAGGGCTATATCATATTTTACACTATCATCGGTTTTATCTTTAAGTAAGTCATGGTATTTATCTAAAGAAATTTCATTTCTTAAGTGTTGCGACTTATGATAATAAATAATGTGTTCATTTTCTTGAACTATACTCTTCCCTTTATCGTTTAAAATGTAATACGAGTCTGGAAAGGCAGTTTTAAGCTCTTCTTCGCTTACATTGATTATTAGACGTTCAATTTGCTCTTGTTTTTTACCTGAAACTTTTAAGTTGTGCTTTTTTAATACTTCCTTTAATTTACTGGTTTTAGTTTTTTCCATGTTATTTACAATAGAGTCTGATTTGATTAAAAAATTATTGGTTAACGCTTTTTCTAATAATGAACTGGGGTTTGCACCGTATTGATATTCAAAATAATTCGGAAACTCATCGCCCACCTTGTGTCCATCAGCTCTTTCTAAAAAGATAACATCTACAGGTTTAATGTTCATATTATACTTTCCCTCTTCTGTTTCGGCCTTTATTTCTTCATCTGAGATAAGTTTAAAAGGTTGGTCTTTATTCCCTCTTTTTTTAACGTAAGGATTATCCTCAGAATATCCTTGTTTAAAAAGAGGCTCATTACAATTGTTACAAAATTTACTTCCTTCTTCGTTTTCAAAATCACATAGTGGACATTTTATTTTCATAATTTAACTCTCCTTAATTATTTATAATAAATAAACTTTTTGAAAGTTTTTTATACTTTTCACGGTTTACACTTCCTTACAGGGTCTTCTGCCAGAAGCTATTACCTCTTCACGAGTCTTAAATAGAATCAAATTTTCTGGAAAAATAAAGATTTGTCACTATTTCTCCATCTTAGTTATAACCTCAACAAATGCCCACTCTTTTTTAGCCACTCCTGATGTTTTTTATAATCTGTTATTAACATTTTTACCTTATTCCAAAATGTTTTTGAATGATTTTTTTCGTCAAGGTGAACGAGTTCATGAACAATAACATAATCTACAACAGGTAAAGGAGCCATAATCAGCCGCCAAGAGAAATTTAGGTTATTACAACAAGAGCAAGAACCCCATCTTTTTTGGGCATTAGTAATGCTAATTTTGTTATATTTAAACCCTCTTTTTTGTGCATACCACTTAACTCTCTCGGAAATTTTCTCATAGGCTTTCTCCTTATACCAGTCAATAAAAATTTCCTCAGCATTTGCTAAATATTCTTTGGAAAGATAAAATCCATTTTTAAAATTAAGTGGAGTTTCTTGATTTTCAACCAGCCTTAACCGGTAATAATTCCACAGATAAAGAAAACCTTCTCCATTGACATATTCCTTTTTAGAAAATTTTACATCTCTTAATTGCATCTCTTTTTTCTTTTTCTCAATCCAGTTACTATGTTTTAAAATAACCCTATTAATAATTTCCTCATTCACTTTAAAAGGTGCCCTTACTATTAAAGTAGCATCATCACTTACCTGGAGGGAAATGGTTTTTCTTTTTGAACGTATTATTTTTTTAATTTCCACGATTTTTCCCTCCATAAATGTGGTAAGCAAGCTCAATTAATTTTTGAACAATTTCATTTCTCCTTTTAAATACCTCTTTTTTCCCTTTTAATTTTGGAAGAAATAAATTAAGTATAATATAGGATTTTAGCTTTTTTTGTTTTGTAGGATTATCCCAAAAGTCAATCGATTTTACTTCTTTTTCTGTAATTCCGACAATATCTTTGGTTAAATCGATGAGAAAGTCAACGTCTTCTTTTTTAACTTCTCCTGCAGATATTTTTCCAAATATCTCCCGTTTAAGCAATCCAAAAAAGGGCATTCCTCTCTTTGGGTCAATACCAAATACGTCTTCTGCTTCCCTGCCCTTTTTTATCTCCCCTCTTAATTTCTCCAGCTCAGCTGCCAAAATATCCCAATTTTCCTTGTATTCTGCAAGAAGCCTCTTTAATCTATCAGAAAATCTTTCATAAAACTCCGGGTCTTCCTCATAATGTTTATTAATGTGTTCTACAATTGCGAATTCAAGTTCTTCACTCTTTGATTTTGACGATTTTATTTGTTTCGTACTTTTAATAAATTCATCAGATAAGAGGGGCAATGGAGGTATTTTAGGATTAACTCCTTGCGAAACAAGATACTCCTCAACGATCTCCCTTATTTTATTACTTGCTTCTTTTATGCTAAGCTTATCGTCCCTATATCTATTTCTGGCAGATTGTTTTATAAAATTAAGCATTTTAAGGTCTGCTGCATATTTTAATGCTTCCGGGTCAGGAAGAACTTGGTCCATCGCCTTATTAAAATCTCTTATCATCGTGATAAATTCACTTCTTATTTCTTCATCGATAAGAAGATCGATACATTCATCAATATTCTCACGCCAGTTATCAATTCCATTTTCTTTAAAGAAACGATTGATACGGGCATGAGTGTATCTTAAATTATCAATACTTTTAGATTTATTTATAATAACCTTCGTAATTTCTTCAATATCTTCATCCGCATATATAGCCAGTGCCTCTTTCAAATGTTTAAGTACCCCGACATAATCCACCACAAAACCACAACTTTTATTTTTATAAACCCGGTTCACCCGGGCTATTGCCTGTAGTAAGTTATGCTCTTTTATAACATTATCCAGATACATTACCTGCTCAATAGGAGCATCAAAGCCGGTAATGAGCATTTTTTGAACTATAAGGATTCCAACTTCTCCTAAATTTTGATTTCCATCAACATTCTCAAAGGGCAGCGTAAAGCTTTCTATAATGGCCTCGTGTTTTGTAGAATCAGTATAGGGATGATATTTTACTGGGTCGTTAGGATTTCCAGATATTACCACTTCAACTTTTAATTTCTCAAGCAGATTAATATCAACGTTACCGTAGCCTTCCTTTAATTTCCTTATTTTCTTCTTCAATGCTTCTTCAAGAGCTTTCTTATATCGTATTGCGGCAATCCTTGAAACAGTAACAACTTGTGCTTTAAATTTATTTGGGAAAACATGGGTGACATAGTGGTCTATCATATCTTTTGCTTTATCACTTATTACATTTTTATTTTCAAGATAAGACTTCCAGGTATATCTTCCCATTATCTTATTCTTTTCCTCAGCATCCAGCATTGAGAATACATCTTCAAATTTCTCATTTGCCGCTTCTTCATCAGTTAACTTCCCACTGTGGGTTCTGCCTTCATAGACAATTTCCACCGTAACGCCATCATCAACTGATTGTTTTATGCTATATTTATCGATATATTCCCCAAAGGTTCTTTCTGATTTGTCTATAGGTGTACCGGTGAAGGCAATTCTTATTGCATTCGGTAGTGATTTTTTTAGATTAGCTCCAAGATATTTATATTGAGTCCTATGCGCTTCATCTATCATTATCAAAATGTTGGGAGATTCATTGAGTAGAGGAAATTCTTTTTTTAGTTCTCTTTCCTGAAATTTGTGAATCATACCCATAACTAAATCAGGGGTATTTGTTTTTAATAATCCTTTATATTCTCTTATACTTCCCGCGAGATTAACAGTGTATCCCACACTTTTCGAAGTATCTCTTAACTGTTCTTCAAGATTTTTTCTGTCCGTAACAAAGACAATTTTAAATTTACTTAATTCAGGATCACGATACATGGCTCTGACAGTATACATCATGGTAAGTGATTTACCGGAGCCCTGCGTATGCCAGACAATGCCGCCTCTTTCCTTTGGTGTTTTACCTTCCTTTATCCCTTTAATAATCTTTTTTACTGTCCTGAATTGCTGATATCTAGAAACTATTTTGTCAACACCGCCATCAGACCTTTTTTTAAATAGTGTAAAGATACGAAGAATGTCCAGAAGATTTTTTTGGGAAAGCATCCCTTGAATAAGAACCAGTTGATTGGTGATGTTTTTATCCTCGCTTATATCCGACAGGCAATAAGGGTAAGGGTCTTTCCATTCCACAAAATGCTCGTATCCGCTAGCAATTGTGCCACACCTTGCCTCCTGGCTGGAGGTAATTACCATAAACAAGTTATACCAGAAGAGTTTTTCATTACCTTCTTTTTCTCCTCTTTTATTTTGGTATCTTAAAAGTTGGATAAATGCTTCATTCATTGGGTCAGCTATGACTGGCGATTTACATTCAACAACTATAAGAGGTAAACCATTAACAAAGAGAACGATGTCGGGGATAATGTGCTTTTCTGTACCAGGAGCATTAACTTTAAACTGAGAGATGGCAATAAAAGAATTATTTTCTGGATTTTTGAAGTCTATAAATCTGACAGTTGGGCTTTTTTCTCCTGTTTTTCTATTTTCATAGACTGAGGTATTTTCAAGAAGTAAGTCATGAATTTCTCTATTGGCCTCTAAAGGTGAATTTGCCTGTGGTGTTGTGATTCTTCTTACAACTTCGGTTATCTGGTCTTTTTCTATCCAGGAGTTGATTCTTTTTATTGAATTTTTAAGTTTTTCTTCAAGAATTACCTCTCTAAAATTATCCCTGAACTTTACACTTTCGCTATAAGCAGGATCACCGGAGCTATTGAAAGATTTAATCTCTTTCACATCCTCGGGGTCATCTTTGTTCTGCCGGAAAATTTGCCAGCCCAATTTGTGGAGATATGCTAAAAAAGGATTTTCAACATAATATTCTTCATCCAGTTTCTTATACACTCTCAACACCTTCTTTAATTAAATGATTAACTCTTACTTTACCAGTTAAAAGGTCTTCCATTAAGCCCTGCTTTATTCTTTCAAGTTTTTGTTTATATTTCTTTTCTTTTTCTATAGTTTTATCTATTTGGGAGAGAATGGAAGCAATGCGGTATTGCTCTGGAAGGAGTGGAAGAGGGATAACTATAGATTTTAAGGTATTTCTGTTTAAACTAGGCACTCCAGTTGCTTCGTTAAAAAGATTAAAATCAACCCCATTAAGAAAATAAGATACGTACTTTAAATTAGTTTTTGTAATAGCTTTAATATAATAAGCAGTGTCTATTACCCAAAATGCTTCATTATCTTCAACATAAAATTTATTATTAATTGTTCCTTTTCTTGGTAAAATTATAGCTTCACCTCTGTCCATAATTCTATTCGTTTTAGCAATAATTCCGCCAGTTCCAAATACTTTTACCCTTCCATAATCATCATAATCTTTTTCGCTAAACCTTCCCCCATATATAATATTTCCAACCTTCCCCAACTCCATCACTTCCCACTCCTCCGGTATCCTGCCAAGAGGAGATTCTTTGAACCTACGAATACGGGATTTTACTTTTATCTCTCCATTCTTAGAAATCAGGATAAAGTTAATCTTTTCTGAAAGTTTAAAAACATCTTCAAAATTATCAATGTTAAACCCTATAAAAACGACATCTTCATAGTGGTAATCCCCAAGCATTACATTCTCTAATTTTTCAATATCTTTCTTTATTGCATTTAAATTTTCTTTCTTTTTAACTTCAATGGCAAAAAGATTCTCATCCGTTCTTCTTTTATGAATAATTATGTCAGGCCTTTGCCTGTCATTGTTTTTTTCTACTTCGCTGTCCACATCCCATCCAGGGAAAAATTCATTAAGGTGTCTTGAAATGTGACTTACTAAATTTTCCTCTCGACCAAAACTGTGATCTCCACTGTCAAACACTTTTTTAACAGCAGCAATTAATTTATCTTTTTCAAATTCAAAAGCAGTAATGCCTCTAGCGAGCAAATCCTGCATCAAGCCCTGCTTAATACGTTTGTATTTCTCAATAATTGCGTCAGTTTTTTCAATTGTCGCGCCAACTGTTTCCAGAACCTTGGTGATTTTGTGTTGTTCTGGAGCAAAGTGGGGCAAAACAACCTTGAAGTTTAATAAATGAGGGCGAGTAATATGTTTCATTGTTGAACCATGAGTTTCTCCTGCAAGTCTTTCAAGATTATGTTCAATAATATATTTTAGGAGAATCTCGTCCATCATGGACTTTGATATAACTTTATATAAATGTTGATTAAGATAAGCTTTTCCTCTATCCCATATCTTTAATGCAAAACTTGCACTCCATGAAAAAATTAAATCACCATTTTTAATTAAATAAGTATCTGATAATTTTTTGTTTGAATAATCACATTTTGCATTTGGATCTTTTAGCTGTTCAATTCTAATTATTGGCAGTCCGTCTTCTTTCCAGTCCTCTGGCTTAAATGCATATCCATTAATATAATATGCAACCTCGCCCAACCTCGCCCTTTTCCACCCTTCAGGTAGTCTGATGTCATTCAATTTAGTTATAACTCCCATTTTATTCATAATATCCAAGTCCTTTTAAAAACTCGTCCAGTTTTTTGACTTTTTCGTATCTCTCCGTATTTAACCTTTCCAGAGGGACTGTATATTTTTCCCAGAGATTTTCAAAAATTTTAATCAGCTCTCTTTTCTCTGAATTCAAATACTTCTCTAGTTGTTTGTTTATTAGTTCGTAGAATTTTTCAAGTAACAACTTCTTTTTCTCTTCTTCGGTTAACGAATCTCTTTTAAAATCAACTTTTCCTTTTTTTATCTTTATTTCTTCCTTTGTCTTCTGATCTTTTTTGGTTATTCCTTCCAATTCTTCTCTCATATTTTTTAGGGTTTTCTTGGCTTTGCTTACTTCTTTATATTTTTTGTCAATCTTATCAATTAGTTGTTTCATGTTTATAATTTCTTTTCTTGCAGAATCACTATTTACTGATTCTAAATCTTTAATTGCATCTTTTAAGTAATTTATAACTTTATTAGCGGTTTTATTCTCCTGTTCTTCTTCATCCCACTCTTCCACTTCTTCAAATAATTCATTTAATTCACCTTCAACTTCGGCGGCTTTGCTCTCTAACCCCTCAATATCTTCTAATTCTTTACTGAAAAATTTATTTATTACACTCTCATCGTCAATCAAGTTTTTACTCCAGCCAGCAGAGACAATCGTTTTGAAATCGTATTTTTGTTCTTCCCACCAGTTTACAAAAATACCGGCAATTTTAAACTCATCTAACAAACCAAGAGATTCAAATTTTTCTTTTAAACTTTTAATCGCACTTTTTCTAAAATTCCACAGGTTATTGTTTCCGTAAAATCCTTCAACCTCGGGCTTTACTTCGGTCCACCACTCATTTAATCTTTCCGTATGATTTGAAATTGTATTCTTTACCTCTTCAGAGTTTTCAATAATTTCTTTTATCTTGCTTTTTTCCTCAATCCCACCATTAAATTCTAAGTATTTTTCATTTTTTTCCTTTAATAATAGTTCAAGACTTAGATTAAATTTATGGAGATTTTCTTTGTGAAGTTCAACCTCTGCCTTAGGAATCCCTCCAACCAAGTGAGCATGTACATCTTCCATCTCCGGTTCCGGTGAGTTATCTATATATCTTCTTATATTTAAATTAAAATCGTTCTGCTCTATCTCTTTAATATCTACAAGCCTTGAGTATTTTGGTATTTCCTTTTTCGCATTAAATACTGTAGTAATCTTTTCGATATCTTCAGGTCTCAAATAATTCTGATTTCTTCCCTCTCCATATTCCCTGTCTGAATTGATAAACAATATTTTATCTTTTAAATGGGGAGGTTTGTTTTTATTAATAACCACTACACAGGCAGGTATACCGGTATTGTAAAAAAGTTTAGCGGGCAGGCCTATTATTGCCTCAATAATATTATCTTTAATAATTCCTTCTCTTATAACCTTCTCCTGCCCTCCTCTAAAGAGGACACCATGGGGCATAATCGTAGCCATCACGCCGTTTTTCTTTAAACTGGAGACCATATGTTGTAAAAACATTAGATCAGCTTTTTTACCGGTATCCGGAGTAAAACCATACTTAAATCTCTCAGGATATTGCATATTCGTACGGCTATAATTTTGAGAGAAGGGGGGATTGGCAATAACTCTATCAAAATGCCTGATATAGCCATTATCAACGAACTTAGGGATTGCAATAGTATCCTCATTTTCTATATAGGCATCCGGTATACCGTGGAGAATCATATTCATTTTACATATTGACCAGGTTACTCCATTGATTTCCTGGCCATAAAGAGGTATATCTTGTGCGTTTTGTCCTCTTTCTTCAACGTATTGCTTTGACTGGATTAAAAAACCACCAGAGCCACAGGTCGGGTCATAAACCGCCATACCTTCTTGAGGTTTAATTATTCTTACCAGTAAATTTGCTACCTGTGGAGGAGTATAAAATTCTCCACCTTTTTTACCTGCTGAATCTGCAAACTGCTTTATTAAATATTCATAGGTTGCTCCTAACAGGTCAGGGAATTCAAAATCATCATTGGTTAACCTGTATTTGTTAAAATGGTGAATAAGGTCGATAAATTGCTGGTCTTTTAATTTGGTTTTCCCTTTAGTTGCGTTAAAATCAATATGTTTTAATACCCCTTCAAGCGGGGTATTAGTGTCTTCCAGAGAAGCAAGAGACTTATTTAATTGATTCCCCACATCTTCCTTTAAATTGAGAACATTCTCCCATCTTGCCTTTTCTGGTACAAAAAAACTGTCGCTGTATAAATTTGGGTCTTCTATAAGTTCTTTCATATTTTCTTCGGAATAATTTTGTATCTTAAATCTCTCAATAAGTTTTTTCCTTTCTATTTCGAACACATCAGAAACACGTTTTAAAAAGAGCATGCCAAAGATATATTCTTTATATTCAGAGGCATCCATCTTACCCCTTAGAATATCAGCAGCTTTGAATAAATGAGTTTCAAGTTGTCTCAGAGTTATCTTCCCGCCATTATTCATATTTTCGTCTCCTTCGTGTCAGGTTTAATTCTATAGTTATTCCCCAAAAAGCCAAAAATATTTTCAACAGATTATGTATTATTGTACGTTGCAGATTATTGCGGCTAATACACCCAGAATTATTATGATAATGCTATGCTTTATAATGAATTTCTATTCATACTTAAAGTATTAAGAATTTACCCATTAACCGCTTTTTTAGTTAAAATTAGATATTTTTTATAATTATATCACACGGCTACGACTACTGTATGGCAAGAATTGTAAAAATAATTTCAAATAATTGAAAAAAGTTCGATTTTTTTTAATTTATTTAAGAAAAATTGTGATTTTGTATAAAACAAACTGTTATCTATATACTACATTAGTTGTTAGAAGTCCTTCTTTTTTGGAAGAATATTTTAGAATCAAGGGGACAGGCTTTGCTTTTTACCTAGCATAAATGTGGGGAAATAAAAGAAGTCCCCCTTTTCACCTGGGATTGCCGCGCCCTGATAAATCAGGTCTCGCAATGGCAGAAAGAGAGATAGATTCCCGCTTTCGCGGGAACGACATATAAGAAAGTGAGAATGACAGAGAGGGGAATTCGGGAAACACCATATCATTTCGCCCCTTTAATGCCCCTTTAATGCCCCTTTAAAATGTAGTAAGTTCCCTTTCCGGTAGTTCCAATTTTTTCTAAGATACCTTTATCCTCTAAAACTGCTAAATCTTCACTCGTCTGTACCTTTTTGATATTGTTTAACTCCTGATACTACTTTTTCATCTATTTAATTATTATTCTTTTAGCTTAAAGGACATTTTCTTAGTTAGCGATATTAGCTATGATTTCTTTGCCTTTATCAGTTAGTATGTATTTACCTGTTTTAGGTGCTCCTTTAAAAATAATAAGGCCTAAATTTTTTAGAATCATTAAATCTCTTTCAGCTGTAGCTGTAGATATATTAAATAACTTCTCTACCTCAGTTCGTATAATATATTTGTGTATATTTAAATAGGCTATTTCTTTCCTTAATCGAACTTTTACTCCCTCATTTACTCCCTCATTTACTCCCTCATCGCGTAACATTTCGTCAAATTTTATATTGAATATTTCAGGAATAACAATGGCTTCTTTAATTTTTGGCCTTTTGAAAGTAGCAGTAAAGAATGTATCAAATTCAAATTTAATCGGCGGCAATCCGGCTTTAGAGATGAGATTCCTCATCTTATTGATACCAGTTCCCATCTTCTCGATATATCCTGCCCGATGTAGTAAATTTGCAATATTAGGATTTCTTAAGACACTCTTTTTACCAAAGTCTTCGGGCTTTAATCCTTTTACCAGTCCACCGAAATTGGTTATTTCAATCCGGTCATCAAATATCTCTACCATTACATTAGTGCCTTTTTCAAAATAATCCCGATGAGCAACTGCATTTATAATTGCCTCTCGCAGGGCATCATAAGGGATCTCAGGAATTTCTTTTCTTCTTGGTTCACCAGTCATTTCATATCTTAGGGGGATATATTGTTTTAGAAAATTCATTGCTCTATCTATGCTGGAGATTAAGTCTTCGTTAAAGTCACGCCTATCTAACACATCCACTTTTTCTATTCCTTTATAGAGGGCACAGGTTATGGCAGTATGAAAATAGATATCCTGTAGATTTTTGGAAAAGAAGAGAATGCCAGTATTATTAAAGATAACTTTTCCTTCCTGTCTTTCAGCCACTCCCAGGTTAGTTAATATAGTAGGGGCATCCATGACTTTTGAGATACCAGCGAGTCTTAAGAAGTATTCAAGTTTTTTGGGATCAAAGTGAGTATTATAATCAAACTTTATATTTACAAGCTCATCAAAGCGAATTTTGCTTTCTGCTTTAAAGAATTCAATAATATCATTTCGATTAAGCTTTTGGGAATTTGGACCTACTCTAATATAAAAACCGGAAGAACATTTATAGGGTTTGTCTTCTCCTTCTCTTACGTTAATAATCAGAATATTTTCAGATTCTTCTAATATAATTTTAATGGGAGGCTGACAATTGTTAGCAATATCCTGGATTTGAGATTTAAATTTATTAGTTATATTAACGCCTTTTATCTCCTTGTCGTCAGTTATTCCAAGAAATATCCTGCCTCCTGAGGAATTGGCAAAGGCAACGAGTTCTTTATCTATACTGGTCATAGATTCTTTATCTATACTGGTCATAGATTCTTTAAATTCAATTCTATAACCTTCACCTTCTTCAAGTATTAGCCGTAGTTCGTCTTTATTCATATTTATGATCACCTAACCTATTTTTTATTATATCTTTTCTTCATCACCGTAATCTCTTCCTGTATCTCCTGGCGAAGGCATATGGAGGTAATGGCCTGGGCAAAGCTACCCATTTCCAGAATCCATTTCTTAATCTTGATTAGGTCAGCTTATTTCTACTGAGAAGATGTTCATTTAAAAGATTTATATCTTTTTAAATTTCCCAGCAATTCAAATGCAAATATTACTTTTTCTATTAATATTGGATCTGCTTTTATTTCTTTTTAATCATTTGTTATCCGTAAATCCACTAATGCCAGATTTTATTATATTCTGGCATTAGTGGATTCCATAAACTCTTTAATTACATGCCATACTCGTTCCTTTATTTCTCTCCTGTCT
>Ga0268284_1001268_pt1 | contig 13524 bp, 10 predicted proteins | sample saktaG_14_FD_190137 | JGI IMG/M metagenome (GOLD analysis project Ga0268284, IMG submission 190137) | Saline water microbial communities from Sakinaw Lake, British Columbia, Canada - sak_2013_06_06_40m | ecosystem: Environmental > Aquatic > Non-marine Saline and Alkaline > Saline ... | reverse complement strand
AGCGTAAAATGTGTCGATGAAATCCTTGTTATGGCATTCCAGGCAGACACTTTGCATACGCACCATGTTATCCTGCCAGGCGGGCCGGCGCGTGCTGACCTGCGCGGCCAGGAACCATGTCAGGCGATCGCCAACATCATGCGTGGTTCCCGTGCCGCCAAAACCGCTCATGTGGCACAGGGCGCAGGTGGGGGCTGGGAAATCCTTCGTGGTCAGGGTGCCGGGTTCAGCATCCCAATTCCAGGTATAGCCCATGGTGGCGTAGGCGATGCCATGCGCAGATTCCTGGTAGATCTCCCACTGCGGGTGATCCGGGCCAATATGGCAGTTGTTGCAGGTCTCGGGCTTGCGGGCCTGCTCCAGACTGAACTCATGGCGCAGGTGACACTTCTGGCATTGTCCGACCGACCCGTCGGCCGCTGGTTTGCCGATGCTGTGGCAACTCTCGCAGGCAAAACGGGTGATCTCCGGGCCTTCCAGTGCAAAAATAGCGTTGCGGGCTTTGGCCGGGTCAAAGTTACCCTCGGGGACCGCTTCGAACTGGGCCATCAGGTCGGGTGGCAGGTCCTGGCTGCCAAAGACAGCCACGTAAGCTGGTATGCCATGCCGGCTGTGGTTGAACTGGGCCACTTCGTTTTGATGGCACTTCTCGCACATTGCCGCCGAGGGGGATGCAAGGACATAGCTGCCTTCGTGTTCGACAGCACCGGGGTAGTTGGCCGCCACGGCATGGCAGTCCTTACAGTTCACTTTGGCGCCTGCCATGCTGCTGTGACCGTACTGATCCACGATGCCGGGGGTGGCTTTCATGTGACAAACAACACACGGGTCGCTGCTGTTTTCAAGCACGTTAACCTGGCCGACCGCCGAGGGCTGACCGGCTTTGGCGATGGCCTGAATGACCACTGCAAAACCCAGCACTACGATGACGACCAGCAGTCCGCCGATCCACAAACGCATGCTTTTTAACATGGATTCAGGTTGCTTGTCCATTTTTCACTCCTTTTGAATATTTATTCTCTCTCATCTTATTTTAATCTAATAGTATGAAATTGGGTAATTTTTATAAATCCTTGTCGGTTTATCATTTCTCTGTTAACAGGAAACTTCATAATTAAGAGCCCATCGCCAGGATATGATCCTGCCTTCCCGACAAACAAGGGATAATATCTCCTGGCCCTGTGGATCAAGAGATGTTTTGGGGATACCACAAGGGTACGATGTGCTGCGCAGGAATCTAACCTTAAAAATGGCGGCAGAGGGGCAGACACGCAGGTCTGCCCCTACTCATTATGGGTTATTTAGTTTATTGCTTATATTTCTGGGATGGGATATTTCTCTTTTTTCCCGGCTTTCAGCAGCAGGTTATTGATCTCTTTCTTTAGTTCAATCATGCGCAGTTCGCGGTCCACGGTTACAGCATGGTTGCGCTCAAGGGTGTCGATCTGCTCCTTCAAATCCTTTTCAATGCGTTTGCGTTCGCTGACATCGCGCACGATCCCAAAAAAGCGGATGCCGCTGGCGATGGTTATCCTGGATAAAGTTACTTCCACCGGAAATGTGGTCCCATCTTTGCGTACATCCACGCTTTCAAAAACATTGCTGCCAAATTTCTTGAATTCACTCTTTGAAACTGTGCCAGACGAACCGCGCACTTCCTGTGCTTGCAGGTCTGTTACCTTCATCTTAAGCAATTCATCCCGGCTGTAGCCTGTCAGTTCACAGGTACGCTTATTGACATCCAATATCCTGTCATTTACATCAGTAATAACGATCATGTCGTTGGCACGTTCGAACAAGGTGCGGAACTTTTCTTCGTTCTCCAACAGCACCTGCATGATCAATTTGCGCTCGGTGATATCCTGAACGGAGCCGACCACAGTGTTCTCATCCGGGTTGTACTCGGCAATGGCATGGATATCCCGAATTGCGCCATCCGATTTTCGTTTGATCTTGTACTGTAAGTTGAACTCCTGCTTTAAATGGATCAGGGCTTCCTGTGCTTTATCCAATTCTGAGCGATATTCCGGCAAGACGCAGGACTGTACGTTGGACAGGGTAAGGTCATCGTCTCCCCAACCATATATGCGCCTGGCCTGAGTACCGGCAACGACTGTCTGGGCGGTCAGGTTGATCTCCACGCTGCCCAAGTGAGCCACCTCCTGGACACGTTCCAGCAATGTGCGGCTCTTGATAATTTCCGCTTCAGCCTTCTTGCGGGCGCTAATGTCTTCCGTCAGTGTAACTATGCGCTCAACCAGGTCCTGCTCATCCAGAATGGCATAATAATATTGTGAGACCCATTCAGCGCCACCCAGGCGGGGATGCGGGATCTTCAGATCGGGTAGATACAGGCTGCCACCTTTTGCATATACCTGGCGGACCTGGTCATGGTGATCTTGCAGGTATACATCCCATACGTCGAATTCAAGATCTTTAAATTGACGTTGCAATTCTTCCTGGTATTCTTCCTCTGAAAATCCCCAGATCTTTTTCCAGACGTTGTTACCGAAAAGCACTTCACCTGTGTTGCTGAAAACCGCTATTCCAATGGGAGATTCGGATATGATAGCCTGGTTTAAAGCCTCAGAATTGCTCAGGAGGCGCTCAGCTAGCATGCGTTCTGTGATATCCACCACCACGCCGTTCCAAATACTATCCCCATCTGGCAAAAGCATCGGTTCTGATTCTATCCTGACCCAACGCAGCCTGCCCCCCACGATAAAACGCCCCTCCCACGAAAAAGGCAGGCCAGCTGCAGCGACACCTTTTCTTGCCCGGCTAAAGTTTTCACGATCTTCGGGATGAACAGCTTTATAGATCTGGTCTGCATCGGACATAATCTCTTTTTCATTTATCCCCAGGATCTCACAGCAGCGCGGGCTGATATATTCAAATCTGACCGGTAGTCCAGGTTTGGCGCGAACGATATAAACCCCAACAGGCAAGCGCCTGATCATATCGTTATAGCGTCTCTCTCTTTCCAGGCGTTTCTCATCCGCCTGTATTTTGTCCATGACCATGCCGATCTTGTGAGACAGGATGCCCAGGCTGGCGGGTGATTTAATAATTAGATCAGCCGCACCGTGCTGGATGGATTCAACACCCAATTGCCCGTTTTGGCTGCCCGTTAAGATGATGACAGGCAATTGCATGTTGAGCGCTCTAACCTTTTCCAGCACATCCAGGCTGGACAGGTCCGGGATGTTAACATCGCAAAGGACCAGATCAAAGGTTTGGCTGCTGAGAAGCACATCAAATTCTCCGGAAGATCCAGCCTCAGTCAATTTAAAAGCACCGGGTTCCTGCTGTAGAATATCCCGCACCTGAAGTCGGTCTTGCTCATTATCATCCAGGTAAAGAATGCGGAGAGTTGTGGGGTTCAAATTATTTCTCCCATTAATAGGGTGTGTTCATTTTCAGGCAAACCAATGGTCAGTTCGCATTTTTGCCCGACACACTTCAGGGCGATCTCATAGAGTAGATGATAGCATAAATTCTAATTAAAAATTCTAACGTTAAGGATGAAAGGCGATAATTTTAGACTTATCGCTTAAATCTTGTATCCAAAAAAACATAAAACCCTTCAGGTTTCAATATGTGGGTCGGATGATGGTTTTGAGCTGTGTGATGGTCTGCGTCTGGATGTCGGGTAATCAAACACGATTAGAGTTGGGTTAGCTGAAAATTATGCGAGGAACGAAGAACGAAGGTGGAGGGGTGGCTGTGGGAACGTTCAGCCCGAGCATGCAAGCTCGATTGCCAATGTTCCAACCGACCACGCAGGACGGTTCTCCCGCCTTATAGCCGGCTGTGCCATAAACCGTCGTTGCATTTCTCTCGAGCCAATCTTGAGTTTGATCAGCAATAGCGGAAAGCGTGTCTTCTGTTGTGCCTTCCATCGATGCCGCGGTCAGAACCAGGTCACCCCGCGCGCTTGTGACTGTCTCTTGCAAGGGTGAGCCTGTTCCGCCCTTGCCGACTACACTTCCCACAACAGGGACGAGAGCATCTGACAGGCTATATACTCCCGCAATTACCCTGGATGAAGTTGTCCATGCCATATTTATGGGTAAGTTCGAATTAATTGGATTGAGAAGAAAGAAGATCGAGACTGATAGCCAGAATGTTTCACTATGCTGTTGAGTTGCCAGCAAGGTGAATGGCAACGGGTCAAACCCGAAGCCTAATTCTTGTTCACAAGTCATGCCTGATATATAAGCTCCACCCCCCCTGGCACACAGGAAAGCTAACAGCAAATTAGTTGCACTTGGTGGGGTGTGGTTGAAGGATATCCCTGTATTTTGTGCGCCTGAATTGTAGTAAGAAAAGTTTTCTACGACTATGCTCATGATGTTATCCGAACGTGAGTTCTACAATTGCATAAAGCGTGTCTGTGCCTTCATCGTCAACGTCGATGGCAATCTGGTCACCAGTGGCAACATCATCGTAAGATGTGTTGATCACGGCTGCAGTGGCAGCAGTGAGACTATCGGTCTCGCCCGTGTCCACTGTCAATGCGGTGGAGAGCATGTCCTGGCTATCGATTGAATTTCTGATCATGATATTGAGCTCTCCTGTTCCGCTCTGGCGGGATGCTGCGACTGCAGTGAGGTTCAGTCCGTTCAGCTTTGCAGGTATGCGCACACGAGCGGCGTCGTTTCCGCTCTCGAGTGCGGTGTCAGTGTTCAATAATACCTGGACAACATTTGCCGGCAGATTGGAGAGACCTTCATAATCAATCTGTGCCCCATCACCACCGGCATGATCGTGACTGTCTCCGTTGGTGACTCCTTCTGTTATGGGTGCATAATCTGCATCATAACCATGACCGCTGACAACGCCAGTTGGCGAAATGGAAAACAAAATATTACCGTCATTATCAAGTACTTCGAGCAAGTTAGCGGTCTGTGTGGTGAAAGCTTTTATTAATAATTGTTGCCGGTTTGCATCACCGAATATATTTAATTTTGCTACTGCTGTACCTGCTCCAAAATTTATTTTGCCACCACCGACGCCAAAATATATCGGTACAGCGGTACTATCTCCGAATGTCATTCCTTTGTCTGCCGGCGCTCTGAAAAACATAGAGTTCCAGCTTGAAAAAACCCCCTGACCTTTGAACACAATATTTGCGCCACTCTTGCTCATCCATAAATCACCGTAGCATTGATATGACCCATTGATATCAAGTGCCACAGTTGGTGTGGATGTATTTATTCCTATCCTCCCATTCGTGGTATCCACAACCAACACATTTTCTTTCACGCCATCCTGTTCAACGACAAAGGCAGTTGAAGAATTTGTATTTATCTTTTGAATATCTGTGAATTCATTTGGAGAGTGAAGTTTGGCGTAATCAGAATCATGATTGTGCACGTCGAGCAGCTCGAAGGCTTGCTGCACGTTGGAAGCGTCCTGGCTGAGCAACCCCTTAAATGAAGAAGACATAACCTTCAAGACGGTTGGGTCTGTTTGTTGTCCACCACCCCACGGAGGTGTCAGACCAAACCAGTTCCAATCATCGGGTATCTCATAGGTGACCAGATATTGAGGATGGTAAGGTAGTTGTCTTACGATCTGATACCAGGCAGCAGGGCTCTCCTGCTGCAACCTGGTGTTTTTTGATTTGAATACTTCTATCAATTCAAAGCACCTGGTCTTATCGAATTCGTCAGTTGAGACCTTGAGCAGATCACCTTGCTCAAGGCGCAGGTCTGGACGTTGGATATATTGCAGGTTGTTGCCTGAGAATATCCTGGTCCATTTTTGAAATTCCGGAATTTCGAAAGGGTCACTGGCAGCATCAATAAAGCCCAGGGAAGTGACCCCATTGGTGACCACGTCGATGTATTCCTGATATCCGTCTTCATTGTCCCAGGTTAGATTGACCGGTTTATCCGGATATAAAAAGTACATCGTCCGAGCGTGAGCGAAGGGCGTGTAAGTTCCGTCCACGTTGTTGCCTTCGTTCGAGGCTACACCGTAGGCGTAGATAAGGTGGAAATACCTGGGGAAGAGGTAAGCAAAGTATTTCTGTTGAAGAATTGTAGTAAGAGAGCGACCATCAATAAGATTTAAGTCCTTGCCTCCATCGAAAAATTGGAAGTCATACCAGATATCCCTGTCCGTGTCGAAAGTGATGGTGGCCAGGTTGTTGAATTGATCGAAGGCTTCCTGTATCACATCCTGGGCGGGCTGTTCTCCGTCGATGTTAACGATCGAAGTGGTTGGAAGCAGGTCAGCGATAAGGTGGCTTCTGCCTTCATGGTCTGAGTAGGAAACATAAGAGAGATAATAAAGATTAGAAACAAGCGAGTACTTTGTTCCGTTGACCCACAAGCCGCGCTCTACCTCGACTGCCCAGCCTGAATTGACCACCGAGTCCACAAGTCCGGATGCAAGCAAGTTCTCCTGGACGAAAATGTCATATCGTTCTCGAGCCAGGACAGCTTCGACAATTTCATATTCATCGACCAAACTCCAACCATCGACCCCCCACTTGTAGAGAGCACAAACCATGACCGGTTTGCCAATTCCTTTTTCGAGAGCATCGAGAAAAACAGCATCAATTATTTGCATGTGTTCAGTCCTTCGGTGTACCAGTTTGCAGGGCGGGGGTGTTCTCCCCGCTCCGCAAGCTGTTGGGTTAGTAATTCCTGTCGATGGTCTTGTCAGCCCAGGATGCGTGAGAGAAGACAGACTCGACCATACCTATGCCGGCGTAAAATCTTTCAATCTGATCTCGCCCGTGGGCTGCCATGTCTTTAGCTTCCTGTGGGTTGAGGTTGTTGGTTTCAACCTTCGACGTGGCGTGTGCGAGCGAAGCGAAGCCAGCCGCGCCGAGCTCAAGAATGCCTTCGTCACTGTCTGGCACAGAAGTGCCAGACTCGCCGTTGAAGCCGTCGATGGTGTGCATGGTGTGGTAGTAGATATTCATTGTCTCGCCCAGGGGAATGATATTCCCTGGCGTTTCAAGAACCCACTGCTCGTCTGGCTTGGTGGCATAGAAGGCAATACGGTCGTTGAAGTCTGCCAGATTGGAGACCCATTCCACGTCCACGATCGCCATGGCAATAAAGTCTGCGGGCAGGGTTATGCGCCTGCTGGCTGTGGAGTCCAGAACGTAGGTTCTGGATACTGGTTTGCGCTTGGAGTATTCGAGTAAAGCGACCTCGAGAGCCTCGTCGATCATGGCATTGGAATACCTGTCCGTGCCGGTGTCGTCAAGTAGTTGGCGGATATCTGTCCGCGCTGTGGTCAATGTCATGCTCATAATTAAACTCCGAGTTCAATATAGAATTTGCGACCGTCCACAAGTAAGATGATCAGCTGCGACCCTTGCACACGGTAGCGTAGAACCTCGCCGTTATTCTGCTCAGCGGTCTTCAGGCAGAGGTCAAGAATCATCATATTATCGTTCTGGTCCTGCATCACTGCCGAAGGCAGAGATGTGTTCTTCTTCGCAGTCGGCTTGCCGGCCGCGGTGTTGTTGAGCTTCTTCCTGGGTGTCATATCTTTGCTCCTTGAAATCAATCCTTATTTTTTTACTGTTGGTCAGAATGACCAGCATTGAATTTTCTTTTTCATCGAATTCATAGCCGTACAAGTTACCTCCGAAAAAGATAGCCACGTCCTGGGCTATGAACGAAAGTGGTTGGTTGAAGTTGATCTTCTTCTTTCCGTAGGGTATTCCTTCCACTGTGTGGAAGGGAGCATCAGCGACAATGCGCTTAACCTTTGAAGGATACATCCTGGACTACACCCTCAACCCCTGCGCCCACGATCAACGCGCCCAGGATGGCGACGATCTCGGTCAGTTGTTCTTCGGTTAGTGGAAAGTTAGGGAAGAATGATTTTATTCCGATCACCAGCAAGCCAGCTATCAAAGCCTGAAACTTGTGTGACTTGAGCACAAGTTTCAAGTTGTCTGCAATCCGTCCACCCTCGAGACCTTCGCCCAGGATATATGCTCCGATGAGACCAGCAAAAACGATCACTTGATTTTCAGTGAAAGGCAGGTCGGGGAAGATAGCTTGAAGCAGGATAAAGACGATACCTGCGATTAGTGCAATTATCATTCGTGCTCGGTTCTTCATGGTTTTGCTCCTTTATATCAATGCTCTAGGAATTAATATTTTCTTACTCCCATATATGGGGGTCTGACCAGCTGGTACTACCCCCACTTGTGGGGGTAGTCTGGCGGGAGGTGGGAGGTGTAACCTCCCGCCAGTGAGTGAGAGGGTGAGCGACCCTCTTACATCCGAAGGGTGAAGTTTGCTACGGCAGCCAACAAGTCCAGCGTGGTGGTTGCAGCCTTATTGAACGTGAGTTCAATAAGTACGTATTGATCGTTATCAATCCAGAGTGGGGTGTCAAGGGTGAGGGTCATGCGGTGTTGATCTACATCGTAGCGTTCTGCTGCTGAGTCGTGACCTGCATCGTAGCTGAAGGTCTGTGCTGCGACCACTGCGACCGCTCCATCTGCACCACGAGTGACCAGGTTGAAAACAGCATCGACAGCGTCGCACGCTGCGACCAGGACTTCGTAATCGATCTCGACCGAGACCAGCTTTGCTCCCTGCAGTCCGATGGCATTGGAAGGGATCATTACCGGAATGTTGACGGTGGCGGTCTCGTCAGTGGCAGCGACATGCTTGCAGACGGTGTCTGTGACCTGACCTGCAGCTTCTGTCCATGTGCCGGTGACACATTGGAACAGGGTATGAGGGATGTACTGGCTAACATGGGTATTGTGAATCATTTTGGTTCTCCTTGTAGTTTGGTTTCACCCGGGGGGTTCATCCCCCCGGGTGAATGTACTTGCACGTATTGAAAATAGATCTTAGACGTTGCTCTTGTGTAATGGTCTAAAGTCCTGCACCATTACAGCCAGGAAGTGGCGAACCTTCATGCGGTGTTCGTCGTTCATGAAGACGGCTGCATTTGTCTCGCTGTTAGCCAGGAATATCTCTGGCATGAGACCAAAGCGTTCGCCGATGATTATCCCAGGCACAATGGCAGGGTCGATCACAGCAGCCCAATCGCTAACATCTGTCCATTCGGGCACAACCAGGGGCACGACGTTGCCTTTCAGCAAGTTTTCGGCGTGCTTGTTGTCTGTCACGTCCCAGGCATTGAGGAAGGCGTCGAAGGCGGTCTTCCTGAGCGCGCGGGGCACCAGACAATAGCGGGGTTCTATTGCCATCTTGGAACCCGTGCCATATAAGCCGGCAGCCTGCTTGATGAGCATGGGCTGGTTGTACATGGCAGCTGCAACCACGTCCCACTGTGCAGCTGATAGGGCGGTTGTCAGCAGGTTGGCATGTCCGCCTGCGGTGGTCACGGCGATAGCATTGAAGAGAGCGCCGGTGTCTGCCATTGTTGGACCAACAGCGGAATTGCTGGTGAAGATGGCAGCGATCAGTTTGGAGATATTACGGATGGAAGCATTGGCGAGCTCGATGGGGTATTGTTTCAACCGTCGGGTCTCGTCACGGTCGATGAGCTCAAGGGTAAGCGGAATGTAGTTACCGTACTTAACAAAGTCAGCGGTCTCGGGGCTGTCACCGATCTGCAGTTCTGTGTACTCGCCCTGTTCTGCTACGGTGGAAAGAGCTCCAACCGTTCCGGTCAGGATGCCGGTGATTGTGTTGAGCGACTCGAAGTGCTCGACTTTGACAATGTCTTTCCACCAGTCATAACCGGCGCGCCCCATGGCTTCCCACTGGCGGACAATGACTTTGTTCAGGGCGTTCTTTACCAGCCCTGTGAAGTCTGCTGTAGTGGCAAGCTGGGCACGGTCGGGGTAGTATCCGCCGTGCAGGTCGAAGTCACCCGTTGTGAGTAGATAGAGCTCACGGATACCGGAAAGGCGAGCAGCAATTAAGCTCTCTTGCCCTGCGGAGCGGGGCGCACCCAACAAGTCATCGACGGCAGCGGTTACCTGGTCTGCACTGGAAGCCATGCCAGAGATACGAGCGGGACCCTTCACGATCTCGGCAGCCGTAAGGCTGGCGACTTCTGTGCGCGCTGCTTCGATCTCAGCGTTCAGGGTGGCAACCTGGAAGACCTGTCCTGCGAATTGCCGGTGTAACCGGTCAATGGTGAGCTCTGGCAGGTTGGAATTAGCCAGGGCAGCGATAAGAACGAACTCACATTGCTGGCGAAGCAAAGCAAGTGAGGTCTCGTTCTCCCGAAATTGCATCGGGACTTTGTCGGCTGGCAGGTCGTCAGCCACTACGGGTTTGTTGGTGAGGATTGGTTCGGGCATGGTGCTAAACTCCTTTTTGATTGTGCCAGTTTTCAAACTGGCGAGTATGCTTGTGCCTTCTACTGCAGGCACGTTGACGGCAGATGTTTCTTTGCCGGTGAGACCTGAAAAAATCACTTCGCATTGTGCCTTTTGTCCGCCTGAGTCGGGGATGGGGTATTCCCGACCAGGCCAATGGTTGCACGTCCGGAAGTCCTGCCCGCAAACAGAGCAGGTCGGCTTGTCATAGAACCAGCCAATGGAAAAGCGGTCTATCTGTCCTTCGATGAGAGACAGCATGCCTCTGCGTGTGGTTACCCTGATCAATTGGTGCAGCTCATTGGCTTGCATCCATGAACTTAAGATGGTTCCGTCCCTGCTGTTGATATCTCCTTCGTCATGGTTGCGAAGGAAGGGTCTGGTCTGGAAGCTGTCTGACAGGGTTGGCATTTCGTTCTCTGCCAACCGGTAGAAATTTCTGTTCTTTCCGGTCTTGAATACCACTGCCTGGAAGTCGAGATGCTCTATCTCTCCGGACTCAATGCCGGCAATCAGCTCCGCTTTTGTCTTGTCTTCCTGGATAGCTGGCGCAGCTAGAACGGGGTTTGAAAAGAATTTATTTGGCATGTTAATCCTCCTGGACCGGGTCTTCTTCGGCTGGTTCGGCTGGGGTTGTTCCACGCCGACCGCCTGAGGTTCTGTCTGGTTCTTTGTTGAGGTCTTTCTTTTTTCCTTTGGCTGGGATTTTTGACTCGTCCAAAATCTCGCCCATCATGCGGTAGAAGAGTCGCAGGTATTCAGGTTCAGCAATCAGGTCTCGGTCGTAAAGGTCACCCAGGGCGGGTTCTGCTCGAGCAGCAGCGAGAGCGAGCAGGCTGTTGTCCCGCTCGGTGATATCGCCGGCGGAGACATTGATCTCCACGACGGCGGGGATGCTCTTGTCCGTGCGTCTGCGCACGTCAAGAGCGATATTCAAGATGGTGTTGATCATCATCTTGAACTGGCGCTGGCGGTCGTCGAAGCGTTTGAAAGTGGGTGTACCTGCTGCTTCGGCGGTGGTGCGTGTGGAGCTTTCCGGTTCTGCCAGGTAGTGGAGTGGCACGCCCACGCCAACGGCGATAAGTTTCTTTACTGCAAGTATGTCATTGGCAGCGTCTTCACTGCCGAGCTTGCTCTCGAGCACGCTCCATATTTCGGACTCATCGGTGACAAGCACACTGCCTTGCCTGGGTGGGTGCAATTCGATCTCTCTTTGTCGTTTGAGCTTTGCAGCTGCATCGATAAACTTACCCTGCAGGACGAAGGATATCTGGCTGCGGACGTGGTGAAGAACCACCCGATCACTTACCAGCGTGCTTAACCGTCCAATCCATGGTAGGAGAGGAGAGAGGTCACTCTCTCCGAATTGACAACCTACGGGCTGGTTGATGGGGAAATGAAGCATGAAGGTGGTCTGCTCTTTGTCTTCGGGGTCGTAAGCCATCCATGGGGTTTGATTGAGGTCACCCTGGATAAAATGCGTTTCCTGCTGTGCGTCGTTTGCCCTGGTCTGGATTTCCTTGATCATCTCGGAAGGGACAGCGCGCACATAAGACATGCCGGCACTGTCAACGGAAAAGAGCAGGAATAAGTCACCGCTCCTGGTCTGCTCATCCAACCAGGCGGGGACGTGGATCTGCAGTTGGTTGAGTCTGTGATTCCAAAACTCTTTGAGGAAGGCATCAGCTCTTTTGTCTGTGCACTCCCACTCGAGTCCCGTGCCGAGCACGAAAACATTGGTGAGCTGAACCAGCCATCGAGCTACGGGATTGCTGCGCCAGGCGCGCAGGGTCTCAGCGATAATCGTGAAGCGGTCGTAGTCGAGTCGGTCACGGAATAAATCTGCTGCGGTGTTTCCTCCTGAGTAGAAGGTGTTGTCAGTTTCAGAAACGGACGACAGATGATCGACGATGGACGAATGGGATCTATTTGTAGCAGCCGTTATGAGGCTTAGAAGACGGTCTAGAAGGGTGGGCATTTGGTCGCTCCTCATGAAAAGTTTTTGAGAAAGAGCAGCGCCAGGTTGAGCAGGGACAAGGCGCCTCCGCCGATGGATAGTGACATCAGCAGGCGGATCTGGGCTGCCAATTCGATCAGGCTGCGGATCTCGTGCGTGTTGGTGCGCACATCCGCTTCCAGGTTGGCGACCTTCTCTTTGAGGGCTGCCAGTTCGGTCAGGGTTATTTCGGTCATGGTCATCTCCTTGTGAACGATCTCATTTGGATGGTTCAGCAAGCGCCGCCCCCTTTAAACGAAACCGGCAAGAGTCGCATTGCGGGGGCGACTCTTGCCGGTGATATAATAGAACATATTTTCTTTTATTACAAGCTTTTTTTGCCAGTAACAAAGACTGACCTTATGGGTGTGCCAGATGTGGGGGATATAAAAAGCAACACCCCCCAGATACGGGGGTGAGCACAAATGAGGAATGGGTTTAAGTGCTAATTACCTTGAATTTGGCAACTTCCCGTGCTAATATAGTAAATCAATTATTTTGAAGTGCGTGTTTAAACAGTGGAGGATGATCAAACAAGAACGATGACCTTGCCCATGACCTATTTGACCACCGTTCTTTTTTGTCCATCTTTCCCACAATTCTTCGCCAATTGAAAAATAGCCGGGGTTTTTTATGTTGACTTGGAACGCCGGGATTCAGTAAAAAGGTGTTGTGCGCCCGGCTGCAGCTTTAGACCAGAAAGGAGAGCGATCATGACAAACCGGCCCCCCCTCTTATGGATGATCAGCGCCCTGCTGCTGGCCTCGCTGGCTTGCGGCCTGGCGGACCTGTCCCAAAGCGTTCCCACCCTGTCATCCGCCGGGGGTGCAGCACAAACAGCGGCTTTTATGGATCGGGTCAATACCGCCCAGGTTGAGACCTTGATGGCACTCACCCCGGGGGGTAGCCTGCTGCCCGGGCGACCTTCCCCCACCGTGTTCATCGATCCCGCTCAAACAACGCCGCCGACGGTTGACCCTGGCGCGACGCAGACGCCCGGCAAGGTCATGCTGACCGTCTCCAAGCAGACCTTCTGCCGCACCGGTCCCGCCGCAGTCTATGATGCGCTGGGGACGCTGGATCCCGGCCAGGAAGCCGAGGTGCTCGGGCAGGACCCGCCCAAACTGTCCTGGTACATTCGCCTGCCATCCAACACCTCCATTTTATGCTGGGTGTGGGGTGAGTTTGCCACCCTTAGCGGGGATGTCAGCCAGGTACTGGTCCTGACGCCTATGCC
>Ga0268284_1001266_pt1 | contig 13552 bp, 18 predicted proteins | sample saktaG_14_FD_190137 | JGI IMG/M metagenome (GOLD analysis project Ga0268284, IMG submission 190137) | Saline water microbial communities from Sakinaw Lake, British Columbia, Canada - sak_2013_06_06_40m | ecosystem: Environmental > Aquatic > Non-marine Saline and Alkaline > Saline ... | reverse complement strand
CAAGGTGCTATCATCATATCAGGTAGTACACTTTTGTCAAACGTGGCTTTGGAAAATCCCGACAACGACAAAACAACCTTTTCGCTTGATTTGCAGATTTCAGATACAATGACCGTAGATGTAAACCCATGAAAGACGAACTGATTACATGTTTGCCATATCCTCGCAGTCTGTTTGGATTGACTATTTCACCAAAAAAACGGATCGGATTTTTGTTTACAAACCTTTCGATCTTTAATTTTCGGGAGAATAATAACATCAATAATAGTGACGAGTGGACAAAATGGGTGAAAGAAAACGGTGAGGCGCGTCTTGTTTCCGAAATGATGTACGGGGCAGCACAAGCATATTGCATGGATAATAAGGTTAAGCAAAAATTCACAAAAGCGAAATTAACCGCTGCAATTGCTTTGTCCGGTGCTGAGGTTCAAAAAACCATTGTCGATGCCTGGCAAAGATCACAAACCTTTGGACTGGTAGAGAGTAAAAAAAAACAAATAGCGAAAGCGAGTTAGTTGATTATTCGAAAGAATATGCGTTCTGTATCGGTGAACTTGGACTGACGAAAGAAGAATATTTCGCATTGACTCCGGCAGAGACAACAGCCAAAGTGCAAGGGTATATCCGCAATTTAGACAGAATGTCGGCTAATTTCAGGGCTTTATTTTGGTTGTCATTTAATCAATTTGCGAAGACGCCTAAAAAAGCTGAATCACTTTGGCCTCTTTCAATCGATGGTGACAAAACTGGCGGAGTCGCTGACGAAGATATGTACGAACGTAATACACGAATCATAAAGGCGATGGGTAGTAACTAATCGCTTTTTTTGTAACTTTGAATAACTAAAAACCTGAAGCGATGGGAATGATTGGAGATTTATTTGTAAAGCTGGGTTTAAAATCAGACGAGTTTAATAAAGGACTCGATGATTCAAAAAAGAAAGCTGAGGGGTTTGGATCATCAATTGGAAATATCTTTAAGCAAATGGCCTCCGCTTTGGGGTTAGATGGACTTTTATCAAAATTCACATCTGCAACACAAGGAATACAGGCATTTTTTGTATCAATGAAAGCGGCGGCTGCGGGAGGTACTATTTTCAGTGGTGCGATGAAGATAGTTCAAGCTGCCTTAGTATCTACAGGAATTGGTGCCATTGTCGTTGCATTGGGTGCGCTTGTATCATATTTCACAATGACAGAACGGGGAGCAGAATCACTTGAAAGAGGATTGGCAGGATTAAAGGCTGCATTCTCTGTTTTGGTAGATAGGGCTTCTGCATTTGGCGAAGGGTTAGTTAATATATTTTCAGGTAAATTTTCTGATGGATGGGATAAAATTAAAGGTTCAGTCAAAGGTGTAGGTGCGGAAATGAATAAAGAGGTATCTACTGCTATGCAATTAGCCTCACAGTTGCAAGACCTGGAGGATAAGGAAAGGAATTTAACCGTTTCATTGGAAGAACGGAGGGCAAAGGCCGCACAGTTAAGGGTTGAATCAAGAGAAGAGGGTAAGACAGCAGCCGAAAGAAAGGCACTGATTAACGAGGCGGCCGCACTATATAAATCAGTATTCAAAGACGAAAAAGCGATAGAATCAGAGAGGGCACGGATCATGCAAGCCCAGATAGATTTAGGAGAAACACGTGACGAGGACTTACTTAAATTAGAACAGACCAAAGCAAAAGCCATTCAAAAAGATACAGAGTTGGCAATGACATTAAAAATGTTGAGCCGAGAAATGGGAGCTATTAATGGAGCTTTGGCCTCAGAATTAAAATTAAGGAACGATGTTAACGATGCGCTTTCTAAGCCCATGAAAGCTAATCAGGAAATAATAGGAACGATAAAAAAGAATATAACCGTTGAAAATGGATTATTTAAAGCACCGACAGAAGGGTTAATGGATATAAAGACAGGCGATTTAGGTCTTGCTGATATAGAATCTAAAATGACTACCGGAGACGCTGCGATGGCTGCGGCAATGGAAGAAAAGAAGACACAAGTTAAACAATTCAATGACAGCCTAAATGGATTGATCGCTTCAGGTATGGCATCGGCTGCAATGACTTTCGGGGCGGGTATCGGTTCGCTAATGTCTGGGGATATGAACGTGGGTGAGTTTGGAATGTCTCTGCTCGCTTCGGTCGGTAATTTCATTGTGCAGTTTGGAGAAATGATGATAACACAGGCTTTGGCACAAGCGGCGCTATTAGCTTCAATCTCTAATCCTTTAATGTGGCCTTTGGCTTTGGCTGCTGGTGTTGCTTTGGTCGCGGCTGGTACTGCACTATCGAACATATCAAAGAAAGGATTAAGCGGAGGGGCTTCATCCGGCGGAGGTGGTGGAGGAGGTAGTGCTGCATCGGGATACACGGGCAAACAAAATCAATCATCAGCATCTGACGCATTGGCAGGAAATGTTACCTTTGAGATACAGGGAAATAAATTAATTGGGGTTATGAACAACGTTGACAGACGCAACCAAAATTTTAAATAGATGGCATACCAGAAAAAATATTGGTTTGAATTTACTTCGCTTGACAATAAAGTTAATCGGGTCGAACTATGGCAGGATACAGTTATTACCCTGACAGCCGAGGAAGTTGATTCAATGGGTATGCCTTTCTCAATAGAGATGCCGGACCTTTCGCATAAATTCCAGGTCGTAAGAGGTACAGGATGTGAGATAAATCTTTTGAGCGCGACAGATCGTAAATTTTTTGATGGTCTGTACCATACCCAGATGAAAGAGTTTATTGTTAAGCATTATATTGATAGCGCGATTAACTGGTTGGGTTATCTTAACAGCGAAATGGTTCGTGAGGTCTACAGCGAAGCGGTTAATTATCCATTTCAGATAACGGGAAATGACGGCTTTGCCCTGTTGGATCGGTTGCAGTTTCTTTCAGATGAAGGAGTGAAATATTCTGGTGTATCATCAATCTATCTGCTTATCAAAATAGCCTTGGATCGCATTGCCCTGCCTTATGGGAGTATCTTTATTTCCTTGTCTACTACTTTTGCAGGATATTCCAATGCAGTAGATTCAAGCGTATTGCATGAAACATTCGTAGCTACTGAAAACTTCTACAACGAGGATGGCATAGCTGAAACAATGCGCAAGGTTATAGAGGGCTGTTTGCAACCGTTCGGAGCATTTATAACACAGGTCGGCGGAGATATTTATATTGTTGATTCGCATACTTTAGCGACCGGATCAGGATCATTCAAAGAGTTTGATTTTGCTACCAATGCCTATGTAGATACGGCTACCATTGATTTAACCAAAGATATTGCTGATATTGGCTATATGGGTACAGGGTCTGATATAGAACGCAGCGGGGGCAAAAACAAGCAAGTGGTAACATATTCGCCTTATCCGGTTAAAACCGTATTTCCTGAGACTCTTTTAAATGAGAGTGAGTGTGATCCAATTGCTCCTGAAGTTACATGGTCAACAAAGGACCCTTCCAATCAAGGATATGCAACGAGATATTTATATTATAAATCAGCTGCAAATCATGCTGTTTATAATGTTTATTCTCCTGGACTATTGGAATTGAGTTATGCACAAAATGATAACGGCGGCCCTTCTTTGATTGGTGAATTAGAAGAGGATGCCTGTATAAATATATATACCAAAGGATCAACGGGCGCATCTACAAAAATATTGGATTTGAAAGCAGCAAATGAAGTGTATATTTCAGGTGCTGTTGGTAAAAGCCTATCAGACACTAAAACAAACAGGGGACTCAAAATAAAAATTAGTGGAGAGGTTTATTTGCGTGCTAATTTAGCATCAAACAAAGGAATAGGATCGCTGGCCTTAAAATGTCTTTTAAGAATAGGGAGTAAATCATTGAGCGATACCGGAGAATTTTTAGCTGCAACAGAGTCAGCATGGGTTGCATATCCCGGAACGCCGCAGACATATCATTACATCAAAATAAATAAACCAAACGGAAAGGATATTAAACATGGCTGGGTTCCGTTTGAATTTGACGGTAATCAACATAACATCGAAATAAATACATCGGTCGGAGGAATTATTTACTTCGAAATATATTCAGATTATGAATTTCAGCGTTTTGATGGAACTTTGCATCGAAACAATGCGGATTGGTCAAATGCTATTAGGATAAGGAAATTAACTCTATCTATGACTGATATCGACACAGAGGAACAGGTAGGAGATAAGGACGTAGAGTTTCAGGGATATTTAGACAAAACAGTAAAAGAGGAAGCAGAGCAAATAAGTTTGATTTGCGGAACGGATACGACAGGCATAGACAGAGGTAAAATAATGTATGCTGATTCAGGTGCTTATACTCCGATAACAGCATTCACGAGGGCAGGGCAGACGCAAAAAATTGAATATCTTTTGTTAAATTCGTTGTCGTCAAATTATCGCTTTGGGTATTTAACAATCAATTCTTTGAAACTTGAAAACAAGTTCAACCAATTGTCGGTAATTACAGATACAGGCATAATTTCGGATAAAAAGTTCATGGTTAAATCCATGTCTGTAAACTTCAGGGATAACTTAGTTGAAACAGCAATAACAGAGTTAACAGTAGATTCATTAACAATAACACCTTACTAAATGAGTAGTGTTTACGTTTTGGATATTGGAACGCCAAGAATGCCACGTAACGGAAGGCAGCTAAACGGTATCGGGGGTAATTCGTACACTTCGGTCACGACAGGCATAGGCACAACCGCTCCGCCTGTTACCGCATTAACGCCTGATATAGTTGCTTTCACAGCCAACGCATTGCCAACGGTTACAGACTATAATACTCTATACGCTCCGAAACACGGCCAATACCCGCGAATTGATATGATCATTGATAACGGGGACGGCACGAGATACCGCAGCCAATTACAGCCGCAATTTACAACCCTTACAAGCGGAGGCGGACAGGATGATTTAATAGATACAATCTTTTTTGACATTGGAGAAGAGTTAACAGGATGGATAATAATTTACTGACATGAAAAAACTAATATTATATGTATTATTAATTTGCTCAATCGCAGCACAGGGTCAATTCTCAAAACCATCGGGAGCAGTTTCGATTCCTACATATTCATTTTATCGGACGCCGGCCGATAGTTCAATTACGATTTATCAAGGGTCGGTAAATCTTTACAACCCGTTGAAAATGGCATGGGATAGCACGAAATCAACCGGATACACAAGCCGACAGAGACTAAACACCGAACTATTTAAAAAGATCAGCAAAACAGCCGGTGGTTCATCGAAATTCCAAATGGCCGACGGATCGGTAAGGGATAGTGTATACCAGCCTAAATTAACAGGAGGTACGGTAAATGTAGTACCTAAATGGAGCGGGGCAAGTGCATTAACAAATAGCATACTATACTCATATGCTTCTTATGTGTCAATTGGTACACCAACGCAATACAATTCCGCTGTGCTTAATGTCAATGGTAGTTTAACGGTTATTGATCATTTATACTTGCATGGTGCGGGGTCGCGAATTTATCTAAATGGCAATGCTGGAACTGCGGGGCAGATATTAACATCTGCGGGCCCGTCAAATGTACCGACATGGGAAAATAATACAGCTAAATCAGCAGCCGACTCAACGGCAAATAAAGGGTTTAAAACCCGTTATCAAGACCGAATTGCGGACACGACAAACAATGCAACCTACTATCCGATGTTCGCCAATGCATCGAGCGGAATATCTTACAGGGCATTTGTCACATCGTCTAAGCTGACATTTAACCCTTCTACTGGAGTAATGGTATCGACTAACTTTCAACTGTCAGATCGAAGGTTGAAAAAAGATATTGAACCCTTAACGCTTTACGACTACTTTAAAATCCGTTCTATTCCGTTTGTAAAGTATATCATGAAAGATGATCCTAAAAATAAGGTTCATTTCGGGGTCATTGCTCAGGACGTTGAGGCTGTTTATCCTGAAATGGTTAATACCGATGATAAAGGGATTAAATCAGTTAATTACATTGAGTTACTTTTGGCGAAAATTGCTGATCTTGAAAACAGGGTTCAGGTATTGGAAAAGACAACTAAGAAAAAATGGAGGGCAGAAAAATGCACTATCGTTACACCTTAATATTACTCTTTGCCTGGTTTGGTGCGATTGGACAAACAACCGTACCGAATACGAATACCTTCAAACTATCGGATGTTACGGCAGTGGTCGGAGGCAATAATTTGGTAACGGCCTTTACTAATTCGGTTGATGCTTATTTTGATCCAACATACAAGGGTTCAAAAAATCAGCTTTACAACTTTCGCAACTATAAAAAAAGCGATGTAGCCGTAACAAGCCAATCAGCAACAGCGACCGGTTCAAGTTCGGCGAGTGTAACGTTTGATATTTCAAGCACGAATTATGATTTGACCGATTGGGCTATTCATTGCTATACATCAGGTTTTTCATATGTGGGTCGTTTGGACGGGTCGGCAAGCGGAACCTCTCAATCTGTGTCAGAATCTTACACCGGATTAAATCCAAGTTCGACATATTTATTTCAGTGTTTTGGAGTTGATGCGAGTGGTAACGCCGCTGCTGAATGGACAAACGAAATAACCACTTCGGGATGTACCAGACCGGGAGGATTAACCACAGGATCATTTGTATATTCCGTTGGAGGCGTAACGGTAACGAGCGGTAATGTTTGCGACGTATGGGCGGCGTGTGGTACATGCTTAGACATTACGGTTCAGTCAACTTATGCCGAAGGGGCAGACGTTTACGCGGGTACAGGATCGGATTGTACAAAAGCATCGGATGGATATTACCTTGTTTGGGTTCCGACCGAGGGGGGTTATTGGTTTCCGGTTCAGATCAGCGGGGGTAAATTATATTATGTAGCGTGTTAAATTGAAAAATATTGTTTAATTTTATAAAAACTTTAAGACTATGTCTGATATAACGAGAGCTATTTTAAGTTATGATGATGTAATTAAATTAGATGAATTTGAAAGAGTATTTGAACTCGTCACTAATATTGATTGCGTTGGAAAGACGTTTATATTTCAGGTGCGCAGGAATCCAGGAGATACCTTGATTTTAGACTTTAAAGAATCAGATAATTCACTTCATGTTAGCGCAGCCACAGCGATACCCAATACAGACAAAACGTCAAGAACAATAACGCTTTATAAATCAGGTAGCAATATGAATGTTAATCCCTCAATTTATAAATGTGGACTTTCTGTTTATACTGACGAATCGGACAAAACATTACTTACAACCGGTTATTTTGCTATTACAAATGAAATACCACAAATACCAACGATATGAGTACAACTGTTGAAGTATTTAAAAAAGGAGATACAGGGCTATCGGCGTATGAGTTCGCTGTCGAGGGTGGTTACACTGGAACAGAACAGCAGTTTATAGATGGATTAGTGAACTCTGCTGAATATGCTTCTAATGCCGCCGTTTCTGCTTCTGCTGCTTTACAGTCAGAACAAAACGCTTCAGCTTCTGAGATACAAACAGGATTAGACGCAATAGCAACCAATGCCGATAGAGTTCAGACCGGACTGGATGTAATTGCTTCTGCGGCTGATCGAGTGCAAACTGGTTTAGATGCTATTGCTACGGCAGCCGATAGGGTGCAAACAGGACTTGACGTTGTGCAAACCGGAGAGGATCGCACACAAACCGGACTTGATAAAATTGCTACCAATGCCGATAGAGTTCAGACCGGACTGGATGTAATTGCTTCTGCGGCTGATCGAGTGCAAACTGGTTTAGATGCTATTGCTACGGCAGCCGATAGGGTGCAGACAGGACTTGACGTTGTGCAAACCGGAGAGGATCGCACACAAACCGGACTTGATAAAATTGCTACCAATGCCGATAGAGTTCAGACCGGACTGGATGTAATTGCTTCTGCGGCTGATCGAGTGCAAACTGGTTTAGATGCTATTGCTACGGCAGCCGATAGGGTGCAGACAGGCTTGGATAGAATACAGACAGGCTTGGATGTTGTTTCGTCTGCACAATCAGCCGCAGACGCACTGGCAGCGAATAGTTCCGATGAGATTGAGTTTTCTATGAGTATGTCATACAGATATTAACACTTTAAAAAATAAAATTATGTCATTAGCAGCAGTTAATTTACCAAAATACGCAACCGTCTTGAATGGTGGTGTGGCAGTATTGGGAACAGGGGCTTCAACGGTAGGGGCTACGGCTATCAATGTTGATGGTATCTCGGCAGACGCAAAGGTTTGCTACACAGCAGGGGCATACGGCGGAATCGTTGAGAGTATCACTATCAGCACGACAGATACGGCAGCCGTAACCGCTATTATCTACGCAATGGATGGGGCAACGGTTCACCATTACGGAGTTGTAGCAATCCCTTTGAGTTCAGGTAATCTTGGGACGGCTCCGGCTGTTGACGCACTGAACGCCTCTTTGGGTTTGGGTAGTTTGCCGATGAACTATGTTTTCAGGCGTTACATTCCTTTGCGCCCAAACATGACTTTAAAAGTAGCTGTTTTGGCAGCTATGACAGCAAACAAATTGTTGATCTGTAAAACGACCGGAGTTGACTTTGTAGCATGATACCAATTATAAACGGAACATTCAACGGGCTTAGAAATAGTATCCAGGGCATTCATAAACGCCTTGTAAATTATCTTGCTTATTTCGGGGCGTATCTCAGTCGGGTTACTTCGGACGGGGGCACTATCTCTAATCAAAATCTGACCCGCGAGTACTTCCGTATGTGCGAACAGAACGGAATCTCACGCTCCATCCTATTGGCCGTATTTGCGGGGTCGGGGGCAAAGTTCCGCACTTCGACAATTTACAGCTATTTCTCAAAGCTGTACTCTTTCTTTGGTACTAATGACGCCGTACAATCTACCGACCTAAATCAGCCGTATCTTAGTGGGAATATTGCTCCCAATGAGAGGTATGCAATGCTTAATCCGAATGGGTCAGGAAGATTAATTGTGCATCCTACTATATCCTTTGGTGCTTCCGATCCGTGGAGTCTAACACTTGTTATTAATTGGTTTGGTTATTACGCTTATTCGCAATTTTTTGCCTCAAACGGATCTACTAATTATTTGTATTTAAAAACTTCAAACGGAAATAGAATACAAGCACTTTTGAACGGCACTTATATTTTTGCTGACAAGTCTACAAATAAGATTATAGGCAAAAATTCTATTTTACATCTCGTAGCCGGTGGAGATAACTCATTAAAAGCATATATTGGCGGGGAAGAGATAGCACTGACCTCAGCAGGAACAACAACCGCTATGTCACTATCTATATTGATGCAATCTGTATTTGGAAAAATATTATCCTATACGCTTCGCAACATTGCCCTTACCCAATCCCAAATAACAGCAGAAGCAAATTTTTTCCGCTCCATTTATCCCGAAATTCCTTCTGTAGTAATCGGAACGCAAGAATGGGCAACGAGTAATTTGGATGTTGTCTGCACACCACAAGGCAACGTAATTAATGAGATTACGGATAATGCGAATGTGGAGAATCTTGTTAATGGTACATTTGAAACAACGCAAAATAATACAAGCGTAGGTAATCACTCATCAGCCATTGTATCTGACGATGAACTATCAAGCAATGTATTAGAGGTTACTGCAAGCGGGGCGGGGGCAAACAATACTAATTCTGTATATTGGGTTACTGTACCAACTCAATTACTCGTTAATCCAACTTCAAATGCAAACAAATATTACAAAATTACTATTAAGGCTAAATCAATTTCTGGAAATACAACATTAAATTGCCAAAATTCATCTGGATTAGTGATTGGAACTGCGACTATAACATCAACGTGGACAACTTACACTTATTATTACAAGCAAGGATCGGGAGGATCGGCATTAATATTATTTCTTGGTGGTGCGGGCGTGTTTAGAATTGAAAACTTCTCACAGCAACTTGTCGGTTGGTCAGGTCTCACCGAAGTCTATGACGCTATCTATGCAGCCACTTCGGGAAGTGCAGCCGTAAAAGATCGAGCCGGATGTCTTGCTGCTGCTGCTTGGTGTCATTACAATAATGATTCAGCCAATGGAGCTATTTATGGCAAATTATATAATTGGTATGCTGCTCGTACGCTTCAATATGATATTGACGCTTATAATGCTGCTAATCCTTCAACTCCGTGGGGATGGAGAGTACCAACACAGGCCGATTTCACAGCTATTCAGACCACTTTGGGAGGTTCAACGGTTGCCGGAGGGAAGATGAAAAAAGAGGGGTTGAGTTATTGGAACACACCAAATGCCGGAGCGGATAATTCAATCGGATTTACATCATTGCCGGGTGGGTTGAGAAATGAAATCACCGGATTGCCACAGGGTCTTGGACTATACAGTAATTCGTGGACTCAAAATCTAAAATCCGCTGCTGTTGCTTATGGGTTTGGTGATTTAAATACGGATGCTTCGTTTATATTACTTGATGGCATAGATGTAAGAAGAGGAATGAGAATCCGACTAATAAAAGCATAAATTATGGAAGAGATAATAAACGAGGAACTCACACCGCAATTCAAAACAATGTTTGCCAAGCTGCCAACATTGGAAGCCTATACAATTTTAAACGATGCGATAGGAACGTCCAAGAGTTATCCTGATGAGCGGTCAGATACATTCTTTTACAGCGATCCAAATCCCACTCCTGTTAATGGTCTTTATTTTATGGAGATCACGGCAGAGGTGCAAGAGCGATTCCCGATAGTTTTGGAAGGAGTTGAATTGGTTGAACAAATACCTGAAATTGAAAGCGATGTTCTGGATTAAAACAAAACGATTCCCGCCTGAAGGTTACGAAGCCGTGACGCTTTGGCCGTTTGTTTTTTACAAGGGTGAAAAGACGGCAGACGTGATCAGGCATGAAATGTATCACCAACGACAATACCTTATTTGGTGGTTAGTTGGTTGCTTGATTTTAGGTGTGAAAACGTGGCTATTCGGGGCTGTTTTGAATTGGGTATTTATCCCGCTGCCTTTTGTGCTGTTTTATCTTATTTGGGCTGTTGGGTTCGTTTTTAAAGGGTATGAAATGAAGTTAGAGGATAACGCAAAGAATGATGAATTAAAATAATTTGCTATGAGTGAAAAACAAGAAATTGAACTGATTGAAGAAAAGAAAGAAACTACAATCTATAAGGGTTTCAACACGTTTTTACTCGCAGCGATCAGTATTGGAGTTACTTTGAATCTGGCTTTCAACTATCAAATATCAACCACGCAGACACTTCAGGGCAATGAAATAGTAAGAATTGATACCAATCAAAAGGCGGTCATGGAGGTCATCAAAGATATGAAAAAAGAAGACGAGGCAATTAAAAAGGACGTTAACAGTATTCGTTCAGAATGGATTGAGTCCTTGAAACAATGGACAGAACAAAACTATATAAGAAAGCCGCAAAAATGAAACTTAACGATTACATTTGCTTTAAACCTCCCACCGTCTATGATATGATAATGACATTAGGGCTGTTCCTGGTTCTGACTTCATCGTATTTCATCCAAAAGTCACAGGCTCAGATGGCCAAAGATTATGTTACAAAAGAGTACATTTACAACTTTTACATAACTAAGGATCAATTCAAGATTATCGAAGACCAGAGGCCAAAATACATAGCTCGGATAGTATCAGGAGAAAACAAAGAGGCTGTAAATGTTGACTTCACACAATTTGTAGACAGGATAATTTCACTTCGCATCAGGGGACTTGACGAAACTAAATACAAACCACAATGAACGATAAGATAGTTGCAACGGTTGACGACATTAAAGAGATGGATTCTATCTTTGCCGAAATTGATCTGAAGGATTATTCAAAGGAAATAGAAGAAATTGATAGGCTATGAAAACAAGTCAAAACGGAATTGATCTGATTCAACATTACGAAAGTATGCATGATGGTGATTTGTCCGATATTGGCCTAACTCCGAAACAAGATCCTAAAGGCATTTGGACAGAGGGCTATGGTCATGCGATGTTCTATAATGGTCGCTATTTGAACGGCGATACAGACCAGGCAAAAGCTATTGAATTAAGCGTTATTCATACCGTAGAGGATGCAATAAGGGTTCTGCAAAGTGATCTATTTAAAAATGAGAAGCTATTGGATTCGCTTTCACTACCATTAAATCAAAACCAATTCGATGCGTTAATTTCATTTGTTTTCAATATCGGTTCAGGCAACTTTGCCTCGTCAACACTTTTAAGACGTATCGTTATGAAGACAGAACCTGACTTGATTACAGACGCTTTTTTGATGTGGAATAAATGTGCTGGCAAAGAATTGAAGGGTTTAACTTATCGCAGACAATCGGAGGCTTTATTATATACAACTGGGGAACTAAAATATTTTAACTGATGAAAACAAAAGACATTTTTATGTATAGCCTCGGGGCATTGATTACAATTGGATTCTTTGCCACGCTTGGTTTTTTGATCGTTTCAGGTAAATATCCTGACGCTGTAAACTTGGTTATCGGGACACTGCTAACCACGTTTGGGACTGTTGTAGGCTACTTTTACGGATCATCAAAAGGTAGTGCAGAAAAGAATGAGATGATCGCTAATTCAACTCCAAACCCGCAGCCATGAGCATAATTCTAAAGTATTGGAATATCATTTTAATCCTGTTGCTTTTTATTGCAGTTGGGTTAACATTCAATTCAGTTGTTAAACTTCGCAAAGACAACCAACGATTGAAAGCAAACCAGGAGAATTTAACTGCTTTGCATGAAAGGGAAATAACTGTAAAGGACAAGGAATATAACGACCTTAACGCATCTTGGAAGGACAAACTTGATTCAGTAATAAAGGTAAAAGACTTGAAGATAAAAGATATCCAAGAGGCTACAATTATTCAGACAGCATATAAAGATACAGCAAAGAAGCCTGTTATACACGGGACACCAATTATTGATGAAAATCCAATTATAACCAGTAATCCAGTATTGGGTGAACAATATTATAAAATACCGGTTGAGCAAAATACTAAATGCTGGGGCATGAAGGGCTTTGTTAATTCAACCGATCCAAATTCGCAGTTAGAGATAACCGAACGCACCGGATTAAACTCTGTTCAACTGATTGTCGTTCGAAAACGGTTTTTAGGGTTCCTTTGGTACAACGGCAAAACGGATTTTAAAGCCTTTAGTGATTGTGGTAATGTGGACGTGACAAAGATCAATTATCAGAAAAAATAAACCTGTTTTCTTTTCGTTTTTTCATTTCTTTCGTTTAGGAGTGCTGGCATTTGGCTGGCACTCTTTTTTTTAAAAAAATGTTTTGGTATTAAATAATATTGTATATTTGTACTATTGATGTCGGGTCAATAGAGAAACGAAATTGGATCGAAAAGGTCTAAAAACTACCGCTGGAATGATGCCCGACACTTCATTTCAGCGGTTTTTTTATTATCAAAAATTCGGGTTTTTGATACAGTTTTTCCCGCTGCTGATTATATCGAGCAAAATCCAAAACAAAGGTGATTTAGTCAAACAGGAAACGCCAGAGGGTGCAATGT
>Ga0268284_1001265_pt1 | contig 13584 bp, 19 predicted proteins | sample saktaG_14_FD_190137 | JGI IMG/M metagenome (GOLD analysis project Ga0268284, IMG submission 190137) | Saline water microbial communities from Sakinaw Lake, British Columbia, Canada - sak_2013_06_06_40m | ecosystem: Environmental > Aquatic > Non-marine Saline and Alkaline > Saline ... | reverse complement strand
CTCACATGAGCCTGAATTACAAAACCCCACACGAAGTGTGGCAAGAACTAACAAATGTAAAGTAGTTTCGGGATGTAAACCAGTTTCGTGATAACAGAGTTCTAGTCTAGCCAGCCATCTATATGATTCGGACAAAGAAGAGCATTCCTATAAATATAAATATAAAAAAAGAAAAGAAAAAATATGCTTTTTATTTGTAGAGATAAAATCAAGCAGAAGGCTCTGCGGGCTTCTCTTCAGGCTCAGGCTCTTCCTTCTTCTCCTCAACCTTAACTTCAGGCTTGACCTCGGGTTTTACCTCAGGTTTGACCTTGGATTCCTCTTTTTTTTCCTCTACAACGTCCTCTGCAGGTTTTGCAGGAACAGTTTCCGGTTTAGTATTTTCGTCTGTCATACAAATCTGGTTGAATCAATCTTATAAATAACTTTTGATTCCGGGAAAAATCTTCTCGACGAGAAAAGAAAATCAGTCAGCAGCAAAGAGCTCACTGTCAGAAACCTTGAAAAGTTTTAATCTCGCGCCCGCGTCGAGCCATGCATGGGCGTAGTTCACGGCGGCAAATGCCAAGACATAGTTGCCGTTATCCCTGAAGTGCTTTGCGTCTGAGAAATACCTCTCTGCCATGTTAAGGAAGTCAGCTGCCTCGGCGGCGCGGGTCGCGTCTTTCTCCGCCGCCTTTACCATGTTAAGGGCTTTCTCTGTTATGCCGAAATACTTGTCCAGCCTCTTGTCGCAGATGACATCGACTTTCTTTGGTTCGTCAGGCATTGTAAAATCTTATCTGCTGATTGATTATATAAAATTTGTTCTTTTAGTCTTTTAGCCTTGCCCTGTCAAAAGCCGGACTGCTGCTAAAACTTTATGCCATCAAATATTCTATTCTCACCAAGATATCTGGTCATCATCGACAGGTTATCAGGATTCAGGGGCAGAGCCATCATCAATCCTCTCGGCCTGCCATTGGCAGTTGGGTTGATATCTTTGATAAGTATCAAGTATTCCACGTTAGCATCCAATTCTGGCGTGTTTTCATCCGAAACAATGGTTGTAAGCCCTTTCTCTGCCCGCTTCTTGACATCTTCAGGGATGATGGCTCCTGGCTTGGTCGCCTTGTACACGACAGGCATTTCCACCGGCGTACCATCTTTCGTCCATCTTTTTGCCTCGGGCATGATTCTATCGTTGAACTTGTATATCCTTACATTATTGAAGAAATATACTGTGCAGATGTTCTTGTAGAAATCATTGTATTCAAATCCGGTCTTAGCATAGTCGCATCTGGCTATGCCGTTTGCCTCATCAAGCTGATTCTTGAAATCAGCATATCTCTGTTTCTCGGCCGGCGTCTGCTGCTGGACTGCTTCTTGGGAGACAACCTGCTCAAGAGCGAACATATTATGGCTATTTTTTGCCAGAGAGCCTTCAAGACCGATCGTGGTCAAACCTAGCAATGCAACAATTCCAATGATTCTTTTTGACATGATTATCCCTCCAATACCCTTTTTCTCTGATATAAATATAGTTGATATATAAAATTAACCATTCTTTAGTGGGAATCATCACACAAAATCGCAATCATTATAAACTATCGCTGGGAGAGCTATGGCATAAAGCATGGCGATGAAGAATAGGGGAAAGAAAAAAACAGAGCTCATGATCGGAGGCCAGGCTGTCATCGAAGGAGTGATGATGCGAAGCAAGGAATATTATGCTGTCGCTGTACGTGAGCCGAACGGCAACATAAGCCTGAAAAAAGAGAGATACATCTCAATCACGCAAAAAAACAAGTTCTTAGGATCGCCCTTTGTCAGAGGGATAATTGCCCTCTACGAGACACTGGTCCTCGGGATGAGGACCCTGAATTACTCAGCCAACAAGGCACTGGGAGAGACTGACGAGAAATCAGGTCTGAAGACTCCTGAGCTCGTGGTGACTTTCATAATCTCAATCGCTCTCGCACTAGGCCTTTTCAAGTTCCTGCCGCTGCTCGGAGCCACATGGATAAACAAGGCTCTTCACGGCGGTAATCTCGTGTTCAACATCATCGACGGAGTGATAAAGATCTCAGTGCTGCTGATATATCTCTGGCTGATAGGGCTGATAAAAGATGTCAGGGTGTTGTTCCAGTACCACGGAGCAGAGCACAAAGCTGTCGCCTGCTACGAAGAAGGCCTGGCATTGACTCCTGAGAACGCAAAAAAGCATTCTAATTGCCATCCACGCTGCGGGACAAGCTTCATACTCATAGTACTTTTCTTGAGCATAATATTCTACCTGTTCATACCTTTGAGCGTAGGCTTCTGGGCAAAGCTAGGGATAAGGATACTGTTCCTTCCATTGATTGCAGGCATAGCATATGAGTGGATAAAGTTCAGCAGCAAGCACCCGAAAGAGTGGTATAGCAAGGTATTGATAGCGCCGGGACTGCTGATACAACGACTGACGACCAGGAATCCGACAAAGAAACAGCTGGAAGTAGCGATAAAAGCGCTGAAAGCAGTGATATGAAGAAAATAATTCTATAGTCTAAGATCTGTATGGAACCATTCTCGGAAAAGCTTCACAAAGATGGTTATCATCTGGTCTGAGACGCCTTTTGGTCTCACCTTAAAAGCTATCTCTCGCGCAAAAGGAATGAAAGCATCGCTGTTCACGAACTCAAAATCAGAAAATCTGTGCCCGTTCAAGCTGCCATCTGCGACTGCCTCATTGATCTTATCATCGAGCGAACCAAGCAATGTTCTTGCCCATTCACAAGCAATTCCGTTATCTTTCTCGGCCGTGAATACGCCTCTCAAGCCTCGCTGCATCTTCTCAAAAAGCCTCTTCTTAGTGGCATCCATCCTGCAGATGATATGCTCTCCCTTCGCCAAGATCAAGAAAAAGTCCCTGAATGATTTCAGCGTTCCTATCTTTCTGATGATCTCACGCTCTACTTCCAACTGAGAGAAGAAGAGCTGGGCTGATCTGTCAAGCTCTTTTGATGATAGCATATTCTCAACCAGCAGAATCTGGGCTGATAATGATTTGTGGAGCTCATGGAGCAACCCGTGGGCATACTCGTCCTGGGATTGAGCATAGTCCAGGCGGCTCTTCAGGCTATGAATCCTTTGGATCCTCTCAGAATGCTCTATCTTCTCAAGGTCTGCGATTATATCAGACTCCTTCTTCTCAGCTTCGGAGACATCGGAAAGCTCAAGAGTCAGGAGCTTCTTAAGCTGAGGAAGAGCATCCTTGGGAGAAGCCTTAAGGAGCACACCCGCAACACTCTTCGGGTGGACGGTGGAAAGATACTCACTCCAAGCCTTCGTTACCTTCTCATCATCAAGCTCCATCTCCTTCGCGAGAGACTCCTCAGAGCCAAAAATACGGTTCAAAATGCCCATGGAATTATTAACGAGAACAGAGATATATAAATGTTATTATAACAGCAAACCGCCGCTCGAGCCTAACCTGCGGGCTGAAGCCCGAGGTTTTACGGCTCTCGCATGGATTGGCGGTTTGCTGGGATGAGAAATTTCGCACTAAAGTGACGGGGTTTTCAACCCCGGTAAATTTTGCGAAATTTCCCATAACAAAATGAGAAAAACATTATTCGGGCGCACCTGAAATGAATAGAGTAGCGATACTGGCGTGGTTGATTAGCTTCTTAGCATTTCATAAATCTTTTTCTGCTCATACTTCCCAAGAGGCCTGATATAATCTACGTAATCAATAGACAAGCCGCCAGGAAGCTTTATCATAACTTCATGATGAGGCTCATCGACGCCTTGTTCGATCGGCAGCTCAAGAACTTTCTCATTGAGCCCAAGAACCACGCCTCTGCGGCGCAGAAGCTCCTTCTTTACTTTTTTTAGCTCATCAACCGGCAGGTTTCCGAGATAATGCGCGAAGCTATCTTCAGGGGGAGGGCTGGAATCCACCACATTCTTTTCGAAAAGAGTGTAAGCGCAGAAATCAACATCCCATTCAAAGCCCAAAGAAAGGCACATGTTCTTCATGGTAGAGTACCATTGATGGATCTCCGCATAAAACCCCACCTCTCTCTCAAGCTTCCTAGTATTCCAATCAGGCATTATTTTGTTGAAAAGAGGATGGCCTTTGAAAGCAGATTTTCTTGGATGAAAGAAAAGGTAGCCATTATCAGCAGGATGCTCAGAGGCACCGGGATTCCTTGAGCCGGGAAGATAACCATCTGAGAGCATCATGCAGACTGCATCAACAGAGGTGCCGTGGGCTAGCACAGGATTCCTATGCTTACTTCCCTTCCTGACCAAATCCTCTATACGAAGAGCGTCCATGCACGAATCGGGACTGGGGAGGGATATATAAATTTAATCTGGATGGGAGTAAGAGAAGAAAGAAATCCGAACTCAGCAGAATATATGCGATTTATTCTGCGACGGGTTTATCTAGGAGTTCAATTCTATGCTTGTTAATCAAAAAGCTTATAAATATAGCCAGTTATATAGTTGCTATGGTGACCACAATCCAAGTTAGCTCAGAACTCATACAGAAATTGAAATCAAGGAAGACACACGGCAAAGAGAGCTATGAAGAAGTCATATGGGACCTTCTCGAGGACACTATGGAACTTTCTGAAGAGACAAAGAAAAACATCAAGCAGGCAGAAGAAGACTACAAGAACGGAAAATTCTACACGCACGAACAAATAAAGAAAGAGTTTGGACTATGACCTTCGAATTGACATATTCTCAAAAAGCCCACGAACAGCTGAAGAAGCTTGAAGAAGAAAACCGAACAAGGATACTCTCAGTGCTTGAAAGGATAAGGATAAGGCCATACTCGCACATAACAAAGCTTGTCGGCAGCCCATACTTCCGCCTAAGAGTCGGAGATTACCGAGTCATATTGGACATACGCGAGAACAAGCTGATAATACTGGTACTCGAGATAGGCCACAGGAAAAATATCTACAAGAAATAAAACGTCAACTAATCCGCCGAAACATTTAAATAATAATCTATTATAATATGTTATGATTCATTATAAATAGTTATAAAAGGTGATTTTATGGTGCAAGCGGTTGTCAATCTTGGCGAGAGAGAAGATAGGATTCTGACTATTGTGCGGGGCAAATTCGGCCTTAAGAACAAGTCTGATGCGATGAACTTTGTCATCTCACAATATGAGGATGAGCTTCTTGAGCCTGAGCTTAAGCCAGAATACGTCAATAAGATCAAGTCTCTTGAAAAGAAAGGAAAGTTTACTGATTACAAGAGCCTCTCTGAACTCAGAAAAGAGATTGAAAATGCGTAATTTCTCAATAGAAGACAGCCTCAAGGCAAAGCTTGCAAAGCTCTACAAGCGGGACAAAGCAGCTTATGAATCCCTCATGAAAAAGATTGATGAGATAATAAGCTGCAAGGACATCGACCATTACAAGAACCTCAGAGCGCCACTCCAGGACTTCAAGCGAGTCCACATCAAAGGGCCATTCGTCATGACATTCAAATACTTAGAATCAAAGGACAAGGTCGCATTCTATGACTTCGATCATCACGACAATATCTACGTGAAGAAGGGATAGTGACATCAACCGAGCCTGATGAAAAAATAAGAAACCTCTGGTTAATTCGTGAATTATGATTTCAGATCCCTGAGATGGCCCATGTCATAAGCTGCACGAAAAACAGACACCATCAGCCTTGCCTTATCATCAGAGTAGCGGGGCCTGAGCTTCTTGACTATCCCAAACATCAGGTTGTCATCTGCCATGAAAGATTCCATCTTCTTGATGACAAGGGTCAGATCCTCTTCTCTTTTTAACGGCGCTCCTGCCATCGCAGCAAGCTCATAGAATACCTTCTCCGCAAGTCCGCGGTATCTTCTCGGAGTCTCATCGCCCGAGAGCTTCATCTTCTGCGTGATTTTGAATATCATCTTTTCTGCGAACCTCTCAGCATCAGTCTTGGCCCTTTCCTCTATCTTCTCTCCCAAAAAGATAGCCCTGGCTATAGAAAGGACAGTCTTGTGCTGAAACAGGTTCTCCTCCATCAGCGATCCCTTCTGGAACAGCACGTATATCTTGACCTCGTGGTTCATTATCAGCTCAAAAAGCCTGAGCAGGAGCTCTTTGGTGTTTTCAGGATGATTCCTTATCATCTTCACCAGGTGCAGTTCTGCCTTGAGGATCTTCAGGAGCTCCTTAAACATCGCAATCATCTGCTCCTGCTTTTTCTCGGACTTCGCCACAAGCACAGTCAGGTCATAAAGCTCATCCTTTGGCATGATATCAACAAGGTCGTGCAGCACATCCTCATCGCTCTTCTCATCATCACGGATATGGACGATTTCCGGAGAGATAGAATCCTCAACCTGCTTCATCACAGAGTCCAAGGCCGCCGGATTACTGAGGAGCTTATCAACATTCGCGTAATTGAACTGGATGGCAAGAGCCCTCCTATTCGCATAATTAGCGATGTGCTGATTGAAAGAAGCCATCCTAGCCTCGCGCCGAATCTCATCAGAAGCCAACCTCTTCGACTTACGCTTCTGACCACCGAAAAGATGATTCAACCAAGCCATAAGAAGATTAACGAAGAAGGAGATATATAAATGTTATTCTCCCAGAGGAGAGACGACGAGCGCGCCAGGGGGCGCGGAAGAGGGAAAAACATTAACGAGAAAAAAAGATAATTATTAATAGCGAAGGATATTACTTAAGTCATAACCAAAAAAATGGGAGTGAATAAATGATTAAAAAGATAGTTACGTTAATAATATTCATCACATTATCTTTATTCATAACAATATTTACAAGAGAACAATTCCCGTCAATTAAAATTGATTCCAAAGTCCACACTTTTGAACTTCAAAACGCGTCCGGGCATATGATTGGCGCAAATTTCCATCCGACAGAATCTGGACGGGTAGAACTACATTACTATTGTTCAGAGAACTATAACAATTCCCTAATCTCGGTCGGCGTTTATAATCTGGACGAGAGCACAGTTAGAAAAGGAGATTTATTGAGAATATCTACACAAATTAAGGGTGAAAATATACGAAAGAATTTTGAGGCATTTGGGGGTGTAAGAAAAGACAAATTAAAAAAAATTCGTGGTTTATCTGAAAAACTAGATTTAATTTATTATCAAGGAGGGAACATAACCGTCTTCACTTTAATCTGTTTCAATGAGAAAGAACTTAACGAAGGAAAAGGAGGAACTATGAATTTCTCGACGGATATTGAGAGGCCGTCTTTCGTAGACAGCCGGATCGGTACGGCGGTTGTTTTCCTCACTGCATTCATAATGACTTGGAACATTTGGGAAATAATAAAAAAAATATTTAATTGAAACTTGAAAAAAAAATTGATTTCGATGACAAATTACAAGAGCGAAGGGGAACGAGCAATAGCAGAAGTCTTGACTAAGTATAAAATCGATTTCGAATATGAACATCCGTTACTCATCAAAGATCAAAAGAAGAATGATTCCGAAAAGCTGAGAATTTGGTATCCTGATTTTTGGCTGCCGAAATATTCAATAATAATAGAGTATTGGGGCTTGATAGGAGATTCTACGTACGAAAGAGGCAGAGAAGATAAAATAGCCGCTTACAAGCGTATGAATATAGACTACATATCTGTTTATCCAGATACTCTCAAGAAGGATTTGAAAGCCTATCTTCTGATTAAGATAAAGCAAATGCTAAACGAGAAAGTCAAGCACTTTGAGAATAGAAATAAAAAAGATTAACTTTCGATGTCATACCGACCGCGCCGAGATAGAATTCTAACGCAAGGAAGGCGCGGGAGATGAAAATTCGTACGAATTTAAAAACAAAATTTAAACCGATTATTGTGAACCCAAGCCATCTTCTAATATTTTTATTAACTTGAACATTTCAGTAACAGGATAACTATTTTGAGAATGAATATGAATATTGGCGGAAATTCGTTCTTCATAAATAACCTCAGAATTAGTTTTCGCATTACTAAGTTTTTTCTCAAAACCCAACATCTTATTAGAAGGCAAATCTTTTATCGAAACATGCAACTGTTTAGTTTCTCTTGCTTTTTCAGGGAAATCTTTCTTCTCCGGCTTGTCGTATTGACAAATTAACCAAACTTCAAAACAGGGATTAGAAAAAATCGGCGCAATAAAATTTTTTTTACATTTTCGCAAACAGTAAGATATGTGTTTTTCATGTTCAGTCATCGGCTCCAAACAATTATTATCTCTGTCGAATATTAAAAAGAATTTATTTTCATCTTCCAAATAATCCTCTTCTTTAATCTTTCCTTCTTTTTGGATAACAAATTGATCCACCAAAGATTTCGCATCACAACCTTCATGATTTTTTTGATCAGGATTAAACACACACACATCCAATCTAGAAGAATTAAAATAACTCTTCAAAGAAGTCAGATAACGACGCTCCGCTAATCCTTCGCAATATATGTAATACTTATACGGATTGCGTATTAAAATCTTATCTCCGTAATCTGGAACTTCAGAATTAATTTTTAATTTTTTTTCTATTTCTGGTCCAATTGAAAAAAAAATCTCATCATTCCGGTTCATTTTTACACACAGGAAAAGCTTCTAATCTACCATCAAAATAAGCTTTAAATATTTTTAAATCTTTTCTGATTCCGCCAACATTTATTAAAGAATAAACTTCAGTCGATTCATTTTTCAATAATCTAGTAAAATATATCTGATCTCTTCTAAAAATCTCGTTTTGTTCATCATTAACAAACAATAATAAAGGGTACGCATGAGTTGTTGCTATCAATTGAATATTATTCTTACTTAAGTGAATAAGCTCGTATATTTTTTTTAATAGTATTGGATGCAGATTTTTTTCAATCTCGTCAATAATCAGAACCTTATTCTTCTCTGCTTTTAAAATATGAACTAACAAATTGACAAATGTGTTGGTGCCCGAAGATTCTTCATCCCTCATACTAAACCCTACTTCTTTATTTAAATTATTCTTATGATACGAATTAATTTCCCAAGAATAATCCGTTTTTTCTTTCTTAATTAGATCCAGGGCTTTTTCAGTAAGAACTTGCTCTTCCCTTACGTGCTCCAGAAATTTTTCCACATCAAATTTCTTTTTAACAACCTCCATTTTAGAAATTCTTGAAAATGAACAATTATTCAAAGTTTTCAATACTGCATCATTCAGCTCTTTATTTTCCAACTCTTTTTCGACATTGACTTTAGATTCAAAACCTCTAACAAATACTTCGAGATTATCTTTGAACCAACCAAATACTTCGTCAAATTGATCAAAGTTTTTTTCTCGAACATGTGATAAAAGTAGAATGTTCTTATTTTTTAAGGAAACTCTCTTTTCAATTTCATCTTTAAGAGAAGCATCATATCTACTCTTATTCCGGTCAGTTTCGTAAAAATCAAACAGCAGACGGTCATTTTTAGTTAATTTCTCCTGAGCAATAAAAAAATTGTATTCTCCTTTCTTTTCAAGGGAGATTTTTATTAAATAATTATAAACATTATTCTCCTTCAAGAAGTCTATTTCAAATGTGATCGGTTTGATAATTCCGTAGTTTGAATCTAATTTAAATGGGCGCTCCATAAATTCTTCTTCTTTCTTAAAATTTTTTGAATGTAACACCAAATATTTTGTTAAAGCTAACGCTTTGATTAAATTAGTCTTTCCGGTTCCATTAGGTCCGAATATCACCGCACTTTTTTTTAAGAGAAAATCTTTTGAATTAAATAAATTGTTTATTAAAGTATCATCCTTGTTCGCAATCATAGAGAATGTGACTTCCTCTTTAAACGACAGAAAATTACTCACCTTAAATCGTATTAACATAGCAAGCGGATTGTTATCGAAGTATATAAATATTGTGATTTTTTCACAAATTGCTAGTTGCATGATATTTTAATAAGAAAGCATCACCATTCAAAACAAATTACTTAATCACCTTTCTTCCACAATCTTTTTAAACAGATTCTCGTTCGACTATCGTATTACCTAAAAGGAGGGTGATTGATATGTTATGGTGGATTATAGTATTGATTGTTGTGGCAGTGCTTTTGCTGCTGTTAATCGGATTGTACAACGCTCTTATTCGCCTGAGGAATCAGGTCAAGAATGCCTTTGCGCAGATAGATGTCCAGTTAAAGAGAAGGAACGATCTCATACCTAACTTGGTTGAGGCTGTCAAGGGCTACATGAAGCACGAGAAAGGAGTGCTTGAGAACATAACCAAGGCCCGTTCTGCTGTGATGAACGCAAACGACTTTGAGGGAAAGGCCAAGGCCTCTAGCCAGCTCACCGGCACCTTGAAAACATTGTTCGCTGTGGCAGAGAACTATCCTCAGCTCAAGGCCAATGAGAACTTCATGCAGTTGCAGGAAGAACTCTCAGGCACTGAGAGCAAGATTGCTTACGCAAGGCAGTTCTACAACGATGTCGTGACTGCTTTCAACACAAGGATTGAGCTCTTCCCTAACAACGTCTTTGCCAATATGCTTAGCTTCAAGAAGGAGGCTATCTTTGCGGCGGCTGAAGAGGAGAGGAAGAACGTCAAGGTCCAGTTCTAAGATTTTTTTCTTTTATTTTTTTTATTTTCAATCATTTCGCATCAAGAGGCTAATCAACTATGAAAAAGCTCATGTTCGAGGAGTCAAGGGCTAACAAGATCAAGTCAGTCATCCTCATGACATTGTTCATAATAATCATCGGCGTTCTCGGTGGCGTAGCAGGATTTGTCTGGGGGAACATCTATTTCGGGCTTGGCCTGGCTCTCATCATCAGCTTCATCTACTCGCTCATAGGATTCTATTCCGGCGGCAGGATGATACTTAGCATGTCCGGCGCAAAGCCGGTCACAAAGAAGGAATACCCTTATCTTTACCACACATTAGAAGGATTAACATTAGCAGCCGGACTAAAGAACACGCCAAAAGCTTATGTCATAGATGACACTGCGATGAACGCATTCGCAACTGGCAGGGACCCTGAACACGCAAGCATAACCGTCACCACAGGCCTTCTCAAAGCCATGAACCGACAGGAACTGGAGGGAGTCATAGCGCATGAGATGTCGCACATAAAGAATTACGACATAAGGTTCATGATGCTTACTGCAATCCTTGTGGGCGTAGTCACTCTTCTCAGCGACTTCCTGCTCAGGAGCTTTCTCTGGGGCGGCAAGGGCAAGAGCGATTCAAAAGGAGGAGGAAACGTCACAATCATACTCATCGTCGTAGGCCTAGTATTCGCCATCCTCGCTCCTATCATCGGCGAATTAATCAAGCTCTCTATCAGCCGCAAAAGAGAATTCCTAGCAGACTCTGACGGAGCAATGCTCACAAGATATCCGCCAGGCTTGGCTAGCGCATTAAAAAAGATCTCAAAAGACCCAGACCCTCTGGTTGACAAAGCAAATAAAGCCACCGCTCACCTTTTCATATCAACTCCTTTCAGGAGCACAAAGAGCTTAACAGCCAAGATGTTCTCAACCCATCCTCCGATAGAGGAGAGGATAAAGCGATTGGAATCGATGTGATTAGTTCAATATTAAGCCGGTGCAGCCGCAGGCGTTGTTTGCTGAGCTGTCGCTTGCTGTTGGGCACTGGCTTTAGCCGCTGCCTGCTTCTCTGCGTGCTTTTTCATAAGCCTTCTCACTGTTGATCGACTGATGTTCATTCCGTTCGTCGCTTTCTTAACAGATTCTTTTATCTGGGAGTAAGTCATTCCTGAAAGCTTGGCATTCACCACGAACTCATTGAGCCCGAGGTGGCCTGCTATCTTCCTATTATAATTATAGCGCTCATAGCTTCCTCCGTTGGCGATGTTTGCTGCCACCAAGCCCAGCACTTCATCATAACTATTGACCTGATAGCCTTCCTTAGCAGCAGCTCTTCTTATCTGCCTGGAGCTATACCTATTATTATACAGCCCTCCGACATAAGTTGCGCAGTTGCAGAACTTCTCGTACTCAGGGTCAGCAGCCTCAGTCGCTCCCTGATCAATAGAGTCTTCTACCTTGTTTTCCAGATCAAGCGGCCTCTTGAACTCTGCATTCGAGACATCGACTTTTTTCACATCATCCTGTTGGGCAGCTTTGCCGTATTTCCCTTTCACACCATAATCCTTGAAATCATAGCTCATCTCGAACTCTCCGTATTGCTGTTTCATGGAATCATAGAACTCCTTGACCTTTGCCGTGAGGTCTTCATTTTTAGGCTTAGGCGCAGCAACAGCCACAGGCATATAAGCTGCTCTTGCCGTCGGAGATGATTTCTTTGGCGAAGATGATGAATCACGGCTAGTTGGCTTGGCATATGCTCCGAGCACTTTGTTCTCCAGATCATTCAATCCTTTGCCTGCAGCGAACTTGGCGCTGCTCTTGGCCGCATCTCTGATGTCTTTTGCCATCATAGGAATATTCTTAGCCACATAGCTCGACCCGCTCTTGATCGCGCGGTAAATATCCTTTATCGAAGTCTTGACAGGCCCGATGTGCTTCTTGACATCATAATATTTCTTCCCAATTTCCCTGTCGACAGCTTGGAAAGTAGAAGAGAACACAGAATCAACAATGCTTTCTGCTTCTTTCCAGACATCAACGTTCTGAGCATTGTCCTTTATGCTCTTGAACCTATCGTATAACCCTGACAGTATCGGCATGTTCTGCCTGAAAAAATCGCTCATATAATCGTTCGCCATAGTAATCCTCCTCATCTCATCTTCTTGAAAAGCTTGTCAATCATGAATTCCAGGCCTGATATTGCTGCTCCGGCCCAATTGATCCTTGAATCCTCAGCCCCTCTCTCTTCCATCATCCTCAGGAGCTTCCCGTTCACCAGGAGTATGTTGTTCTTCTCAGCATAATCTTTGGCTCTGCGCGTGAAATCTGTGTCTGAGACCATCACTCTATAAGCATATGCTCCGTTGTAGTTCTTGAGCTTGTGGTTGAACACTCCGACGAGCTTCTGGTCCACGCACTTATCAGGAGAGAAGTGAGCCTTGCATTCCATGATGTAGAACTGCTTGTCAATCCTATTGAACATCACGATGTCATACTCTCTCCTTGGCGCATGGTCTGCCGAATAATCATAGTTCTTTTTCCACTGGTTCATCTTCACCAGGTCATAGCCGTTCCTCTCAAAGGCCTTCATCACTCTTTTCTCGAATCCGTGGCCGAGCTCATAGGGCGTCAGGTGATATCTATCCATTGTCAATCCTCATAAATCACTCCTGAACAAAAAAAATTTGTGGCAAGCCTGAATATATTCACTGCTTCTCTGCGTCTTTTTCCTTTAGATTTTCATGCCTTGAAGCGTATTTTGACAGGGTGGCCATGACAACGGCTCCTGTCAATGAAGTCACTCCTGTGACAACTGTCTTGGCGAACAAGGTGTAGTCTTCCTTTGTGTCGAAGAACTTCTCTCCTAGATAATATGAGAAGTTGCCTGTTATCACTCCGCCACGAATGGTGTTGGTGTAGAGCTTCTTCTTATCATCGCTCAAGCTCGGACTCTCGTTTATGTACTTGCATATCTGGTTGGTCAGGCCTGTGCTCCCTATGAATACGAGGCTGTGCTTGACCAGGTCTCCCAGCT
>Ga0268284_1001264_pt1 | contig 13587 bp, 14 predicted proteins | sample saktaG_14_FD_190137 | JGI IMG/M metagenome (GOLD analysis project Ga0268284, IMG submission 190137) | Saline water microbial communities from Sakinaw Lake, British Columbia, Canada - sak_2013_06_06_40m | ecosystem: Environmental > Aquatic > Non-marine Saline and Alkaline > Saline ... | reverse complement strand
GAAGCGACTCATTCTGAAATAGATATAGATGCCATTGACAGTGTCCTGATTCTCCGGAAGCCGTCGGGTTCCCGGGAGGAAGTATATGATTCCGGCTCTATTGCCGGCATTGTCGAAGCAGTCGATCTCTGCTTCATGCGGTACTCCGACTGCAGTTGAACTGCCGCTCAGATAGTAAAGAACATACTTCGTGAAGTTACGATGAACTGTTGCCATGAAATATCTCCCTGGACCGGGTTGAAGAGTGAATATCTTACTGACAGGATGATTTGATCTGCCTGATTCGGGAAAACGCAGACAATCGTTTTCAGAATAAGATTATTTGCAAATTATTCCAATAAACCGGCAATGGCCGTAACTCCTTCGCCCAAATATCTATAGCCCGAATAGAAAAGTTGACACTGCTGACAGGGGAAAGTTTACGTTGTCAGAAACGTTCCTTAACTTGTCGTAATCGTTTAACTCATTAGCCCGCAAGGTTATGGCAGATATAAAATTACCGTCAAATAACAATTCTGTGGTCTGTGAGCTGATAGCGACGGTTTCAACGATGTCGATTCCGGGTCCGTTCATCATGAGTGCCTCCTGTCTCTGGTTTCAGGCAACCGAAGGCGGTCGGGTTGATAAGCCTCCAGTCAAGGAAAAGGAGGCCGGAGAGATAACAAGAGCGGAGGCGAACGAAATCATTGAGAATGGCATGGAAAGTTTGAAAGAAACTCCTCGCCGTCTTGAGGTATTGGAGGCGTTAACGAACGAATTGATTACTGAGGGCTGGAAGTTCGCTGGAAACGGTCAATACTGGTTCAGCAGACAGTTTCAACGGTAACGGACGGGCCCTGTGTGGGGGGACTGCCCGCAAAAAGCATGCGTTATCATTCGAATCTCAGTGTTTTCGCTGCTTCAGAAGCGATTCCGCTTGAAATAACAGTTTTATTATTAATCTGCAGGTATAAATGGTTTCATTTATGCGACTTGCAGGAATGCGCCGATAACTGAAAAAAAATTAACTGATGTACCTGTTTTTTGATACGGAATCAACGGGGTTGCCGCGAAACTGGAAGGCGCCGGTAACGGATCTGGATAACTGGCCGAGATTGGTGCAGTTGGCTTATCTCTGTTTTGATGGAGACGGCCAAAAAACCGGATCGGGAAATTATATCGTGAGGCCCGAAGGGTTTTCGATACCGTCAGAAGCTACGGCAATTCACGGAATTTCGACTGAGCAGGCACTGGCTCAAGGTGACGAACTGAAGCGCGTGATGGAGGCTTTCTATGGTCATGTCGGCAGGGCGGAAGTGCTTGTCGCCCACAATATGAGTTTTGATGAGAAGATTGTCGGGGCGGAGTTCCTGCGGCTCGGCATGGAGAACACCATACCTTTCAAGAATAAGATCTGCACCATGCAAGCGTCGGTCGATTTCTGTGCAATTCAGAATTCCTACGGCTATAAATGGCCTAAACTCTCAGAACTCCACCAGAAGCTTTTCAACTGCGGATTTCAGGAGTCCCACAACGCAGCAGTTGACGTGGCCATCACGGCAAAATGCTTCTGGGAACTCAAACGCCTCGGCGTTATCTGATTCCCGCTTCCGGCCGTTTACAGTAACGGCTCTCTCCATTTATTGTCGTCAGTCCCGATTTATCGTAATGGACAAGCCAGACTTCACTGCCGGAGTTTGGTTTGCCGGCTCCGGCCGGCCCGGCGTTATTTTCGCCGGAACAATTGTTTGTTCTGCGCCATTAACCGGGAGTTGCGTATTTCCGAACCCGTTGAGGATGCTTGATATATTGTTTGGTGTTGGTGTAAATTATTCGTATAAATAAAGTGTAATACCTGTTCTGGTATGAGTTTTCATATTACCGGCATCAATCATACAAATGGCGATTCACTCATCATTGACAGGTGTGAACTGTTTCCTCATTTACGCTTCTGTAGACTGGCAGAACCTTGTTGTTCAGGCTGATAACATAAACTTGATACACCCTCTCTGTTCAACCATTATCTGAATACAATCATGTCAAATCTTTTCATCGGCAAATTTCCTCTGGGTGACCAATCCAAAGCGGAAACGATCACTCTTGACGGAGACAACGCCAACATTACCCTTGGCGGCAACGGTCACGATGGTGACATCCTGATGAAAAATTCTGCGGGATCCACAACGGTTGGCATCAACGGCCAGACAGGTGCTGTGCATCTTGGCGGTACAGGTCAGGATGGAGACCTGCTTCTTCGTAATTCCGCCAATACCGTCACCATACGTCTTGACGGACAGACCGGGACGATTTTTATCAAGGACTGGTCACTCTCAGTGCCCGATTTTGTTTTTTCCGAACACTATCCGCTTCGCGATATGGAGTCGTTGCGCGACTATATCAGCGAACACGGTCATCTGCCTGATGTCCCGGCTGCTCAGGAGATTGCCCGTGATGGTCTGAACCTGACGAAGTTCAGCATGAACCTGCTGCAGAAGATAGAGGAGATGGCTCTCTATGCCATAGAACAGGAGCGGCGCCTGCGTGACCAGCAGACGCGCATTTCCCGACTTGAACAGGCTTTAGGATTGAGCGTAACTCTCTGAAACTGTCACGGAGCTTCTCCATGATGCCCGTGAGAATGAAAATCCGGAAAAAACATTAATCCAGGTGACCTTATGAGCAACCTGATCCTGCGAAAAGGCGCGCAGACGGTTATGACCCTCTGCGATACCGGTGATGCAAGCTTTGGCGGTTTTTACGAGGAGCAGACCCTGAGTGCAGCTGCGAGCGGAGAGCTATGTATCAGGCAGGGAGCTTCCTGCCTGATGGGAACGCGGAGTACCGGATCGCAGAGTAACGTCCAGCTGAAACGGCGCCTGTTCGACGAGGCTGTATTTCCAAATCAGGGGCTGTGTTTCCGAAGCGCCAACGGCACACGGCAGCAGGCCGAATTGCATACTCCGGGCGATCTCTACATCCGCAGAGCAGTGACCAATGTGCTGACCGATCCCTCCGCTCCGGGTTCCTTCGGGTTCAGCAGTATCGTTTATGCAGCACCGAACCTGAGTTATGCCGGTATGGCAAATCCCTATAAAACACAATATGCTGTGTTTCAGACGCCGACAGCCAACTATGCCACGCGGATAATTGACCTTTCGGACTTTGGATCGGTAACAAGCGTTGGGTGGCCATTCGATGAAAATGCTGTTCCGATCAACGGTCTTCTCCGGCTTCCCAATGGCAGCGGTCCCTTTCCTCTCGCGTTGTTCGTGCACGGCAACCACAAATCCTCGGAAAATTCCACGCCCGGATATGTTTACCTTATGGAACTGCTTGCCAGTCATGGTATCATTGCCGGATCGGTGGACTGTAACTTCCTGAACGGTTGGAACTCCGGAGAGAACGATGCGCGTGCAATAGTACATCTGGAACATGTCAGGCAGTTTCGCATCTGGAACCAGCAGGCGGGACACCCTCTGTTCGGCAAAGTCAATATGGAGAAAATTATGATCATCGGGCATTCCCGTGGCGGTGAAGCCGTAGGTCATGCCTGTTTGTTCAATACATTGAGCAGCGTCACCCCGGATCCCGGTGACCCGCCGGTGCCGATTGATGGTTCTCTCGGACTCGGCCCCTATGGTTTTGCATTGAATGTTGCTGCGGCCATTTCGCCTACCGACAATCAGTACCAGCCGGTTTCCGGTCCCGTGAAAATCGGAGAGAACTATTTTGTGGTTCACGGCAGTCGTGATGGCGATGTCTCTGATTTTTCGGGCTACAAAACCTATGACCGGGCCCATCCGGTCGATCCTGCCGATCCCGGGCAGAGCGCGCACGGCTGGAAATCGCTTCTGTGGGTATATGGTGCCAACCACAACTATTTCAATTCAGTCTGGGCATCGGAGGGAACGCCGACCATAACACGCGCTCAGCAGGAAGGTGTCGCAAAGGTCTACTTCGGGGCTCTGGCTCGGGGCAAGCTCCTCGCTCAAAGTCAGTATCTCAATCTGATCAAGAACCATACCCTGGCCACGAATAGTGCATGGATTGCAGGTATCACCCTTGTATCGCAATACCAGGACCGGGAGCGGCTGTTTATCTGTCACTACGAGGAAGATGCAAATCCATCAACAGTATCGCCTCCGGTAAACGGATCCGTCAACGTTTCAAATGTATCGGCTTCAGAGCTTTTTTTCAGCAATGGCAGCTTTCTCCGTCAGGAGACACATGGCTTGAAGCTGAACTGGAATCTTGCAGGACAAAGTTATACGATCAATTTCCAGCAGGGAGGATTGACTCCGGGATTCCTGCAGTACCTTGTTTTCCGTGCCGGTCAGTCCAATGAAGCCTACAATATTTCTCCAATGGATCAGAATTTCAGTATCAGGGTGGCGGACGGAAACAGCAACTTTACAGTCGTCGCTAATTCCCTGGCAAAGTTTCCCTACCCGGAACAGGGAAGATATAATGATTACAAGATGGTGATGCAGCGCCTCCGTTTGCCTCTGCAGACCTTATCTGACAACGGCATTGATGTCAACGATATTCGTTCCATTACATTCCTGTTCGATCAGCCCATTGTCGGTACGGCATCGGTACAGGGTACTTTGTATTTTGATGAAATTCAACTCAGTAAATAGTCATGACAGACTCAAAATCTGATTACCCCTCTTTCGAGGTTACGAAGGTTGAAGTTGTCGCTTCCGAGCCTAATGCCGGCGAGTTGCGCAAAATTCTCTTTCTCGCACCGGATACAGATGAACGGGCAGCAACGACCTATCTGGTGAAAATATACCTGAAAACCCTTCCTGAGCCTGCAGGAGCAAATTATGAACTCTGGATAGGCGACCAGAAAGTCAGGAAATACACGCAATTCAAGGGGGGTATTTATTTTAAACTGTACGACATCGAGAGTGTGAACTTGCTTGAAGGGGCTCCGATCTGCTTCCGGCGTGAAGGTGAAGATAATTGTATACCTTTGAAGAATAAATACGTGATTCACGATTGCCCCGGGTACCTCAAAGCGCTTGAGTTTGCCCCGTTGAGGAGGCAATCACGACGCGAAGCGCTGGACGAGTGAGAGTGAGGGTATATCAGAGAGTTGCCGGCATCCTCTATTCGCTGCAGGACTTCTGCCATGTACTCTCTAACGTCGTACCGTAAGTGAAATAACTTTCAAGTTTCCATTTTGAATGCGGGTTATTTCGAATAGAAGGCGATCAAGCCGAATGAGAGGAAAAGAACTGTGGCGAGGAGAATGGTCAGGTCGCTGATCTTGCGCATGAATGCCTCCATGTTCTCCTTGTACATACTTGCGATGACTATTACGGCAGCATTATTCAACAGCAGGAAATAGGTGGATTCCGGGAGTGTTTTCGAGATGGTAAAATAAAACAGGAGAAGTCCGGAGATCAGGCTCGTGATGATGAGAAACTGTTTTGTATGCAGAAAGGAAAAAGTGTTGGCTATTGTTTTTATGCCGCTTGACAGATCGCCCCTGCGGTCGCGCATGTCCCACATCACCTCGATAAAGAACGCGCAAATAAAGAGATATCCCCAGCAAATCCAGGCTTTCGGTGAAAGCGACTGACCTTCAAAAAAGAGGGGAAGAAATATTATGGCGGTCGCCCAGTCGAGCGGAGGGGTGAAATTTTTGACGACGTAAATATCTTTCATCCGCCGGGCACCGTTCAAACGGCGGGCGAGCGAAGACGGGAAGCATTTATGATTATAGAGAAATCCGATGAGGATGATCAGCGCCGTTGTCCAGAATGCAGCATGTCCGAATTGAAAGGCGATGACGAGTGAGATGAAGGAAAGCAGGTAGAAGGTTACGTAGGTAATAAGTACTTCGTTTTTCCGGGCGTTTTTCAGTCCATCGGGGTCGTTCATTGCATCTTCGACATCATCGGTAAGCCGGTTGTCCTGATAGATTGAAAATGTCAGCATGAATACGGTCAGAACGGCCCAGCCATTAACCGGAATATCGAAATAAAGCGACCAGCTTGCAGCTCCAATAGCAGAAAGCAGCGAGAGGTGAATTTTATTTCTGAAAAAATAATTCGACATGTTGTGTTTTCCTTACCGATTATCAGATTTTGGGGGGTGTCCGAAACGGCAGCACACTTTTTATATTTCAAAGTCTTTTCCGTTTTATTCAGTTCCTTACAAAAATTCCTGCATTTGCAAGAGATGCGTAAACCCCTTTCAGAGGGCGATGTTGCCTAGAACGTGAGCAACGTTGTTGGGGAGATCCTTAAAGAGGTAAACAGGCTGCTATTTTTCGGGGCAGCAGCCGCTGTCGGCAAAAAGGCTGTAGAACGCCTTCACGCTTCCGGCGGGGTCTTCGCCCGTGCTGCTCTCATACTCACTTTTCTCAACTTTACGGCCGAATGCCGCTTCAATGGCAGGGGCTGTAAGTATCCTGAATATCTCATCCATCCTTTCCGCTGTGTATGGCATGTTGTTGTCGAGCCACCAGGTCATGAGCGACAGCAGCGAGCTGACCAGATGGTGAGTGGTTATCTCCATGGGGACGGGCGGAGATTTTTTATTTCGGTTGAGTTCTGTAAGGGGCCCGATCAGCATGGTACAGAGATAGCGGTGCAGGTATTTCATGATCATTTCGCCGCTCTGCCTGCCTGCGATGGCCTTGTAGAGTTTGTAGTGCTGACCGGTGTGACGGAAGAGTTCCAGAACGAAATTGAGTTCAGGCTCCCTGCCGGTACGTCTCGAATCAAAAAGCGCCTGCTGCTGCTGTTCGAAGAGGGTGCGCAGGTGCTCGAAACTGGAGAGGAGCAGTTCGTCCCTGTCGCGATAGTGCGCATAGAAGGTAGAACGTCCCACATCCGCCCGGTCGAGAATGTCCTGCACGGTGACGGCCTCATACCCTTTCTCCACGATAAGGGTCATGAGCGCCTCGTGCATCAGCCTGCGCGTGCGGCCGACCCGGCGGTCTTCCTTTTTTTCTTTCATAAATCTTCTTTTTCAGCCCTACAGAACCGTCTGTTTTGTTCACAATTGAACAATTGTCGAAACATTGGTTGTTGACACGCTGCCTGAATATAAGTATTCTTTTATCGAACACTGTGTTCGTTATCGAATAAGGAATACCAAAAAAAATGGAGGAATGCGAAATGGAAGAGAAACGTATCAGGGAAGCGGTTAAAGAGAGCTACGCCAAGACAGTAAAAAATGGCGCTTCGTGCGCATGTCCCGGGAAAGCAGGCTATGCGGAACCTGAATATATCCGGTCGGCGGGCAGGGCCGCGGGGTATTCCGACCGGGAACTGAAGAGCGTACCGGAGGGCGCCAGTCTCGGGCTCGGCTGCGGCAACCCCGTAGCCTTTGCGGTGATCAAGGAGGGCGATGTGGTGCTCGATCTCGGTTCGGGAGCAGGGGTGGACTGCTTTCTTGCTTCGAACATCGTCGGCCGGAGCGGGCGTGTCATTGGCGTGGATATGACGCCGGAGATGGTCGAACGGGCAGAAGCGAACGCCCGGAACAACGGTTACCGGAACGTCGAATTCCGGCTCGGAGAGATCGAGAAGCTCCCTGTGGAAAGCGCGAGCGTCGATGTGATCATTTCCAACTGCGTCATCAATCTTTCAACCGACAAGCCGAAGGTTTTCGAGGATGCATGGCGCGTGCTGAAACCCGGCGGTATGCTTATGGTTTCGGATATCGTCCTGCTTGAAGATCTGCCCGGTTACCTCAGCGGCTCGATCGAGGCCCATGTCCGATGCATTGCCGGAGCCGTCCGGAAGGATGACTATCTTGACGCCATAAAAGAGGCCGGGTTCGAGGAGATCTCAGTCGTCGGAGAGAGCCGTTTTCCTGAAGAGATGATAGCCGGTCATCCCCTTTTGCTGGAACTTGCCGCAACGCTCAACATCCCGATGAGCGAACTGCAACGTACAGCAGGTTCGGTCGTCAGCCTGAAGGTATCGGCAAAAAAGGGGAGCCGGTAAGCCCGAAGTGAGCATAAACGAACCTTAACGCCCTGAATGAACGTGGGGAGGCAGAAGTTCGGCTCTCCTGAAACAGATCACGGCATAACCTTTTCTGTCTTGATCTGCCTGCAAAAAATATACGTAACCGGTCAGGGTTGTTACGGTCAGCAGTTACTGCAGCTTTTGAAGCCGATTATCTTATAGAGAGGGCAGAACCCGATTCCTGCCGTAATGAGGGGAATCAGTCCTATCGCTCCCAGCCAGGAGTGGAACATAACGCCAAGCACAATGACGACGATGCCGATAACAGCACGGATGATGCGGTCCACCTGTCCCATATTTTTTTCCATGGTTGCTCCTGTAAGGTTGAAAAATGCTTTACATTTCATCTCATAAAGGCATTTCCGGCTTATTCCGTTCCTTTCAGTAATTCCGGCTCCTGCCGGAACGACTGTATCCCCGGGAGGGAGAGCTATCAAGCCTGAATGTGAGTCGGCGACCCGCTGATTCTTCAAGAGAAAAAAATGACTTTATGACCGGATGCGGTATTTTTACTCAATCATGAACCCTCAGGTTCAAAACTGTGTTAATGGATAATGCCTGACAGAGGCGATCTCTATTCGAACCATCCATTGATGACTCTACCATGTCGATACTCTACACTCCATTCACTCTCGGTCCGATAGTCCTGCAGAACCGTCTGGTGATGGCGCCGATGACCCGCAGCCGGGCAAACGGCAACATACCCAACGCGCTCATGACCCAGTATTACTCGGAACGCGCTGCGGCCGGGCTCATCATTACCGAGGGGACCTCCTCCTCACCGGACGGACTTGGCTATCCGCGCATACCGGGCATATTCTCAGCCGATCAGATTGAGGGCTGGAAAGCCGTCACCGAAGCGGTGCACAGGAAAGGCGCCAGGATATTCCTGCAGCTTATGCACTGCGGGAGGATCTCCCATCCGCTGAACATGCCAGCGGGTGCCCGCATCATTGCGCCTTCAGCCGTTGCGGCCTCCGGAGAGATGTACACGGATGCCGATGGACTGAAACCATTGCCGGTGCCTGAGGCCATGACACTTGTTGATATCAGTGCAGCGGTTGCCGAATATGCCCGGGCAGCAGAAAATGCAGTGGAAGCCGGTTTTGACGGGGTCGAGCTGCACGCTGCGAACGGCTATCTGCTCGAACAGTTCATCCGTCCGAATTCGAACCTGCGCACCGACAGCTACGGCGGTTCGCTGGAAAACCGCGCGCGATTTGTGCTTGAAGTGGTTGCGGCGGTGAATGCTGCCATCGGCCGGGAGAAGGTCGGCATCAGGCTCTCCCCGTTCGGTGTCTTCAACGACATGCCGCTCTACGACAGGATGGAGGAGGAGTACGCCTGGCTGGCCAGCGAACTCAATCTTTCCGCTCTTGCGTACATTCACCTCGTGGACCACTCCGCAATGGGTTCGCCGCATGTGCCCGATTCGATCAAGGCGACCTTCCGCAGCGCCTTCAAGGGAGCGTTGATCCTCTCCGGAGGGTACGATGCCGAAAAGGCTGAAACCGATCTGTCCGCCGGAAAATGTGATCTTATCGCCATCGGACGGGCTTTTATTGCCAATCCCGACCTTGTCGAACGGTGGAAAACCGGAGCACCACTTAACGCTCCCGATATGGATACGTTCTACACGCCCGGACCGAAGGGATATATCGACTATCCGGCTCTTCACGAATTGGAAGAAGGTCACGTATCACTATCATGAACCCGTGCATATTCAGCAAGCAGGGCGCACCCGGCAGCTCCGGGAACCAGTATTTTCACCGGGCACTCTCTGATGTTGATGACTCCGTAGCTGCCGAAGAGATGGCGCTGTTCGTCGATCGATCGGATCGCTGACCAGGGAATGAAAAGCGGGGGACTGAAAAAGCGGAAGAGGAAGAGAATGGCAATCGAGACTCCGTTTCTGTTGATGGTAAAGAAAAGGCTGCCCCTGTAGGTGACCGGAAGCATGCCGCTTTTCTTTAAAAGCGCTGATGCGAACCGGAAATCAGTGCCGGTTTCGGGTTGCTTTGCGCTGAATCGTTCGGCAAGAAGCGCCCATCCCCCGACAAGGGAGAGGATGCCGCTGACGCCGATCCAGAGGAGCGGAAAGGTGACGAAAAAGAGCAGCGGAATGAAAAAAAGGAGAGTAAAGTCCGGCATAGGGATACTTACTCCTTTGATGGAAGATGTTTTTTTACCGCCGCTATCAGTGCGTCAAGGTCGTCGAGGCCGTCTATCTCCTCTTTCGGCAGCAGCACCTCGAAATCAACGTTCTTTTTCAGGATGACAGGGTAGCGGAAGTTTCGCTCATATTTTTTCTCGAATTCGTCCCGGTGCAGGAATTCCACGGGAACCCCTATGGAGATGCGGAACGCTTTCCATGCCTCGATCTCGGTGAACGGCCCATGGGTCAGTTTGCAGAGGCTGCAGTCGTAAGTTTCGGGGCTCAGGATTTTGCGTCCCAGGTCTATGAGACTGCTGATCGGGTTGCTGTCGGTGTTGTAGACAAAGATGAGCGTCATCGTCGTGGATTTATGGTTGACATTATCAAAATTATTGATAATAAAAGACAAAAGGTTCTTCGGGGGCCTTGTTTTTCCAGATTACCTCTTTCGGAGTGCAAGGGTTGTCCAGATTGCATACCCGTCGGGATCCACTCTTTAAGATACTTTTCGCTGAAATTTATTTTGTGGTTAACGGTCATGAAAGGGGTAAAAAATCATTATTTGGTCATCACGGCAGGTGTTCGGGAGTGTGACATATTTGTAAAAACCGGAACTTTGCTCTCCTGAGTTGAAAAAAGAATGTTTCAAGTGATAACTTGCAAAAGCCCAGCCATCCGGAAACTGATATTGCAGGGCAAAGCAGATAAACAAGATCTCCTCCCGACACAAGAGCACCTTATGACAATATTACTCGGTAGAGTTGACACTCTGTTTAATTCGTTGGAGCATTTCTGGGAGCAAAAGCGTACGAAGCGAACTGCAGCGAACGTTCTGATCATTATATTTATCGCATCTCTTGCCCTTATAGAGCTTACCCGTCAGGGATGGCTGCCTGGAGAAATAGCGGCAGTTTTGCCTTCAAGCCACTTTTACGCTATCAATATTGCTTTTTCCATGCTGCTTGGCCTGGAAGTTATCGGATTGGTTTTCAGTCTTGCGAACTCGCTTTCAGATTCGGTTGGCAAGCAGTTTGAAATTCTCTCTCTCATTCTGCTTCGTCAATCTTTTGAGGAATTTATCTACTTTAATGAACCTCTGGAGTGGGTGGAGACCTCAAAGCCGGTCTTGCACATCCTTTCCAATGCCGGCGGAGGCCTTCTGATTTTTCTTCTGCTCGGCCTCTATTATAAACTTCAGCACCATCGTGCCATTACACAAAGCTCTGTTGCGACAGCAGACTTTATTGCCTCAAAAAAGCTGGTATCGCTTTTGCTTTTAGTCGTTTTTATGGGAATCGGTATCACCGAGGTCTCTTTTTATTTGACAAGCCAGCCGACATTCGATTTTTTTGCCATATTCTATACAGCTCTTGTCTTCAGTGATGTGCTGCTGGTTCTGGTTTCTCTCCGATACAGTTCAAGCTATGAAATTCTTTTTCGCAACTCCGGCTTTGCCGTTGCCACAGTTGTTGTCCGGCTTGCCTTGACGGCTCCGCCCTTTTTTAATGTCCTCCTGGGTGTCGGGGCAATGGTTTTTGCGATCGGGATCACCGTTGCCTACAACGGCTTTGAAAAATCAGATGCAGTCAAATCGTCATCTGTCGCCTTGCCGCAAGAGAGCGTATAAAACAATGATTATCTTTTTTCAGCAGACCACAATCGGCCGGATCGGCATAGCGGAGTGCGGCGGCGCAATTACAAACCTCTGTTTTGGAACCGATACTTTTCCGCAACAAGCCGGAATTGGTGAAACGGAATTGCTCAGGGAGGCGTTCCTGCAGCTTGATGCATACCTTGCCGGCAGGCTGCGTTTTTTTTCGCTTCCGCTTGCCCCTTCGGGAACCCCTTTCATGCAGAGCGTATGGAAGCAGGTTGGTAATATCCCCTACGGCGGCACCTCTACCTACCGTGATATCGCCGTTGCGGCGGGAAATCCCCGCGCGGTCAGGGCGGTCGGGATGGCAAACCACCGCAACCCCCTGCCGCTCTTCATTCCCTGTCACAGGGTTGTCGGCAGCGACGGCTCTCTTACCGGATACCGGGGCGGACTTGCCTTGAAACAGGCGCTGCTGGAACTGGAAGGCGGATTCAGCTGTTAAAAGTCAGGGAGGCAATAACGCAAAGGAAGGGTATGGCGGGAAATACCCTTAAAAATTCATGCGGAATCACGCATAAAGAATTACCGCGGCATGACGGAAATGCATAAATTGCAGTAGAAAAATACTTGCGGACCACCCCCCGATGCATACCGTGCTTTTCTAGGGATATACCTGTTTGATAATCTCTTATACGCCATCCTCATGGTCAAGCGAGATCTCATAAAAAGCGATTTCTATCTCCTGATCAAAAAGATTCAACACTATATGGAGAGGTTCGTCGAGCATGCCGAACCGAACCTTCTCTTGGCCGGAATCATGGGGGGCATCGGCTTTCCGCTCTATTACATTGTTCTGCACAACCTCTATCCCCAGCCCTACGAGAACCTGCCGCTGCGGTTGCTTAACTCGCTGATCTGCATTTCATGGGGATCTTACCGGTATATGCATGACCGGCTCAAGCGGTATTTCCCCATCTATTTTATTATAAGCACGTTCTATGTGATTCCCTGCTATTTCAGTTTCATGCTGCTGAAAAACGAATTTTCGACCGTCTGGGCCATGTCCACGCTCGGGGGATTGCTGCTGATGACGCTTCTGGTCTATGACTGGAAATATCTCTGCAGCATGATCATTGCCGGATATGGCTGTGCGTGGCTGACCGTGTTGTTTCTGGACGGAAAGGTTTCCTATACCCATTTTCAGGAGGTCTATATCTACGTCTATCTTTTCTCGGTTGCAGGAAGCATTATTGCGACCCATAAACGGCAGACCATCAATCTTGTCAGAATGATCTTCATGCGCAGTCTCAGCGGAACAATTGCCCACGAAATGCGCAATCCTCTCAATGCCATCGTCAATGCCATCGAGGCTGTTCAGTCCATCCTGCCGGAAAGGCCAAAGCAAAACAGCACTGAAGAGAACTTCGTGATCAGCAGGAATAACCTCATTGCGGTTAATGACGTCATAGATGAAGCATCGGACATTATCCGGCGGGGGAACAAGATCATCGACTCCATTCTTACCGCGATGCAGGGCGGGGAAACCGACACGAAAACGTTCAGACGCCGCTCTGCCGCCTCTACCATCCGCTCGGCCATCGACACCTTCGCCTACAGCGCCCCCGAAGAGAAAAAGCTGATCCGGCTCGCTACGGAATCGGACTTTGACTATTTCGGCGACAAGGACCTGCTGATTTACGTCCTCTTCAACCTGATCAAAAACGCCCTTTACTATAAAAACAAACCGAGTTTCAGCATTGCCATCACGACTGTACCCCTGCCGACAGGTAACCTGATCAGGGTCCGGGATACGGGACCGGGTGTTCCGATAGGAAAAAGAGAACTTATTTTCGAAAGTTTTT
>Ga0268284_1001257_pt1 | contig 13642 bp, 10 predicted proteins | sample saktaG_14_FD_190137 | JGI IMG/M metagenome (GOLD analysis project Ga0268284, IMG submission 190137) | Saline water microbial communities from Sakinaw Lake, British Columbia, Canada - sak_2013_06_06_40m | ecosystem: Environmental > Aquatic > Non-marine Saline and Alkaline > Saline ... | reverse complement strand
TGGGAAGAGGCGTTTATCTTATCGGAAATAATGATGAGCTTGAAGAGTACTGCCTGCTCACAAAAACCGCTTACATTCAGCAATACCTACCTGTCAGCCGTGACTTGCGCATCGTTGTTATCGGAAGAAAAGCTGTTCACGCGTACTGGCGCGTTGCCGGAGAGGGTGAATTTAAATGCAATGTTGCGGCAGGTGGAAAAATAAAACTTGATTCGGTTCCACAGGGCGCTGTTGATCTTGCCGTTTATACGGCTCTTTCATGCGGATGGGATGATGTCGGGATTGATATATGCGAATATAACGGGAAGCTTTATGTTATTGAAGCTAATATGAAATACGGGAAGGAAGGTTTCAGAGCGGCAGGAATAGATTATATAAAACTTATGGAGAAGATGATTGAAAATGGCGAAATATGAAGAAAGCGCTCTTGATCTGATAAAAATGGCTTTGAATAAAAGAGAAGAAGAGAACTTTTCTCCTATTGCGGTTTTAAGCTCAGGTTGCACGCGCCGTGAATATGAGGAGAAAAGAGATCTCGGATACCGTCAGGAATTTTCCCTCGATGTCGACCGGATACTCTATTCGCTTGCATATACAAGATACATTGACAAGACGCAGGTATTTTATCTGATTAAGAATGATCATATAACACACAGGGTCCTTCATGTTCAGCTTGTATCCAAGATAGCAAGAACAATAGGCCGTTTCCTCGGATTGAATGAAGACCTGATAGAGGCCATTTCTCTCGGCCATGATATCGGTCACACTCCTTTCGGGCATGACGGCGAAAGATTCCTGTCGGAACTTTGCGAAGAAAGCGGAATAGGATATTTCCTGCATAATGTCCAAAGCGTACAGTTTCTGGATAAGGTGGAGAGGAAAGGAAAGGGATGGAATCTTTCATTACAGACTCTTGACGGTATCCTGTGTCATGACGGTGAAATTCATAACCGTAGACTGCAGCCTGAAAGAGGAAAGACATTTGAAAAACTCGAGCAGGAAATTTTAATGAAAAAAAAAGATCCCGGCATAAAACTTATCCCCATGACTCTTGAAGGATGTGTTGTCCGCATGGCGGATACGATAAGCTATATAGGTCGTGATATAGAAGACGCCATAAGGCTTAACGTGATAAAAAGATCCGATCTTCCGGCAGAAAGCGTTAAAGTGCTCGGAAATACTAACGGAACGATAATATACAACCTGGTTACCGATGTTATTCGAAACAGTTTTCAGAATATTTATATCGCTTTCAGTTCAGACGTTTCGGAAGCATTGAGGCTTCTCAAGGCATTCAATCTGGAGAGGATTTACCGGAATCCTGAAATAAAAAGACATACGCCTCTTATAAGGGATCTTTTCAGAATACTTTTTGAAAGGTATATTGGTGATATAGAAAATGAGAACAGGGAATCGGTGATATTTATCAATTTCCTGAAAGATATTTCCGATGAGTATATTGCAAATCACAGAAAAGAGGAGATAGTGAGGGATTTTATCGCTGGGATGACTGACCGGTATTTTTTAAGGCAGTGTCCGGAAGGGATGAGGCCTGTTACTGAAACGGACTGATTATAAACAGCCGAACATCGAATATCGAACTTCGAAGTACGATGTAAGAACGATGGGAATGGGGGTGTCCAGGTCTAATTGGAGTCCGCCAAAGATCTCTGGCGGACTGCCGTTGACGAAGTTTGAATCTCGATCTTGCTAAACGGCAAACCGATTACATGCGCCAGCCCATTAAGATAGTTATGCAAAGCTCTCAATACGGCAACAGAGGAAAATAAAAAAAATTTATGGGTGACAAAGGCCATGGAAAGAGAACTTACCGGAATTTTACCGGCATTGATGATCTGGTTCAGTTTAATGTAGTTGTGGAGGAGACGGATCTGCAGATTTATGCCTCAAGGCCACTTCAAAAAATTACTCGTGATCTGATACTTAAACACAGGGGTTTTATAGAAAAATATATCGCCATCTATCCTGAATTTCTAAAGACGTTTGTCCCTTGGCATCTTGACGATTTTGCCCCGCAGATAGTTGGAAAAATGATAGATGCCGGCAGAAAGGCCGGTGTAGGCCCGATGGCTGCCGTAGCCGGCGCTGTTGCGGAATTCGTCGGTATGGACCTTTTGTCGTATACGGATGAAGTTGTGGTTGAAAACGGGGGTGATATTTTTTTTAAAACAAACAGGTTACTCTCTGTCGGTGTATATGCAGCCGGTTCTCCCTTAAGCCTCAAGATGGGTTTGCGTATTGACTCCCGTGACAAACCTGTAGCCGTATGCACCTCCTCCGGAACCGTAGGCCATTCGCTCAGCTTCGGCAAGGCCGATGCAGTTTGCATTGTATCGGATTCATGCCCGCTTGCGGATGCAGCCGCAACTGCCGTAGGGAACCGGGTAAGGGGGAAAAAAGAGATCCAGGATGCCATTGACTTCGGAAAAATGATTGAAGGTGTGATGGGAATCGTTGTTATAATTGGAGAGAATGCGGGATTTTGGGGAGATGTGGAGGTCATTTCTCTCTGAAGAAAAAAGAGTTGAGTTTTGAGAATTATGAGGTTAAGATTTTAGCGAATAGAGTTTTACAAAGCCATTAAAGTTGTTGTTTACGTAAAAATGCAAAGATCACTGATGGAGCAGTATCTGTAATGAAGACGATATGGGCGCCGTGGCGTATTGAGTATATTCTGGGCAAAAAAGATGAAGGATGCATTTTCTGCAATGCTTTATCCAAGAACGACGACCTGACTTTGTTCAAAGGGAAATCGAGCATGGTCATGATGAATAAATTCCCCTATATCAACGGGCATCTTCTTGTGGCGCCGGTAAGGCATCTTTCAACACTAAACGGTCTGGAGAAAAATGAAAAGGCCGATTTGCTGGAGTTGGTTGATAAATCCATCGAGATATTGAAGCTTGTCATGAAGCCTGACGGATTCAATGTAGGGTTGAACCTTGGAAAAGTGGCGGGGGCGGGAATTGAAGAGCATCTCCATTTTCATGTTGTGCCAAGATGGTTTGGCGATACAAATGCCCTTTCTGTATTTGCCGATCTACGGGTTATTCCGGAGCATTTAAAAGCGACATACAACAATTTAAAACCGCACTTTGAATCGAAACAACGAGCGCAATCACCGCTAAAGGTCCCGCCAATCGGTATGGCGGGCAAACTTGCGGCTAAGTGAGCGGGCGAAATTAAAACAGATAAAAAGACCTTACGGTCGAAAATTCTCCGCAGCTATCTGCGGGGGATCTTCAAAAATAGATAAACCGTCAAAAACGGAGTTTAAAATGAATAAACTCAAATTCACTTTTATTTTGATCATTGCCGTAATCATCGGACTTTTTGTTTTGCAGAATATGGATTTTCTTCTTGCAAAGAAAAGTTTCACTTTAAATCTTTTTTTCATACAGACTTACAGCACTCCTGAATTGCCGACAGGCATCATATTGCTTATCAGCTTTGTTACAGGTCTTTTTGTTTCATATGTATTCTCTCTCTTTGAACGATTCAGGCTAAATGGAGAAATCAAGGGCATGAAGTATACAATAGATTCAAATATTGATAAAATATCGGAACTCAAAAGTGAAGTTGTTTCACTCAAGAAAAAATTCTCTTCCGGCAAAACGGATAACATCCCGGTATGATATTACAGGAACGAGAACTGAGAGATCCGGCATTGAACCGAAACAGCGAGCGAAATTCCAGCCGAAGTTCCCGCCAATCATTATGGCGGGCTGAGTTGCGACGGGATTAGCAAGCGAAGTAAAAATAGAACGCTGTTCCATACGGTCAAATCCGCCTCAGTCTGCCTGAGGCGGATTGCTGTGAGGAGCTTCAAATAACTTACAGAATACCCGGTATATGAATCCATCCAATGCAACTCCAATGATGAAGCAGTATCTCTCGATTAAAGGCAGGTATCCCGATGCGATTCTTTTATATAGAATGGGTGATTTCTATGAAATGTTCTTTGAGGATGCTGAAATTGCCTCCAGGATTCTTGAAATTACCCTGACCTCAAGAAACAAGAGAGATGAATTCCCTGTTCCCATGTGCGGAGTTCCCCACAGGGCGGTAAAAGGCTATATTTCAAAACTGATCAATAACGGCTTTAAAGTGGCAATATGCGATCAGAAAGAAGATCCGGCTGAAGCGAAGGGACTTGTCAACAGGGATGTTGTGAGAGTTATTACTCCCGGAATGATTATTGAAGATGAACTCCTTGACGAAAAATCAAACAATTATATCCTTTCAATAGCCCGACATTTGAATCGTGCGGGCCTTTCCTGCCTCGATGTTTCAACAGGATTGTTCAGGCTGACTGAGACTGCCGGATTATCGGAACTTTCTGAAGAGATTTTGAGAATTGCTCCAAGCGAGATTCTTTTGCCCGAATCGTCAAAAAGCGATTCCTTCTTTTCCGGGATTGCCGATGCTCTGAAAGGGAAGGCCATAACATATCTGGATGACGTTAATTATGAGCATAAAAGATGCAGGGAAAGGCTTACCGGATTGTTCAAAACCATATCCCTTGAGGGTTTTGGATGCGAAGACATGAAGGCGGGGATTTGTGCTGCAGGCGCCCTGGTATTTTATCTGCGCGAAACTCAGAAGCAAAGCGCAGAGCATTTTTTATCGATAGAAACATATAGCATCGACAAATATCTCCTTATCGATGAAACAAGCTGCCGGAATCTTGAAATACTGAAAAATTTACGGACAGGTTCAAGGCAGGGAACCCTTCTTGCTGTTCTCGACCGGACGGTTACACCGATGGGCGGAAGGCTTTTGAGAAGATGGCTCGCATATCCGCTTCTTGACAGGGATGAGATAATTATCCGGCTTGATGCTGTGGATGAGGTAAAAAACGACATACAGGCAAGAAGAAGCATAAGGGAAAGTCTGAAATCCGTTCACGATCTGGAGCGCATCGGCAGTAAAATAGTAATGGGGCATTCCAATGCAAGGGATCTTGTCGCTCTTAAAAATTCACTTTTTGCTATCCCTTCAATAAGAGCCGGTATTATGAATTTTAAGGCCGGTTTCTTCAAATGGAATCCGGATATGGAGGAGCTGTCTCTCCTTGCGGATCTCATTGATAAGTCGGTAAGGGAGGATGCTCCGCCTCTGATAAACGAAGGCGGATTGATTAAAAGCGATTATAACGCTGAGCTTGATAACATTATCAGGTCAGGGAAAGAGGGAAGGGGCCTTCTTGCGGAGCTTGAAGCGAGGGAGAGGGAAGAAACGAAAATAAACTCCCTGAAAGTCAGATATAATAAGGTTTTCGGATATTACATAGAGATTCCAAAATCACAGGTAAAGCTTGTTCCTCCCCGTTACATCAGGAAGCAAACCCTTGTTAATGCGGAGCGGTACATAACGGAAGAACTTAAGAAGTATGAAATGGATGTTTTAAGCTCCGGAGAGAGAAGAAGCGCTCTTGAATACGAGCTGTTTTGCGGGATAAGGGAAAAAGCCGCGAAACATAATCCGGCCATTCAGCATGCAGCCGGATTTATCGCAGGTCTTGACTGCATTGCAGGATTTGCCGAAATTGCTCATGAGTATAATTACACAAGGCCCGAACTGAACGGCGAAGGACTGATATTGATTGAAGACGGGCGCCATCCTGTTGTTGAAAGAATGATAACAGGCGAACGGTTCGTTCCCAATTCAATAAGGATGGATAATGAAGAGAACCAGGTACTGATAATAACCGGCCCGAACATGGCCGGCAAATCGACTGTTCTTCGCCAGGTTGCCCTGATCGTTCTTATGGCGCATATGGGCTCTTTTGTGCCCGCTGCAAAGGCCTCTATAAATATGACCGACAGAATATTTACAAGGGTGGGAGCACTTGACAATCTTTCCGCGGGACAGAGCACTTTCATGGTGGAGATGCAGGAGACCGCCAATATTCTTAATAGTTCCGGAGCAGGAAGCCTGGTTATAATGGATGAAATAGGAAGGGGCACAAGCACCTTTGACGGGCTCAGTATCGCATGGGCGGTTGCCGAATACCTGCATGATCTTAACGGGAAAGGAGTTAAAACGCTTTTTGCCACACATTATCATGAGCTGATAGAGCTTGCTTCGGCAAAACCACGCGTGAAGAATTTCAATATACTGGTAAAGGAATGGAATGATGAAATAATATTTTTAAGAAAACTTGCCGGTGGAGGGACAAACAGGAGTTACGGGATACAGGTTGCGAGACTCGCCGGTATTCCAGAAAAGATTATCGACCGCGCGAAAAAAATACTTTATAAAATCGAAAGTGAACATGGGATAAACGGAACTCCGTTGTTTGAGGAGACCGGCGCCGGGTCAAAAAAGATGAATTCGCAGATAAGCATGTTTCCAAGACCGGAAAAGTTTATTGTTGAAAGACTCAAAAATGTTGATATATCGAAAATGACTCCCCTTGATGCATTGAATTGCCTCAATGAACTGCAGGAAAAGGCCAGGAAAGCCGGAGATGATTGAGAAAAGGGATAGGTGCAGAAGGAAAGATTCAAAGGACGAGGGACGAGACAATTTGAGAAATTGGGAAAATAAGAAGATAGGAAAAGCGAATGTTGATCGGTTAAGGAGTCGGACAAGAGGCATGATTTGCCTGATTGCCGCCGCTTTTCTTTTTTTGCTGTTGCAGCCCTGCCTGCTGTTTGCGGGCGACGCGAAAGAGCGATACTTTGAGGCTGAGGCAGCATATAAAATTTTACGGAACAATCCCGCAAAGCAAAAATACAGACAGTACTGGCTCGAGTGTATTAAAAAATTCGAGTATGCATACAAGGATGACCCTTCGGGAGCATGGGCGCCTCCGAGTCTTTACATGTCCGGAAGACTATACCTTGAACTTTACAAGCGGTCACGAAAAACAGCGGATAAAAATGAAGCTGTCGATAATTTTGAAAGGATTATAAAAAAGTTTCCAGGAAGCAGATATAAATCGAAAGCGGCGGATGAGATTAAAAAAATTACCGGAACAGTGGTTTCAAAAAAACCGGCTGAGCAAAAAGATTTGAGTTCCGGAGCAAAGAAGAAAGAGGCGAAAGAAGAAAAAAACAATAAAGTTGCACCAGTTGCCTCTCAACAGGAAGAGCCGGAAAAACCCCGTGATCCGGTAAAAGAGAAAGAGAATTATGACCAGGTTAAAACACCGTCAGAGCCCGCAGATACGTTAAAAGAGATTATTGCCGCAATTAATTTACGGGCTAGCAGCGGCGTGGAAAGCCAGGCTCCAAAAAGCCAGGGCATTGTGACCGTTATGGATTTGAGGTACTGGTCGAATCCGAACTATACAAGGATCGTCATAGATGCGGATGGTGAAACAGGATATACGCACAGGCTTTTAAAGCAGGACCCTTCCCTTAATAAACCGCAGCGTTTGTTTGTGGATCTGGCCAACAGCAGGCTGGGCGCGAATATCAAGAAGGTAATTCCCATAAATGATGATTTGCTCAGCGATGCAAGGGCCGGTCAGTATGAGGCTGAAGCAGTGAGGGTTGCGGTTGATATCAAGTCATTTAAAACCTATAAAATATTTTCTCTGAAAAATCCGTTCAGGATTGTAATAGATGTATGGGGAAACCGTGGAGAAGAAGTGCCGGAAAAGGATGGAGATAAGAGTGAGGAGAAAAAAATCGGGGTAGGCGATCTGGCAAGGCAGTTTGCCCTGGGTGTGAAGAAGATAACAATCGACATGGGGCACGGCGGGAATGATTTCGGCGCTCCCGGTTATATAAAAGGTATTCATGAAAAGGATATTGTTCTTAAACTCGGTAAAATACTTGCCGGGAAAATCCGGGAAGAACTCAATTGTGAAGTAATAATGACAAGAACCAGCGATAAATACCTTACGCTTGAAGAGCGCACGGCAATATCGAATACGAAAAATTCGGATATTTTCATATCCATACACACAAATGCGGCCAGGAACAAAGGCGCGTACGGTATAGAGACTTATTATTTGAACCTTGCCACCGATGATGAAGCCATACGGGTAGCGGCGCGGGAAAATGCCACCTCCACAAAAAACATCAGCGATCTGCAGACAATATTAAACGATCTTATGCAAAACGCCAAAATTAATGAGTCAAGCCGCCTTGCGAGTTATGTCCAGGAGTCAGTTTGCGGAAATCTGAGAGGCAAATTCGATTTGATAAAGAATAAAGGAGTAAAACAGGCGCCTTTCTATGTTCTTTTGGGGGCTCAGATGCCGGCAATACTGATTGAAACTTCATTTATAAGCAACAAAAGAGAGTGCGAACGTCTTAACAATCCCATGTATCAGGACCTGTTATGCGATGGCATTGTAAAAGGAATAAAAAATTATATCAGGGAGATAAACCCAGCCGCATTTTTGTCGACTTCGCCAGCTAAGGGTACGGGCGGCGGTTAGGTTTGCAAAAGATCGACACTAATACACCACGCTATCTTGCTCTTGGAATCGGCATTGCGGCCGTATCGACCGGGGCTATTTTTGCCCGCCTTGCGGACGCTCACCCCGTTGTTATTGCCGCCTACAGGGTTGGTCTTGCAACACTGATAATAGCTCCTGTTGCCTGGTTTAAGGCAAGAGATGAAATCATAAATCTTTCCGGAAAGGATTTTGCTCTTGCCGGATTATCCGGATTGTTTCTTGCTTTGCATTTTATAGTATGGATTTCATCATTGGGCTATACCTCAATAGCTAACAGCGTTGTGCTGGTCAATACCAACCCTTTGTGGGTCGGTCTTTTTACTTTTTTTATGACAGGAGAGCGTCTGAAGGGATCTTCCGTTGCAGGAATAATAATCGGGGTTGCCGGGGGCGTTATTATCGGCGCAGACGATTTTGCCGCAGGAGGAGAAGCCTTATTCGGAGATTTTCTCGCTCTATCAGGCGGTATATGCGCAGCGTTTTATCTTTTGCTTGGAAGAAATCTGCGCAGCAGGCTCTCCCTGACTGCTTATATAACGGTCTGTTACGGAAGCGCAGCGGTTTTCTTATGGCTTGTAGTGATTCTGTATGGGCTTCAGATTACAGGCTATGACACAGGCACTATGGCATCATTCCTTGGACTTGCTCTCATCAGCCAGCTTACCGGGCATACGTGCTTTAACTGGGCTTTGAAGTGGTTTTCACCGGGGCTTATAGCTGTTGCTCTTCTGGGAGAGCCGGTCGGAAGCTCGATTCTCGCATACATTATTTTTGGGGAGCAGTTTACCCTGTTGAAGCTGGCCGGAGGAGCACTGATACTTGCCGCCATATATATTTCGGCAGCAGGCGAAAAGAAACAACCGGTGTGAACTGAAACAGAGTGCAATTCCCGCTGCTTTTTAGCGGGGAGATTCAATATCGGTTTTCGGTTTGACATATGCATATATTAATGTTTTAAAATTGATGTACTTGAAAAATCCAATAACACAGATTTAGACTCAGATAATTTAAATAAAACATCAAAATGGTTATTTGCTCCGGAGGTTAAAAATGGATTACAACAACATTATTTTCAGGGTTGAAGAGGGTATCGGTACAATTACATTTAACAGACCGAAGGCTCTTAATGCCTTGAATTCGGAATTGCTGGAGGAGTTTTCCTGCGTGCTTGATGAAATATCAGGCAATGAGGATATCAGGGTTCTTATACTGACCGGGGCGGGTGAAAAATCATTTGTGGCAGGAGCCGATATAACCGAACTGGCAAAGTTTAATTCACTTGAAGGTAAAATATTTGCCAAAAAAGGGCAGAGCATAATAAGCAAACTCCAGGAATTGTCTATACCGGTTATAGCGGCGGTAAACGGATTTGCGCTTGGCGGCGGCAGTGAAATCGCTCTTGCCTGTGATTTTATCTATGCGTCGGAAAAGGCGATGTTCGGGCTCCCGGAGATAAATCTTGGTATCATACCCGGGTTTGGCGGAACCCAGAGACTTCCGAGGCTCATAGGCATCAACAAGGCGAAAGAAATGATATTCACCGGCAGGATGATTCCTGCATCCGAGGCTCTTGGCGTTGGAATGGTAAACAGGGTGGTTGTTCCGGAAGCCCTTATGGATGAAACTGTAAAGACTGCAAAAATCATAGCATCAAAAGGCAGAGTGTCGCTTCGCGCTGCAAAGCAGGCTATCAACGGCGGTATCAATGCCGACCTTGCCACAGGCTGCAGGATCGAAGTTGATTCATTTGCTCTGTGCATGTCTAGCCGGGACGCGAAGGAGGGCACATCGGCGTTTCTGGAAAAGAGAAAGGCTGATTTTAAAGGCACGCTGAAAGATTAAAAATGATATAATATTAAAATTCCGTTAAATAATTGACACTTTCAAATAAATTAGATAATACTTGAATCGAAACAGTATTCTTTAACCTCACTGCTTGCAGCGGGGAGCTTCGAATATTGCAGGTGTACTTTTTACGAAGCCGGCATATCTGATCAGAAGTTCTATGGACAAAGACAAAACGACCATTCAGCTTGTTTGGGGGATAGCGCTTATTCTTGCAGGAATCGGAGTGTTCTACAGGATACCCCAGGTCATGCTGCGTATAGAAAAAATCGGCCAGTTCTCTTCGGTAATATTCTTCATCAGGTTTTGTTTTTATTTTATGGGTGTTCTGCTGATAGGCGGAGGGATAAAGAAAGTCTATAACAATTATGGTAAATCTGAAGGTAAAAGGCCGGGCAGTTGATTTTACCAGGCAGAATGAAATATACAAACGGCGGTATTAATTATGCTTAATAATAATGAAAATTCCAATGTTCAGGACCTCAAGTCCGAGGTCGAGTACAGAACAAAACTTCAGGACATCTGCAACAAGATATACGCCGCTTCTAATCTGGATGAGATTTTAGTCAATTTGAAAGATGAAATTACATCTCTTTTCGAGGCGGAAAGAATAACCGTTTATGTCGTCGATGGAAAAACAAGGGAACTTGTTTCAAGATTCAAATCGGGAACCGAGGTGGCTGAAATCCGGATTCCCGTGTCTATAGGCAGCCTTGCGGGCTATTCTGCTTTCAAGCAGAAACTGATAAACATAAAAAATGTTTATGATGATAACGAGATTGCTGCAATTGATCCGGAATTACGGTTCGATAAGCGCTGGGATAAGAAAACCGGGTTTGTAACAAAACAGGTTCTCGCTTTCCCCATAATATTTAAAAAATATCTGCTTGGTGTAATTCAGCTTATAAACCGGAAAGACGGTTCTTCTTTCATGTCGATAGATGAGCAGGCGGTGGAAGAACTCGCCAAGATTCTCGGAATCGCACTTTATAATCAAAAGCGAATGGCGAAATCGCGATCTACTAAGTTCGATTATCTCCTTGAAAATCATATTGTTACCCAGAAAGAGCTTGAAAAGACAATTGCCGACGCAAGGCAGAGAAAAGAATCGGTTGAGAGTGTTTTAATAATTGATTTAAAAATACCAAAGAAGGAGGTTGGAAAATCTCTGGGGGAATTTTATAAGGTTCCGTATGCCGAATACACTCCGACTTATCCTATTCCCGGAGACCTTTTGACCGGCCTGAAAATACCCTTCATGCGCAATAACTTGTGGGTTCCTCTGCGCAGGGAAGGGGATAATATCATGGTGGCAATCGACAACCCGCAGGACATCCAGAAAATTGATGAAATAAGGGCTATTTTCCCGGGAAGAGGCGTGTTGTTTTCAGTCGCACTGAAGCAGGATATTCTCGATTTTATAAAGCTGTTCACCCAGGACGAGAAGGAGCAGGCCAATATAGATGACATCCTTTCACAACTCCAGGATGAAAACCAGGAAATTGAAGAAGCGGAATCCGGAGTGGGAGAAGAGGACAGCGCGGTAGTCCAGCTGGTAAATAAAATAATTCTTGACGCTTACGCGAGAAAAGCGTCGGACATACATATCGAACCGTATCCGGGAAAAGAGAACACTCATGTCAGGATCAGGATTGACGGCCAATGCTCCCTCTACCAGACAATCCCTTTCAGTTATAAAAACGCGATCGTGTCGCGTATTAAAATCATGTCCGACCTCGATATTGCCGAACGGCGCAAACCTCAGGACGGTAAGATCAAGTTCAAGAAATACGGGGGAAAGGATATTGAACTTCGAGTTGCAACGGTTCCTACTCAGGGCGGGATGGAAGACATAGTAATGCGTATCCTTGCTGCAGGCGAACCGCTTCCCCTTGATAAGATGGGTTTTTCAGATTTGAACTTTGAGCGTTTTGTCGGAGCCATAACAAAGCCTTACGGAATAGCTTTTGTATGTGGTCCCACCGGTTCCGGAAAGACAACCACCCTCCATTCCGCGCTCGGCTATATCAACAAGCCTGAAACCAAAATCTGGACCGCTGAAGATCCTGTTGAAATCACGCAGAGAGGATTAAGGCAGGTTCAGGTCAAGCCGAAGATAGGCTTTGATTTTGCCGCGGCCATGAGGGCTTTTTTACGCGCCGACCCTGATGTTATCATGGTAGGTGAAATGCGCGATAAGGAGACTACCCATATCGGCATTGAAGCTTCCCTCACAGGCCACCTTGTTTTTTCCACGCTTCATACAAACAGCGCCCCTGAGAGCATAACACGGCTTCTTGACATGGGAATGGATCCTTTCAATTTCGCGGATGCGATTTTGTGCATACTTGCCCAGCGCCTCGTAAGAACGCTCTGTAAGGACTGCAAGCAGCAGTACCATCCTTCACAGCAGGAGTATGACGAGATCGTGAGGGAGTACGGAAACGAGCCTTTTAATACGAACCTTAACGTTCCGTATAATGATGACCTTATGTTTAATAAACCCGGCGGGTGTGATGCGTGTAACAACACCGGCTACAGGGGACGTATGGGCCTCCACGAACTTTTGATGGGCACCGACGAAATGAAGAGACTGATCCAGAGCATGGCTAAAATGGAGGAGCTGCGCGACCAGGCCATAAAGGACGGCATGACCACCCTTAAGCAGGATGGCATTGAAAAGGTATTTAAGGGATACACGGACTTCATGCAGGTGAGGAAAGTCTGTATAAAGTAATATGGGAGTTCGGGTTCAAGGGGTCGAGGGTTCAAGGATTCAAGGGAGCAGTGGTCAGGGGCAGTCATTCTCCGGATTTCATAAATTTGGCCAGCTGTTTTTCGTAATAGGATTTATCAGGACCTGCCGTCAGAATCGCTTTTTTTCCAGTCTCAACTGCTTCCTTGTAACGTCCTGCCCCATAATAACTTTCCGCAAGGGTATCGAGAATCTGGGGAGTTCCTTCTATTTTTACCGCTTTTTCGGCAAGCTTAACAGCAAGACCGGCGTTCCTGATCTTTTTATCTTCGCATGTTGCATATAACCATGCCAGGTTATTTAGTACCTTCGGATTATCAGATGCGATTGATAGTGATTTTTCGTAAGCTCCTTTTGCCTTATCGTAATATTTCAGGCTGTAATAAAGGTCTCCGAGCATTGCCGGTAGTTCAGGGTCTCCGGGGTTTTCCTCGATTTTGCCAAGAATAATCTTTTCAGCAAAAAAATCATTCAACTTTTTGCCTTTTTCTCCGAAGTTAAGGGTGTATCCAAAAGCTCCAGTCAATATCAATCCGGCAAGATATATTGCCATGCTTTTCTTTATTTTGCCGTCGTGTCTCCTTATAAGGCTCTTATCCGCG
>Ga0268284_1001256_pt1 | contig 13644 bp, 13 predicted proteins | sample saktaG_14_FD_190137 | JGI IMG/M metagenome (GOLD analysis project Ga0268284, IMG submission 190137) | Saline water microbial communities from Sakinaw Lake, British Columbia, Canada - sak_2013_06_06_40m | ecosystem: Environmental > Aquatic > Non-marine Saline and Alkaline > Saline ... | reverse complement strand
TTTATCGAGTCTCATGAATTATTCAGGTTAATAAGTTGTAAAAAATGCAGGTGCTTTCGTTAACCGTGTCAGAAAGCGGCACGGAAAGATAAAGTGTCTCACATTGTTCAGCAGTGCTTAAAAATGGGACAGTGGGTAACTGCATGCAGCACACCCTTAGGGTGTTATGCAGTTAATGGTTCCGGAAGCAGGGGAAGAGTTCTTAAAAAGGGTGCCGGTATAAAGAGAGGTATCCTCACTGCATTGAAAAGCGGAAAAAAATGGACAGTACCGGCTTCATTATGCTAAAATCTTATAATCGCTCAACATAAGCCAAAGCAGGTGCTTTTGATGTTGAGCGTCATATCCCGCATGTTAACCAGTGACAGAAAGGTCCGAAAGGAATGTCTTGATGGACTGATGTTTTCCGAGGCCAAGTTTTTTATGAATTCTGTAACGTATGCTTTCCATCCCTCTTGTTGATGTTCCGACAGAACTGGCAATCTCAGGAGTATCAGCGTTTAACTTGATAAGCAGGCATATTCTCATCTCACGCTGGTTGAGGTTGGGATGTATTTTATGAAGTTTTGACAGGAATTCTGAATCGGACTCAGTCTGGTTGATGTTCAGTCGCTTTCCTATTGTTTCTTTTTCTATAAGGCTCAGGCACGATTCTGTCATAAGCAGTTTTACTCCTGCATCAATGTCAAGAGTGCGGATCTGGTCAAGAAGAAGGCGCAGCGACTTTGTTTTTTCTGCAATAGCGGTGGATATTCTTGTCAACTCCATGTCCTGAGTCGCGATTCTCATTTTAAGATCAGCAATCTCTTTTTCGAAATCATGAGTTACATTATTTTTCACGGGTGCTTTTTTAATCATTTTTTTAAGGTTCACCATTATTCTTATTAAGGTTTTTGACGCGCTGCAATAAACAGATTTAATAATTCTGATGCAGGATGCTTCATGTTTTGACAGGCAGGCCGATATCAGCTCTTCGCGGATTTACACTGTTACAGTCAAACAGTTGTATCCGAAGGATAATCAGTACCAGAAAGCGTTATCCACAATGGTTTTAACAACAGTATGTTCTTGAGGTTCCATGGGGGAATTGACTTGACTCAAATACAGTCCTGCACGGGTGTAATATAAAGTGTAATATTAAAATATTGTCAATATAACTCAGGATTATTATTGATGCGGGACGCTATCAAACCCTGAACGGCTCTTTCTCTTCAGGGGAGAGGCTGATAATGCCAATTCTGTCGATAGATTGCTCTTGAGTAGGATCATCCGCAAATGATCAGGGTTATCCTTTTTTCCAGAAATAATATATGCTTATTACAGAGGGGGCGACCGTTCGGATCAGGTCCAGCTGTTCTTTCTTCGTTATGGATTCGCCGCCATCTGATACCTTGCTCAGGATAAACATCGGCAAGACAAGCGGAGTATTTTCTTCATTGGTTAACAGAGGCTCCCAAGCCGTATAGGTCAACTCCATTCCCATGATGAATCCGAGCGCCCAATCTTCTGCGGCAGCCTCTTTTTCCTCTTCACTCTGATAGCTTAATGAATCGAAAAGCGGCAGAAAGCCCTCAGGGTCATTATGGAATTGCCGTGCGATGGTGTTCATGTGGCGAACAAGATAATCCATTATTATTCCGGCCTCATCCTCTGATGTGTAAGTCGGTTCTTCACTGTCAGCCTGATTCCAGATGAACGGTATCCAGACATCTGGCTCGATAAGATCAGGGCCGACAGCCAGTGCTGTCATATAAGCGTCCAGCATTTCTATGGAGGAAAGGCACTCTTCAGGACTCCTTTCGGAGATCAGAAAGCTTTCAAGCTTGCAGATTTCCTCAATGGAGAGGGGCTTCATCAGCAGGTGATCGGAAGAGTTCATGGTGAGCTGTCCTGGCAACTATTATGTGATGATATTTTGAAAGGTAAAGAGGAGGGGCTGACGATATTTTTAAAAATCCGTACGGCTTGTGCCTGCCTGATATTGAAGCGGTTACAGAAAAGCTGAAAAAGGAAAAAACACTGTATTACTGACAATAATCATGTATCGTTCTTCAGCTGGCGGTCTGTCAGGCAGAAAACTGCCTGAGCATGCGCAGGTCATTTTCGAAAAGCAGGCGTATGTCGTCGATTTTATAGCGTAAAAGAACGGTGCGGTCTACACCCATGCCGAAGGCATAGCCTGACCAGGTTTCCGGGTCAATATTGCAGTTGCGCATGACGTTTGGATGAATCATGCCGCAACCCATAATTTCAAGCCAGCCGGATTTTTTGCAGACTTTACATCCCTTGCCGCCGCAGAGATAGCAGGTGACGTCCACTTCGGCTGATGGTTCGGTGAAGGGGAAAAAGCTTGGGCGGAACCGGAGTTTGACGTCGGTGCCGAACATCTGCCTGGCAAATGAATAAATGGTGGCCTTCAGGTCGGCAAAAGAGACGTTTTTATCGATATAGATTCCTTCGAGCTGATGAAACACGCAGTAGCTCCGGGCGCTGATTGCTTCATTTCTATAGACCTTTCCTGGGCATATTACCCTTATGGGAGGCTGTTGGTCGAGCATGACCCTGATCTGCACCGGTGATGTATGGGTTCTGAGGAGCACGTCGGAGCCGGGGTTGCCGCTGGTGACGAAAAAGGTGTCCTGCATGTCTCGGGCAGGATGGTCCGGCGGAAAATTGAGCATGTCGAAGTTATAACTGTCAAGTTCGAGTTCCGGTCCGGTTGCGATCCCGAAGCCCATATCCGAAAAGACCCGCTTCATTTCACCAAGCACCTTCTGCACCGGATGCTCACTGCCCGAGAAATACCGTCTTCCAGGCAGCGTCAGGTCAATTTCCCTGCATTTGCTGCTCCCTGTTGCAGCAAGCTTTTCGCCAGCTTCAGTTAGTTTAGCATCCGCACTCTGTTTGAGCTTATTAAGCAGCTGTCCCATTCGCGGTTTTTCAGCAGGATCAACTGACTTGAGGCGGTCGAAAAGTGCGGCTATGAGCCCTTTCCGTACCGTATACCTGAGGCGGAAGGTTTCAAGATCTGCCGGAGAAATAATCTCAAAATCAATAATTTCCTGCTGTAGACTGCGAATGGTGTTTTCCATTTATACCGGTATAAATCTTATTCGATAACAGCTTTGACAATGACAGAGAACGCTGCGGGATCCTTGACGGCGATTTCTGCCAGCGCCTTGCGATCAATTTCGAGGCTTTTCTTGTTCATGGCATCAACCAGCTTTGAGTAGGTTGTGCCGTTCAGGCGTGCAGCAGCATTGATACGCATAATCCAAAGAGCCCTGAACGTGCGTTTTTTTACCCTCCGGTCGCGGTAGGCATACTGTTCGGCTTTATCGACGGCATGCTTGACAACGGTCAGGATATTGCCGCGAGATCCCCAGAATCCCTTGGCTTTCTTTAAAATTCTTTTTCTCCGTGCCTTTGAGGCTACGGCATTATTGGCTTTAGGCATCGTTGTGTCGAGTTAATGTTAAAAATTTACGCCTGGATCATCCGTTTGATCTGCTTTGCCTTTGATCCGTCAAGCAGAGCTGCCTGATGCAGCCGGCGGGAGCGTTTTCTGTTCTTTTTTTCAAGGTTGTGAGACCCGTTCATTCGTTCACGCTTGATTTTTCCGGAGGCGGTTACTTTGAACCGTTTGCATGCTCCGCGGTGTGATTTCATTTTAGGCATGATCGTCCTTTGATATTTTTATAAAATGCTTGAATTTCGCTGGTTACTCATTGGCTTCAGCAGGCGGCGGCGCAGGTGAAGGCACCGGAGCGGGGCTGCTTGTTTTAGCCTTAATCCGTTCGTAGGCATCGATTTTTTTCTTGTCAGGCTCGAAATAGACAAAAAGTTTCTTCCCTTCAAATTTCGGTTCTCCGTCACGGTTGCTGACAATGCTGAGGCGTTCGGTCAGGCGTTCAGCAAGCTCCAGCCCTTTGTCCTTGTAGATGATAGAACGACCTAAAAAGACAATAGTTGCACGGACCCTGTTCCCCTTGCGAAGAAATTCTTCAAGATGTGCGCTTTTGAAGTCAAAGTCATGCTTGTCGGTGTTCGGATGAAACCGCAGCTCCTTGAGAGTTGTGGTTTTCTGTTTTTTCTTGAGATCCTTGTCCCTCTTGTCCATTTTATAGAGCAGCCTTCCGAGGTTGTCGAACTTGCATACCGGGGGGACTGCATTCGGCTGTACCTCGATAAGGTCTTGATTCCTCTCTTCGGCGACCCGCTTTGCGTCAATGGTTTTCATCACCTGCTGTGTTCCGTCCGGAAAGATAATTCTGACTTCCGGAACACGAATCTGTTCATTGACCCGATAGGTAAGTTTCGGCTTTTGACTCGTAACCTTTTGTTTCTTCATGCGTTCAGGTTTTTTTTAGATAATCAGGTTCTTCCGGTAATCTCATTCAGGAGTCTCTGGATCATTCCGCTTACGGTAAGGCGTCCTTCATCCCCTATGCGGTGACGTCGCAGCGAAATTTCACCGTTCTCCTGCTCTTTCTGTCCGATAATGATCATACAGGGAACCTTGCCGATTTCGGCGTCGCGTATTTTTTTGCCGATTTTTTCACTTCTTGTATCAAGTTCAGAACGGATTCCTGCAGCAAGCATCGCCATATGAACGGTTTTAGCATATTCATGAACATCTTCGGCGATAGGCAGGACCACTGCCTGAACGGGAGCGAGCCAGAGCGGAAAATTGCCTGCCGTATGTTCGATGAGTACCCCGATGAAGCGCTCCATGGAACCGAACGGGGCCCGGTGAATCACTACAGGGCGGTGTTTCTGACCGTCGCTTCCGGTATAGAACAGATCGAAACGTTCAGGCATGACATAGTCCACCTGTACGGTGCCGAGCTGCCACTTTCTTCCCAGAGCGTCACGAACGATAAAGTCGATTTTCGGGCCGTAGAAGCTTGCTTCGCCGACACCGATAAAGTAATCGATACCCATTCGATCGGCAGCCTCTATGATATCTTTTTCCGCCTGTTCCCAAACCGCAACTGTCCCGCCGTATTTTTCCTGATTGGCAGGGTCATGCATCGAAAGCCGGGTCTGCACATCTGAAAAGCCGAGGGTGGCGAAGACAAACTGTGTCAGTTCTATGGCGCTGCAGATCTCATCGACAAGCTGGTCAGGACGGCAGTAGATGTGCGAGTCATCCTGCGTGAAGCCGCGGGCGCGTATAAGACCGTTTAGCTCACCGGACTGTTCGTGCCGGTAAACCGTTCCGAACTCGGTCAGGCGGATGGGCAGATCACGGTAGCTGCGCATTTTCGAGCTGTAGATGAGATGATGGTGCGGACAGTTCATCGGTTTAAGGAGATACTGCTCCTGGCGGCCATCTTCATCGTGATAGGTTAGCGGCGGAAACTGGGAATCGCTGTAATAGGGATAGTGGCCTGAACGTTTGTATAGTTCAATATTGCCGATATGCGGAGTATAGACAGGCAGGTAGCCACGTTTGCGCTGCTCCTCTTTCAAAAAAGACTCAAGTTCATTACGGATAATGGCGCCTTTGGGGAGCCAGATCGGAAGACCGCTTCCAACCTCCGGAGAAAGCATGAATAATTCGAGTTCGGAACCGAGTTTGCGGTGGTCTCGTCGTTTTGCCTCTTCAAGCCTTGCGACATGCTCCTGCAGCAGTTTTTCCGAAGGGAATGATATACCGTATATGCGCTGCATGTTTTCTCTCGACGAATCACCCCGCCAGTAGGACGAAGAGATGTTTGTCAGGAGGACCGCCTTGAGTTTCGATGTTGACGGCAGGTGCGGACCGGTGCAGAGGTCAGTGAAATTTTCCTGATGATAGAGAGAAACCGTATCAAGATCTTTGAGTGTATCCTCAAGAATTTCGACCTTGTAGGGATCATTCCGTGTGCTTTTGAAAAAGTCGATGGCTGCTTTGCGGGTCATCTCCTCGCGTTGGATGCGGATATCGCGTTTGCTGATCTCAAGTATTCTTTTCTCGATCAGCCGCAGATCCTCCTCACGGAACCGGTGCACGGAAGCGACATCATAGTAGAAACCCTGTTCGATGGAAGGGCCTGCGCCGAATCTGCTTCCGGGAAACAGTTCTTCTATTGCCTGGGCCATGATATGGCTTGAACTGTGCCAGAAAATATCCTTACCGGCGGGAGTGTCGAAGGTTACTATCTCTACGCTGGAGTCTTCGGTGAGAGGAGTATCAAGATCAACGGCTTTTGTGTTGACAATGAGAGCCAGTGCACTCTGGGCAAGTTTTCGTCCGATGGAGAGTGCAATATCCAGTCCGGTAGTGCCTGAAGGGAAAGATTTAACGCTCCCGTCCGGCAGGGTAATGGCTATCATAGCCAGGGGTTCCTGATTGTCAGACATTTCGGTTTCCTGTCGTTTCATTCCATGTGAAATCTGCTGCCTCAACGGCTGCTTCGCATGGAAAATCAATCCAGCCTCTTTTCGTTAGTAATCCCGGACCGGGAGGGCTGACCAGTTTATAACTGTTTTCCCCGGTTCCGCAAAGTGGAGTGTAACTATACAAATAAAAATAAAATATTCCAAATCAGTTGACCATTCGCAGCAGTTCAGGCGTAACCGTTTCACAACCCTGCTTCAGCGTAAGGAGTTCAGCCTTCTTTTTCAACTCTCGTCCAAATGAAATCTGGCTGATGAATGGTGCTTTTTTAACAATATCGTTCAGAAGGGCATTGGCTTCGCTTGTCCAGACAACCTTGCCGGGCGGAACTTCTCCCATAGGCTTGCGGCTGTTGATCGGCAGGAATCTGAAGAGCATCTCGTAGAGGGCATTGACAATTTCCTGCAGAAGGAAGACAGCTCCGCTGTGACCCATGAATGGTGTTCCGAGCGCTCTGCGGACGATCGGACCGGGAAAGCCTGCCGGAATGAAACGGGTTTTTGCATCAAGTTCGGCAAGATAGATTTTATCGACAATCCGTCCGAAGAAGAATTGCGGCTGTTTCTGCTGAATTTCATTGCGGATGAGTGTATTGTCACTTTCGGACGAATCGTAGCTGAAGAGGCACTGCATACCCATCTCCCTGCCAAGAAAGGCTTCAAGTCCGAGAGCGTAGGTTTTTGCCGCTGTGACGCCAAACCGTACAGTCGGAAACCATTCAGCCTGAGGTCCTCTCCAGAGGTCCCAGAGAGGCTTCAGTGTGGTGCGTTTTTCTTTCTGAAGGAATGCCGATGCCTCCTCCTCTCTTTTCAGGAGACGTCCGAGCCCGAGAATGAATTCCTGTGTTTCGCTGATGCCGAAAGGCGCCTGAAGCACGGGTCTTTGCAGCTTTAGGGCAAGCTCGCTGCCGAATTCATGATACATGACCACAATGACATCAGAGTTTTTTAGGTCGGAAATATCATGCAGGGAGCTTTCAAAAGGGTAGACATGTTGGAGGCGCCCTCCTGCACCTGCAATCATGCGTTTAAGCTCAGCCAGATCGGACGGACTGTTGAAGCAGCCGTAGGTTGGACCGATAATGCTTACCGTTCCAGCTTCGACGGCAGCGGGTTTTCCATCATCAAACTGTTCGAAGAGCCACCGCAGTGCGCGGTTACGCCCCTGCCATTCATTTTCCCCGAGGGAATTTGACGGGAAAAAACGGACATCAGGGAATTTCAGCTTCAGCATCCGTTCATGGTCGCTGCCGATCATCTCGCTCTCGGCGCTTGATACCAGAATCAGTTGCCGTCCGGGTGCCTGGAGTTTTTCAATGGTTCCGCGGACGATTTCCGAACTGCCCGAAGAAGCGATTTCCTTTTCGGTGAGACTTGTCGGAGTAAAGTTTTCAAGGTATGGAACCGCGTCGGTGTAGTCTATGACCGCCACACCGACCAGATTGTAGCAACCGACCGGAGCGTCGGCAATGACATGAACATCCTGCAGTGAACAGAAGGTATTGACAGCCGCCCAGTAAGCGCTTGCTGTTGACTCGTCCCGAATGGTTTTCCCCATAATTGAAACGTTGCTCATCGGTTGTTTGTGATGCTGTTGCGATCAGCCGGAGGGACTCCGAGCTGGATGGGAAGTAATCCGGTGGGGAGCAGTTTTCCTTTCAGTACCTCAACGGCATACTCTTCACTTGGTTCGCTTGCAGAGTAGGTGCAGAGATAGCTGGTTATTTCAGGGAAATAGTTGACCAGGTAAGGGGTTCCGAAGGAAATAAAGATCAGAGATTTTTCTTTCGGCAACATTGCCGCCAGTGAGTGAACAAACTGCTGCTGCTTTTCAGTGAGTTTCAGGGTACCCGACCCGGAAAGTGCCTGAACATAGGAGGCCACTATGACGGACTGCGCCTCCATTGCCAGGTCAAGGGTCCGGGCATAGCCGAGAGAGTCGGTTTCGGGATCAATCCGGATATGGGTTGCAGTAAAATAACGGTCGAGGTTATTGATATATCCCTTTCCTGTCTCGCTGTTTTTCTTATCCTGCAGGATAATATTAAGGATGCTGCCTGACGATGACGATGCCTTCAGGGGAATGTAATGGTTTGCATCTTTGACCAGGGTGATTGACGCTGCAGTGATTTTTTTTGCAAGGTTTCGATGGGATTCAGGACTTGCATTTTCCATGATCCTGTTCAGATCGACAAGCTTCCTGTCTTTAATATCAAGCCACTCTTTTGCCTGAAGGATTCTGCGTACCGAGGCATCGATCTGTGCCATCGGAATCGCCCCCTCTTCGACGGCTTTTACAATGGAGCTGTGGGCAAGTTCAGGATCAGGCGAAAAAAGCAGGAGGTCGTTACCGGCCTGAACGGCTTTAACGGAAATTTCAGGGACGTTCTGTCCGTTGTATAGTGCTTTCATGTTCAGGGCATCAGTAATGATAAGCCCCTGAAAACCGAGTTCCCTTCGGAGCAGATCTGTTACTATTGCTTTTGAAATGGATGCGGGCTCCATGGTTCCGGTCAATTTCGGTACGGCAAGGTGTCCGGTCATAATGCTGATGACCCCTTGTTCTATGGCAGCCTTGAAGGGTTTCAGCTCGTAGGTATCAAGTCGCAGGCGGTCGGCATTCAGTACAGGCAGCGAAACATGGCTGTCAACGCTGACATCCCCGTGCCCCGGAAAGTGCTTTGCCGTTGCAATCATGCCGTTGGACTGCAGGCCTTCAATGATCGCATTGGACATCAGAATGGTAAGCGGGACATTATCGCCGAACGAACGGGTGTTGATGATTGGGTTCAGCGGGTTGATGTTCAAATCAACGGTAGGGGCATAGTTCTGGTGAAGGCCGACCGCTTTTGCTTCTTTTGCAATGGCTTTTGCCATCTCGGCTGCAACTTCAGGATTTCGTGCTGCGGCAACAGCCATGTTCGGCGGAAATTCGGTTGCGCCGCTCAGTCTCATGGCGAGCCCCCGCTCCATATCTGCGCTCATCAGGAGAGGGCGTGGAGCCAGTGACTGAAAATGGTTTGCCAGCATACCGGCGCTGAAGGCATCACCTTTGAGAAACATGATGCCGCCGACCTTGCCTTCCTGTACAAGCCGGTTAAGCAGTTGGTTGTTTTTGTCATCATTGCTGTTGTAACGGCCTTCTGTTTGAGCAATGAGCATCTGTCCGATTTTTTCGGACAGGGTCATGTTCAGCAGGGTTTTCTCGATTCGGGAGTTTTTCAGATTGAAAATATGCTGGGCCTGCCATTTTTGTGTGCCGGGTTTTGATTCCGCCCGCGCTGCAGCAAGGAGCATGAAAGAAATCAACAGGACCGGAAGAAATTGAGAGAATTTTTTTTTCATTGAGGTTTGTGTAATCCGACCGTTTCTGTTATCTGTGCTATCGGTGTGTGTCTGAAAAGTAAAAAAAAATCCGACATTCCGTCTATTGGATGCCGAAGGGAGCAAAGTTTTTTGTGAACATCCGCTTCACGGGAAGATGAATGATGTGAAACACTTAAAGCAGCTATCGGAGGATGTGCACGGATGCCGGAGAAGATGATGAGTACAGATGTTCATCAGCGCTATGCCGGGGAAAAAGGCAGATTCCCGTTGTGCGGCAATATCTCAACTCATATAAAGATAGGGTTTCCAGTCATCGGAAACTGCGGCAGTCAGATGCTGCATGAACATAAGGTTATTGGGTCTGATAGGTTTTTTTAAAGGGTGCATGCCGGCTTCTCGAGGGGTACGGTTTCCTTTTTTCGAGTTGCAGCGCGGGCATGCTGTAATAAGATTTTCCCAGGTATACTCGCCTCCTCTGGAGCGCGGCTGTATGTGATCAATGGTTAAGGGGAGATCAGTCCTGCCGCAGTACTGGCATTGAAAGCCGTCCCTGATAAGAAGGTTTTTCCGGTTCAGTACAATCCTTTTATAGGGCACCCTGACAAAAAAGGTCAGACGTACAATGCTCGGGAGAGGAAAGCTGCGGGAAACCGTACAGATAAACCGCTCGGGGTGATGGGTGACAGGTACGGCTTTGCCTCCGAAAAGCAGGAGAACAGCTTTTTGAGCATCACAAATGCTTAAGGGTTCATAGCTGCTGTTGAGCACTAAAACTTTTGAGCGTTGTAACGGCATATTCCGGAGATTTATTACAGTATAACAGCATGATTTTTCAGGGCCTAATACGTTAGGTGAAGTTTCGGTTAATTTTTTATTTCAGTACGCTCAGTACGCTCAGTACGCTCAGTACGCTCAGTACGCTCAGTGCGTACAGCAGATGTTAAGCTGCCTTGAAGCCTGGGCTTCGTCGAGACGTTTGACCGGTGTTGTTACAGGAGCTGCGAGCACCAGGTCGGGTCTGGTTTCAGCTTCATCAGCAATATTGAGCATTGCTTCGGCAAAGCTGTCGAGCGTCTCTTTTGATTCGGTTTCTGTCGGTTCGATCATCAGTGCTTCACTGACTATGAGCGGGAAGTAGATGGTCGGAGCATGAAAGCCGTAGTCAAGAAGCCGTTTGGCCATATCAAGAGTTCTGACACCGTGCTCTTTTTTCTGCCGGTCTCCCGACAGGCAGAACTCATGCATGACCGGTTTCGGATAGGGAAGGTCGTAGCGTTCGAGCAGGAGACTCAGCAGGTAATTGGCATTGATGATGGCATTTTCCGAAACCCTGCGCAACCCTTCAGGGCCGAGCATCCGGATGTAGGTATATGCCCTGACCAGCACGGAGAAGTTTCCGTAGAAATTCATCATCCTGCCGATGCTTTCCGGACGATCGTATGAGAGCTTGTATGTTGTGCCTTTTTCTGTCTCCTGTTTTTCAATGACCGGTACGGGCAGAAAGGGGAGAAGTTTTTCGCTGACGCCTACCGGTCCGCTGCCGGGGCCACCGCCGCCATGCGGAGCCGCAAAGGTTTTGTGCAGGTTGTAATGAACCACATCGAAGCCCATATCACCAGGGCGGGTTATGCCGAGAAGCGCGTTCATGTTGGCGCCATCCATATAGAGCAGGCTGCCGTTGTCATGCACCATTCTGGCAATGAGCTGGATCTCTTTTTCAAAAAGTCCGATGGTATTGGGGTTGGTCAGCATCAGTGCGGCAACATCACCGTCAAGCTTGCTGCGGAGATCGTCCAGATCGGTGCGCCCGTCCGGATTGCCTTTGACGGAGATGATATCATATCCCGCCAGAGCGGCGGAAGCCGGGTTGGTGCCGTGCGCCGAATCAACAACAAGGAGTTTGGTTCGTTTTGAGCCCCGTGACTCATGGTATTTCTTGATGAGCAGAATACCGGTCAGCTCTCCGTGGGCGCCTGCCGCAGGTTGCAGTGTTACGGCAGCCATTCCGGCAATTTCTCGGAGCATCTCGGCAAGTTCATACATCACCTGCAGAGCACCCTGGGTTGTTTCTGCAGGCTGCAAAGGATGAAGCGCGCTGAATCCCGGCAGATCACAGGTATAATCATTTATCTTGGGATTGTACTTCATGGTACAGCTTCCCAGAGGGTACATGTTTTTGTCAACGTGGTAGTTCAGGTTTGAGAGTCGAACAAAGTGACGCACAACCTCGCTTTCGGAAACCTCCGGAAGTTCAGCCGGTGTTGAACGCAGAAACTTTGAAGGCAGAATCGTTTCCATGGGAAGCTCGGGAGTGTCGTTTCCGGAAAGGCTGTATCCCTTGCGTCCGTTGCGGGAAAGTTCAAAAATCAGTTGTTCTCTCATGGTATTGCTTCAAGAGTGGCTGTTTGTCCTTATGATAATACTGTTTTTGAATATAGAAGAAGGTGAAGAGAAGCTCAAGACAATCAGGAAAAAAAGAGAGGTAAAACGGTTATTTCAGTTTTCGGGGTTCTTTTCTGCGGTTATGCGATCCATGGCTTCCCTGGCGGCAAGCTGTTCCGGATTTATGCAGGCACAGATCGGTTCCAGAGAGTCTCTGCTGCAATATCGAGATTGCCCGGCCAAACGACAGTGCCAAACTTGACAGATGCTTTGAAGAAGAGCGGAGAGTTGCAGAGCCTGGAAAAGGTTTTTTTTCTAAAAAAGGCATCATATCAAATATTCGCCTTGCCCAGTTATTGACTGGTGCCATGCAGTGCTGAGAGGAGTATAACTTCAAGAGAATTGGTTGATTTGATGCCTCTATCATTTGTTATCATAAACATGCATCCGGCCCGAATTGCCGTAGCACAGTGCAGAGCATCGATAAATTTCTGGTTGTTCTTTGCTCTTAATTGGGCCGTCAAGTCAAATGTTTCTGCATCATGGGGAGATATTGTCAGAAAATTCTCCATGCTGAAAAATGCCTTGATCCTTGTAACCAGCTCCAAATTGCCGGATTGATAGGGCTTGACCAACAATTCAGCAATGGTAACGTCTCCTGTGCAGCCAATGATTAATCCTGATTCTACAGCTTCAATGACTGGGGCTACAAGTTGAAAATAGTCAGGATTACGATCCAGAAAGTAGATGAAAACATTAGTATCCAGATAGACCTTGTGCCCCTGTAACCGCTTGAGTGCCTCCTCTATCGTTCCCATGAATCACGGCTGTTATGCAGTTCAGTCTCAATTTCGAAAGTTGTTTTGCCCCAAATACCTTGTGCGATTCCAGCATAAGCCATTGCAGATTCTTTCCGCTTTTTGCGTGATACCGGGATCAGTGTCACAACCCCATTATTATACGCAACCTCCAGCATATCGTCTGGCTTGATGTTTGCCGATTCAGCGATTCGTGCGGGTATGGTGATCTGGTGTTTATTTCTGACGCGGACTTGTGCCATCGTTTCTGGTGTTTGTTAGAAAGAAAGTACGACTGAATGAAGATAATCTAACTTTATTAAGCAAAAGTAGTCTTACTGAGAGATAATATTTTTAACGCAGCGGGAGATGAATGTGCTCCATAGCCTCTTTGGCGGCAAGCTGTTCGGCATCTTTTTTCCGCTGGGCGGTTCCTGTTCCAAGGATCTGATCGGCGCAGCTCACCCCTATGGTAAAGCTCTTTTCATGCTCCGCTCCGTTTTCGGCAATGACCATGTAGAGCGGCGGTGGAAGGTGATGTGACTGGGTGTACTCGATGAGGCGGCTTTTGTAGTTATGTTCAGAGGTTATTATCGTATTGAAATTCACATGTTCAATGACATGGCGGATCACGAATTCGAAAGCCGCACCGATACCTTTGTCCAGATAAACAGCACCGATAAGTGATTCAAAGGCGTCGGCAAGCGCTGACTCACTGTTCCTGATTTTGTTTCTATCGGCCGATTCACCGATA
>Ga0268284_1001255_pt1 | contig 13653 bp, 11 predicted proteins | sample saktaG_14_FD_190137 | JGI IMG/M metagenome (GOLD analysis project Ga0268284, IMG submission 190137) | Saline water microbial communities from Sakinaw Lake, British Columbia, Canada - sak_2013_06_06_40m | ecosystem: Environmental > Aquatic > Non-marine Saline and Alkaline > Saline ... | reverse complement strand
GCCGGGAAGAATTGCCTTCCCAACCGGTGCCGCAACTGCCATCACTCATCCCGTTAGCCAGCCCTTCGGGCCTCTAGCAGATTAACGGAAAATTGAACGCCCCCCTTGATGGAGGCGGATGGTTCCGATCCGCGGCCGATTTCCTATCATGAAACGAACGAGTGGGACCCGGCGGTATTGAACGACGGACGTATCATCTATACCCGCTGGGATTATGTGGATCGCAACGCGGTATTTTACCAGCAACTCTGGACTGTCCGGCAGGACGGCACCGATGTCCGCATATTATACGGGAACAATACCCGCAACCCGGTGGGGGTGTGGGAGGCACGTGCGATTCCCGGCTCATCCCGGATCATGGCTACTGCTGCCGCACATCATGCCATGACAGCCGGCTCAATCATCCTTGTTGATCCGATGCGCGGTGTTGACGGCATGGAGCCGATCACCAGGCTCACGCCGGACGCACCATTCCCGGAAAGTGAGACGGGGGTTTCCAATGGCACGGGAGGCGCATGGGGACCCAACGCGGACCGGATCGTGACCCCGGAAACAGAACGTTGGCCGGGACATTGCTATCGGTCACCGTATCCCCTGTCAGAAAAATACTTCCTGGTTTCCTACAGTTATGATCCGTTGATAGGAGAGCCCTCGCCCAATGTGGCTAACATGTTCGGCCTGTACCTGGCGGATAGTTTCGGCAACCGGGAACTGCTGTACCGGGATACGGAGCTTTCCAGTCTCTGGGCAATGCCGCTGAGGCCGGCAAAGGTTCCGCCGGTCCTGAAGAGTGTTGTCAATTCCGATGACTCCGTTAGGAATGAAGGCACCTTCTTCCTGCAGAATGTCTACGAAGCATGGCCTGAGCTTCCGAAAGTTGAAGTCAAGCGCTTGCGGCTGGTGCAAGTCCTGCCAAAGACCACTCCGCATGCCAATGATCCGCGGGTAGGCATCCCGAATGCTTCACCGGGGAAACAAGTGCTGGGTACGGTGCCTGTTGAAGCTGATGGCTCAGCGTATTTCCGGGCACCCGCCGGTGTTCCCCTCTCGTTCCAGGCGCTTGACGTGCAGGGCAGGGCCATCCAGATCATGCGCAGCATCACCTACCTGCAGCCAGGTGAGCAGGTGTCATGCGTCGGCTGCCACGAACGGCGGGTCAACACACCGGCACCCGCCCGCAAAGCGCTGGCTCTGAATAGAGAACCGTCGCCCATCACGCCCGGTCCGGACGGTTCGAAACCGCTGAGCTACCCGCTGCTGGTTCAGCCGGTGCTGGACAGGAAATGTATTGTCTGCCACAACGCCGGAAAAGCCGACGGGAATGTGTCTCTGACCGGCGAGTCTGAGGGGAATTTCACGGTTTCATACAATGCCCTTGTGCCCAGGGTACCCTATTCCGCGTGGGAAAATGCCAACAACAATTGCGAACCCATGACTGAGCCGGACTATTTCGGCGCGCGGGGATCGAAATTGATGACGGACTTGCTCAAGGGACACGAGAAGGTCGGACTAACAGCTGATGAGATAGACAGGCTGGTCACCTGGATGGATGCGAACGCACTCTTTTACGGAACATTCGATCCGGCCGACCAGGAACGCCAGAGACGCGGTGAACGGATCGCCGGACCAAAACTGGAATGAACAACTTTTTCCCGCTCCTGACCATCCCGTGCTCAAGCTCACGGTCACCTGTGGCGGGATGCCGGTGGAAACCGTCTATCAACCAACCCCCTTCTTTTCCCCGCCCTCCAGTCTTCGCCAAGGCTTCTACAGGCAGGCCGGTCCGGCTTGGGCGGGCGTAGCGCAGCGAAGCCCCGCCACCGGCTTTTCCACCGGCCCTCACTCGAAAAGCAAATTCCTAGCAGTCAAAATGAGTCAGGCTGTTCAGATAGAGCGCCCTTGAGCTCTGTGCAGCCCACACCACTGCCCTCGGGCTGTGGGCAACGCATGCATAGAGCGAAAAGAGGAATCTCGTATCACCAGCGCTTTGCTCAGCGTGTTTTGAAGTGGACGCTGGAACGCAGGACGCCGCCTTCGCGCCGGACGTGGACGGTGAGTTTGTCCATGTCATCCATGGCCTTGATGATACCGACCGCGTTATTCAATTGGTTAGATGACATTGGGTTCGCGCCGAAGACCGCTTCGGAGTTTTCATTGAGCACCTTGAGTGTTGCGATGGAGAACTTCTGCAGCGCCTTGAAGTTGAGAGTGAAGCACAGCCCGTTGCGGGTTGCGCCGCCTTTGGCCGCCTGGTTGATGAGATCGAGTGCCTGGTTCTTTGAAGTGGAAGCGGCGAACCACTGGTCGCCCACGGTCACCGAGGGCATGAAGTCATCGTTGAAAAACGGCATGGAGAAAAACCACGTGGTGTAGCCATTCTTTTCCGAACTGATCGGTTTTTGCATCGGGATTTCCTTGCCGGCCATCTCGCTGACCGTGGCCAGGATGCGGGTGGCACAGGTATTCATTTGCTGCCATGAGGAGGCGAGTTTTGCCCGCTCCGTCACCGGAGCGACGATCGAAATGCGCGGGAATTTCCCTTGATCGACCACCGCCTGGGGAATGCCTGGAATGGCTGGAACCGAACCATTGAGATCGACAATGAGCGCGCGTTCGTTGCCCAGACTGCTGTCGAAGTCGCCGCGCAATGTCTCCCAGAGCGCCACCGCGTCCGGGCGGAATTTGGTGTCAAAGAGCCCGGCCATTTCCTTGAATTTGGCCAACGGCTCGTCCTTCACTTTAAGCTCCGCGACTTTCATCGCCAGCGCGTAGGAGGTTTCCATCAGTGCTTCCAGATAGGCGCGAGCTTGCTCGTCATAGGCGGCTTCGGTGGTCATGTTCGCGAACATCACCACATCCTCCGAGTCGCCCAGCACGGCTAGTTTGTTAGGAGCTTTCCAATCGACCGCGCCGTTGTCGGTGCCGCCGAATGACTCGATCTTTAGGCCGTCTTCGAAAAACGCGACCACGCCGAGGGCTTCGTTGCCGGCCAGTTTGCGCACGGCGGTTTCGCGATCGGCGACCATGCGCAGCAGGGCTTCAAGGTCGCGCGTGTCGCCGAATCCGTCGGCGCCGGCCAGGCCGTCGCGCAGGCCGTTGGCCATGTCGGCCAGGCCGCCGGCGGCGGCGATCAACTGGTCCCTGGCGCCTTTCTGGCCGTAGATGACGGCGGCGAGTTCCTTGGCGGCGTAGGCATCGCAGAAGGAGAGGACGCTGGAAGCCACGAGCGATTGGCCGGGGCTGGCGGCGAAGTTCAGATCCTCGGTGGAGGAGCCGATGAAAAGGATGGCGTAGTCGCCGAGGGTTCCGCTGAGGGCGACGAGGTCATTTTTCGCGATGGCGGCGAGAAGTTTGTCAACGGCGGCGGGTTCCAACAATTGCTCCATCTCCGCGCGGTTATTTCCCATATCGGCAGAGATTTTCGCGCCGGATAACTTCAGACCGGCAAAAACCTGGCCGGCTTTTTCGACTTCGACCGGCTCGACCATTTCTTCGCCGAGCATGCCGAGGTTGGCGACGAGCGCCGCGAGTTGTTGGGCGGCCGCGGGGCGGGCGGCGGCGCTGGTCCGGAACGCAAGGTAGAGCGGCGGCATTTTCAGGCGTTCGATCAAGCCGATTCCGGACTCCGGATCCGCGAGCAGATCCTTGAATAATTCCGGGCCGTATTGATTCGTGACCGCTCCTTGCAGCGCGGAAAAATCGCCCTCTTTGGCGGCTGCAGCGAAGGCCTTGGCGAGCGTGCGCATTTGGAAATAGCCCATCCGGCGGTAGCCCGTGAGCAGGTTCGCGCTTTGTTCGCCGGTCGACTTGCCCAGTGCGATGGTGAACTCCGTGCCAAATAAGACCGCCGGGCCACTCGGCTCACCGGCGTCAGGGGCGTCAAGGGAGTCAGGGGCGTCAGGGGCGTCAGGGGCGTCAGGGGCGTCAGGGGCGGTTGGCAAACCGGCATCACCCGCAGCATCTTGTTCGTCTTCCGGCAGTTGCGGCACTTGTAAATCCTCGCCATTCATCTCCTCGCCTTCCATCTGGGGCATGCCCTGGTCAGGCTCGATGCCCGGAGCCATCTGCGTTTGGACGAGTTTCCAAAGGTTGCTCGATTGGATGCGATCCGCGGCTTTCGCGCCATTGTGGAAAGCCATGACCACTTCCGTGTCCGGCAGCAGATGTTTGACGAATCCGAGCTTGGCCGCACGCTCCTCCATGCTCGGCGCGGCAGCCGTGACCGCAGGCGGAGGCGCGATTGGTGGGACCTGGGCGGGTGTCACCATCACCGGCGCGGCAGGTGCGGGTGCCTTGACTTCTTCCTTTTTCCCGCAGGCCCCGAAACTCAGTGCCAACACGGAAACCACCCACCAATTCCTACGATTTTTCATAACGGCACCTAGTTAAACCCGGGCGGACGGGCTAGCAAGCAGATTGGCTGAAACCGCAGCGAAAATATCCGGGTTGCGGGAAGCGCCGAATTGTGGATGCTTGTGCCGCCCCTTCATCATGGCCATCTTCACCATACCCACCCGCAACGATCTGTTCCCCTTCGAATTGGTCCGCCCGAAACTCGAGCGTGTGGAAGCCTCCATCCGCGAACAAGTCCGCGGGTTCGACCCCGCCATCGAGCCGTATGTTTCGTACATCTGCAACACCTCGGGCAAACGCATCCGGCCCGCGCTGGCTATCCTCACCGGCGGTGCCGCCGGCGGAATCACTGACGACCATGTGAAACTCGGCGTGATTCTCGAACTTATCCACATGGCCACCCTGGTGCACGATGACATCATCGACGGTGCCGACACCCGCCGCATGGTGCCCACCGCCAATGCCAAGTGGGGCAACGCGCTCTCGGTCCTGCTCGGCGACGCGCTGTTCTCCCACGCGCTGACCCTCGCCACCGATTTCAACAGCATTGACATCTGCCGCAAGGTCGGCAACGCCGCCCGCGATGTCTGCCAAGGCGAAATCATCCAAAACCAGCGCCGCTTCGACCTCACCTTCACCAAGGCCGATTATTTCCGCATGATCGGCATGAAAACCGGCGCCCTGTTCGCCGCTGCCACCGGCCTGGCCTGCAAGCTCTCCGGCCGCGACGAGCAAACCGAAGCGCGACTCGCCGCCTACGGCATGAAACTCGGCACCGCCTATCAGATCTACGACGATTGCCTGGACCTCGTGGGTTCCGAGGACGTCGTGGGCAAAACGCTGCGCACCGATCTGGTCAAGGGCAAACTCACCCTGCCCATCCTCAATCTGCTCGAAACCGCCTCCGAACCCCAGCGCATCAAACTCAACAAACGCATCCTCGCCCAGGAGCCGCTCGATCTGCCGGTGCTCTTAGGCATCGCCGAATACGAAGGCGCCATCGAAAGCGCCGTGGACACCGCGCTCGGCTTGCTCGCCCAAAGCCGCGAGGACCTCGCTCCGCTCGGCACGTCGGTTCACGCCGCCGCGCTGGTGCAAATCACCCGCTTCCTCGCCGGCCTGCTGGAAAAGTGCCGGCGCTGAGCCTGCCAAAGCATGTTCGAACACCGCAAGAACCCGCTGCTTAGTCCCGCGGAATTCACCAAGCGGGTAACCCATCATTTTCTCATCGCGCTGCTGGCGCTGGCGGTGGGCCTGGGCATCGGCATGGCCGGCTATCACCTGTTGGGTGGGTTGGACTGGGTGGACTCGTTCCTGAACGCGTCAATGATTCTGGGCGGCATGGGACCCGTGGACCCCCTGCAAACTCCGGCGGCGAAAATCTTCGCCGGTTGTTATGCGTTGTTTTCCGGGCTGGCATTCATCGGCATCGCTTCCTTGCTCATCGCGCCGTTCGCCCATCGGATTTTGCACCGGTTTCATTTCGACGAGGAGTAAGTCGACAACCTGCCGGGTTTGCCTTGCCGAAGCGTGCGCGGCAAGTTTAGGTGGCGGCCCCATGAAACTCATTTACGTGACGACGTTGGCGCTGGTGTGCGCTTTGCAGGCGGTGGCCCAGGAAGCGCAACCCGTTCCACTCTGGCCAGGCGCCGCGCCCGGTGCACTTGGCACTGAGGACAAGGACATCCCGACGCTCACCCCGTTTCTCGCAGCATCCGCCAAGGCCACCGGTGCCTGCGTGGTGATCTGCCCCGGCGGCGGCTACGGCGGACTCGCGGGTCATGAAGGCAAGGATTACGCGCTCTGGCTCAACGGCCAGGGCATTACCGGGTTCGTGCTCAAGTATCGTCTCGGCAGCGCCGGCTACCGCCATCCCGTGATGTTAGGCGACGCGGCCCGCGCCGTGCGCCTGGTGCGCGCCCGGGCCGCCGAGTGGCAGGTGGACCCCAAGCGCGTCGGCATCATGGGTTCGTCAGCCGGCGGGCACCTGGCCTCGACCCTGCTGACCCATTTCGATGCGGGCGATGCGAAAAGCAGCGATGTGGTCGAGCGCGAGAGTTCGCGCCCGGATCTGGGGATCCTGTGTTACGCGGTGATTTCGATGGGACCTAACACCCACGGCGGATCCAGGAACAATTTGTTAGGAAACGAGCCGTCGGCGGAACTGGTGAAGCTGCTTTCCAACGAATTGCAGGTCACGGCGCAAACCCCGCCGTGTTTCCTCTGGCATACCTGGGAAGACGGTGCCGTGAAGGTGGAAAACTCCTTGGACTTCGCTCTCGCGCTGCGCCGGGCGGGTGTGCGCTTCGATTTGCACATCTATGAAAAAGGCGGCCATGGCCTCGGTCTGGGCGGCGGCGTCAACGACCCCGGCAAGTGGCTGGACTGGACGCGCGACTGCGCCTCGTGGCTGAAAGTGGAAGGCTTCGGGCGGAAGTGAATCAAGTCTTCATCCCCGCCTCACCCGGTCGGCACATTTCAAGCCGTTAGGCAAGTGGTGGGATCTGCGAGTCAACGCTTGCGACGGTCACAGACCGCCGCTACAAGAAGCGCACCTTGAAACCGCATCTCACCGCCATTGTTGCCATGACTCCCGAACGGGTGATCGGCCGGGCTGGCGCCTTGCCATGGCATTTGCCGGAGGATCTGGCGTTTTTCCAGCGCATGACCACCGGGCATCCGGTGGTCATGGGAAGGAAGACTTTCGAATCGCTCGGCCGGCCCTTGCCACGACGCCGCAACATCGTGCTGACCCGGGATCCGGCGTGGTCCGCGCCGGGGGTGGAGGTGATCCACCGGCCGGAGGATCTGGCGAACCTGCCGGGCTTGGAGGGGCGGGTGTTCATCATCGGCGGCGCGGAAATCTACGCGGCGTTTCTGCCGCAACTCGCTGATTTGTTAGTGAGCCATATCTTCGCCGATCACGCCGGGGACACCCGGTTCCCGGAGTTTCAAAGCGCCTTTCCGGAGTCGGAGTTGTTGGCAACCCACGCGGCCTTCGAAGTCCGGCGCTGGTCCCGGCCAGCATGAAGCCGCGTGAGGTTGGCCACGCTCTAACACCTCAGGAGTTTTTAGGCAGGTGCCAGGGGGGATTTTTTTCGAACTGCTCCTTGAGTTGGGGGGAGATTTTGGAGGCGGCATCGAGCACGTTGGGGAAAACGTAGGGGGCAACAACGATCATCTGGAGTTGCAGGGCACCATAGAGGCAAAACACGTAGGTGGCCAAGCGCATTGGATTCAGCGGCGCCGCCGTGACGCGGTGCCCGCCGGAGTGGTCCCAAAGCGGGCGGCCGAGGCGTTTGGTGGTGAAGTAGGCCATGATCTGACAGATCAGCGTGAGCGCCACCCAGCCGAAACCGAGGCCGATGCACAGCACGCGTGCCGAACGCCGGGTGGCCTCCCGGAGGCTGAGGAGCGAAGCGTCGTTGTTGACGACCTTGAGGCCGAGCAGCCATTTCCCGGGAGTGGTGCCAAAGCGGTGCAGGAGGAAGGATTCCAGCACGAACCACGGGACGTATTGCAAGAGAATGACCCATGGGTTGCCCAGTGTGTCCTCGATGTCGCGGCCGGTGGCCCACATGGCAAACCACCAGAAGCCGGCAAACAGATAGAGATCCAACCAGCGCGCCCAGAACCGTCGGAGCAAAAAACAGGGGTCCTTCGGCGGTGGTGCCGCGGGACCGTCCGCCAATGGATCGGAAGGCGCGTGGGTCGTGTCACGAACTTCGATGGGTCGGTCATATTCCCGTTCGAACAGGCTGATTTCCACCAGCGGTTTCCATGCGGGGAGCCCCTCGTGCCAGGCCGGAGTGGCGGCCGGCAATTCGCCGTTCTCGATCTTTTTCCGGACATCGAAGTCGTGGATGGGGCCGATTTTCTCGCCGTTTTGGATGATCCAGATGTCCATGGTTCAGAGGTTGCGCAGGGATTTGGCGGCATCGCTGCGGGCGGCGAAAAACGCCGGGACCAGAGCCGCCAGCGAACAAAGAATGAAGGCCATCAACCCGATGACCGCTTGCTCGAGCGGATTGTTGTGGGCGGGCAACACGCCAAAGCCGGTGAACGAGGCGGCGAACGGATCAAACCCGAGCGTGCGGAAAACCCCTTGGATGGGCCCGCGGAAATGGATCACCACCCGCCCGAGACCGACGCCCAGCGCCGCTCCTAACAAGCCCAGCAGCATGCCCTGATAGAGAAACACCCGGACGATCTGGCCGGGCGCCGCACCGAGGGCTTTCATGACGCCGATTTCCTGGCGCTTCTGGATGGTGACGGTGAACATGACGGCCATCATCGAAAACGCGGACACCAGCACGATGAACGAGAGCGCGAAATACATCATGACGCGCTGTTGGTTGATCAACGCGAAGAACGTCTGGTATTGATCGCCCCAGGTGAGCAGCGACCACTCCGGGCCGAGCGTTTGCCGGGACACGGCGGCGACTTGCTCGGCGGCGTAGGCATCATCGAGGCGCAGGGCGATGCCTTGCACGGCTTCGCCCAGCCCGGCGAGCGTCTGGGCGAGCGGCAGCGGCACGAACAGATCGGGAGTGACGGCCATCTGCGACGCCTGATAGACGCCGATCACCTTGGCTTCCTTGGGCAGCACGATGGTTTTCAGGCCTTTCAACGTCTCCGCGTCCATTTTCCCGGGATCGGTGGCGTTGAGGTCAGCGATGGCTTTTTCGATGGCGGTTTTGGTTTCAGCCTCAAAGCGGAACACCCCGGCGGCTTCATCCCTGGTGCCGGATTCCATGGCAATCAGCAGGGCTTCGAGCAATTCCCGTTCAGGCTCGCGGATGTCCTCGGCGCGGAGGGTGTCCAGCGCCTGATAGATTTCGGCCAGGGTGTCACTGGCGATGCGGGGTTTTTCCCCATCCGCTTGCCACGCGGCGGCGAGGCTGGCGGTGGACTTGTTCCAGACATCCGCGAAGGCCTCGCGCAGGGGCGGTTTTTCGGTGGCCTTGTAAGCACGCATCACCGCCTCGAAGTTGCGCGTCGAATACAGCCGGATCGTGTCACCCACGCCGATGGCGAGTTGTTCGGCAAGGATCGAGGAAACCACCGCCCGGTCGTCGATGCCCAGATCCGCGGAGGAATCCGGGTGGTTTTTCAGATCGAGCATTTTGGCGATGCCATCGACTTGGGCGGGATCCGAGGTGTCGATGCCGCGGAACATGACCGGCCGCTGCCAGGAGGCAACGTCGATGATGACATTGTCCGAAACGAAGGCGGTGGCAGCCACGACGCGTGGCAAGGTTTTTGCTTTCGCGGCGGCGTCCTGCCACTCGGCCAGCGGGGCCTCGCCGAGTCCGCTGGCTTGGTGGCGCAGCAGGATATGCGGGGTGAAACCGAGCAAGCGGCTCTTCACATCGCGCTCAAGCCCGGCGTAAACGGCCATGACCACCACCAGCACGAGCACGCCGAGCATCACGCCAACCAGCGAGATCAGGGTGAACGAGGAAAGCACCGCGCGGCGGGGATTGAGATACCGCCGCGCGAGCAGAAAACTGAAGGAACGTCTTTGGATGCCGCTTGCTAACTCGTCACGGGCTCTTGGGCAAGTGCTACCTGCCGGATCGGTCGGATTGGTCGGATCGGTCGGATCACAAATCCAGGTCACTCCGAGGCTTTCATCCCGATCAAATCGAGCAAGCGCTGGAGATCGTCATCGCCGTAGTATTCGATTTCGATTTTGCCCTTTTTTGCCGCATGCTGGATGGCCACATGGGTGGCGAGGTAGGCGCGGAGGCGGTTGGTGACCGCGCGAATGTGGACGTCCACCTCCCGTGGCGCGGCGGGTTTTTTCGGCTCGTCAGGCTGGTCAATAGCGCCGTTGAGCAACGACTGGGACAGTTTTTCCGCGGCCCGCACCGTGAGATGGCGGCGGATGACCTGATCGGCGGCGAGCAACTGGGTGTCGCGATCCTTGAGCGAAAGAATCGCCTTGGCATGACCGACCGTGATGCGCCCTTGGGCGACAAACAATTGAATGTCCGGGTGCAGGTCTAACAACCGCATCGCGTTGGCGACAGTGGCGCGGGATTTGCCGACACGGGTGGCGATTTCATCCTGCTTCATGGTGAATTCCTTGGCGAGGCGGATGAAGCCGGCGGCTTCTTCCATCGGGTTGAGATCCTCGCGCTGGAGGTTCTCGATGAGCGCCATTTCGAGCACTTCGCGGTCGGAGGCCTCGCGTTCGATGACCGGGACGGTGGCCAGTCCGAGTTTGCCGGAGGCACGCCAGCGGCGCTCGCCGGCGATGAGTTCGAGTTTGCCATTCACCGCGCGCACGATGAGCGGCTGGATGACGCCGTGCTGGCGGATCGATTCCACGAGTTCGTCGAGCGGGGATTCACCAAACTGTGTGCGCGGCTGCAGCGGGCTTGGAATGACCTGGTCAATTGGCACATCGCGGACCCGTTTGAAAACGTTGTCCCCGCTTGCGGCGTCAAGCATCGGCGGCGGCGTACTTTTCCTGATGAGGGCTCCGAGTCCTTTTCCGAGTGCCTGTTTTGTCATGGGGGTGGGAGCAATACGCAAAGTCGCCGGTAATTCCAAGCGGATTTAACGCAGAAAGAATTCCCCGTCGCCATTCTTGACGACAAGGGAGCATCCACCCTATGAAACTTGCTGTGCCGAGGATATTCCCATGGTTCGCGACTCTTGCGCTCACGTCATCCGCATGGTGCCAAACCTGGGAACGCGAGGATGTGGGGTTTGACAGCATCCAGAGCCGGGCGCGGGATCTTGCTAACAAACCATACGCCGCACCCAACCGCGACAACCTGCCCGCGTGGATGGGCCATCTGAGCAGCACCGAGTATCAGGACATCCAATTCAACCCCAACCAAGCGCTGTGGACCACCGACAATCTGCCGTTCCGGGCGATGTTCTTCCATCCCGGCTATATCTACCGCGAGCCGGTGATCCTCAACGAATTCACCAGCAGCCACCAACAACAGATTCGTTTGGCCGAGGCGTATTTCAACTACGGTCCCCTGGTCAAGAAACACGGCGACCTGCCACCGGATGGCGGCTTCGCGGGGTTCCGCCTCCACACGCCGCTCAACACCCCGGAGGTTTTCGACGAACTGATTGCCTTCCAAGGTGCCAGCTACTGGCGCGCTTTGGGAAAAAACCAGTGCTATGGGATTTTCTCACGCGGCATCGCGGTGGATACCGGAATCAATGATGTGACCGAGGAGTTTCCCGGCTTCCGGGAATTCTGGCTGCGCAAACCAGAAGCCAACGATACCCATGCCCGATTCTACGCGCTGCTAGACGGTCCGTCCTACGCCGGTGCCTACGCCTTCAAGGTCGACCCTGGCAACGAAACCCTGGTCGATGTCCGCGCCGTCCTTTTCGCCCGCCGCGCGGTGCAACGCCTCGGAATCGCGCCGATGTCGAGCCTGTTCTGGTTTGGCGAAAACTCTCGCCGGCGCTTCGATGACTTCCGGCCCGAGGTTCACGATTCGGACGGTCTGGCCATCCGCATGGGCACTGGCGAGCGCATCTGGCGCCCGATCAGCAATGATTCCGGCAAACTCGAACTCAGCTTTTTCAGCATGGAGAAATGCGCCGGCTTCGGCCTCCTGCAACGCGACCGCCGCTTCAGCGCCTACGAGGACGCAGAGGCGAACTATCACTTGCGCCCGTCGCTCTGGGTCGAACCCACCTCCGATTGGGGCGCCGGACGCGTCGTCCTGATGGAAATCCCTACGACCAACGCGCTCTCCGACAACACGGTGGCCATGTGGGAACCGTCCCACATTCCGCAACCCGGTGACCGCATCGAATTTTCCTACCGCCAGCATTGGACGATGGACCAGGACCCCTCGCAAGCAGGCGGCCATGTGGTTGCGACCCGCAGCGGTCTCCAAAATACGCAGCCTGAGCAGCGTACCATCGTGGTGGAATTCGCGGGCGCCGCCATCAATCAAGCCAGCGAAATTCCACTCACCGCCCATGTCGAAGCGGTTGGTGCCGGCGCGGATAAAATCAAGATCGAAGAGGTTACCGTGCAACCCTTGCCGGAAGAACGCTGGCGCGTCACCTTCCAGATCACGCCCACCGCGGAAGGCGGCAAACTCGCGGAAACTGGCCCCATCGAACTCCGCGGCAGCCTCAAACGCGGCGAAAATTTCCTCACTGAAACATGGGCCCACCGCGTCATTCCTTAGATACCCTGAGCCCGCTCAGCGAGGACGAACTCGTCGAGTGGGAAGAGGCCTACGCCGCGGTCGAAGCCTATCTGCAAGCCCTGCGCCTGCGCAACCGCCTGCTCATCGCGGAACTCGTGCGCGGCATCCTCTGGCGCGCCTCCGCCCGGCGAGCCGATGAACCGGACAAACCCGCGCGCTTGCTGGCGATGGAGGAAGCCCTCTCCGAAATCGCCGAATGGACCCAGGACGTGCTCGCCGTGCCCTTGGAAAACCGCCGCCTCGCCGCCCGCGGACGTCTTGCCCTGCTGCTCGCGGGCATGCCTGACAAGTGGCAGAGCGTGTTCCTCACTCCCGCGCCCTGGCCGCCGGCCTTCGTCGCGGCGATGACCAAATCCTACCTCGCCGCGGGTCCGCGCTTCGCCGCTCTAACAATGGTTCCCAAGCCCCTTGAACTCAACGCCATCGGCAGCGGTGCCGCGCAATGGTGGGAAACCATGGATCGCAAACCCATCGTCCGGATCATGTTCGCCAGCATTCTGTTAGCCGCTCTCGCCCTCGCCGTGAGGTTCTTCTTTCTGCACTGATGGAAACTTCCGGTCCATCACCCCGCGATTCCAACAAGCCGTTCTTCAAGCGCTGGCGCACGACATTCCGGCGGACGCTGTTTTTCGGCTGCGTGGTGCTCATGAATCTGGCCGCCAGCCTGTGGCTCGCCGACCTCTTCTGGCGCATGGGATTCCAAAAAGCCCACTATCCGCTACTGGCCATCTTCGTCCTGCTCAACGGCCTGCTCGTGCTCGGATCGTTCCACGCCATCTTCGGGGCCTTGGCCATGGCCGCGGGACGCAAACGCGCCGTGCGCATCACCGCGCTCGCCGATGGCCAATCCGGCCCGCTGGCCCATCGCCATGCCGTGGTCATGCCGGTGTACAACGAGGATAGCGTCCGCGTCTGCGCCCGCATCGAGGCGATCTATCAGTCGATCAAAACCACCGGGCACCTCGAATCGTTCGATTTCTTCATCCTCAGCGACACCCGTGACCTCGACCTGTGGGTGCTGGAGGAAACCTCGTGGACCAACCTTTGCCGCCGCCTCGACGGCTTCGGGCGCATCTACTACCGCCGCCGCAAGACC
>Ga0268284_1001253_pt1 | contig 13690 bp, 6 predicted proteins | sample saktaG_14_FD_190137 | JGI IMG/M metagenome (GOLD analysis project Ga0268284, IMG submission 190137) | Saline water microbial communities from Sakinaw Lake, British Columbia, Canada - sak_2013_06_06_40m | ecosystem: Environmental > Aquatic > Non-marine Saline and Alkaline > Saline ... | reverse complement strand
AGTTTGACCCTCGCTTGCCTAACACCTTTTTCGCGAACCTCACCCCAAACTGGCAGCGCAACTGCACCCTGCGCACAGATTATGCCCGCCGTCAGGCCCTGGTGGAAATCGACGTGCTGGCGGCCATGGCATTGGATTTAACCCTGGATGAGCTGAAAACCATTTACCGGGTGCAGTTCCCTGTGCTTCGACAAAATGAGGCTGATACCTGGTATGACCAGAACGGCCGCATTGTGTTCACCTGCTCCAAGGGGCTTACCGGCGTGGGCTTTACCCGTCAGGAGTGGACCGACATCAAGGGCATGAGATCCGGCACGGTAGAGAGAACCATCATGGACGACACCCTGCCCGGCGGCCCTATCGAGCGCACCATCACCTACCTTGCCCCCTTTGACCGCTGCGACCGGGAAAAGGATTATGAAACGGTGTGGGCGGAGTTTGAACGGAGGTTCGGGCATGAGTAAAGACAGCCGTTACGAACTGGGCGGTCTTATCGAGGAAATGTTCAAACTTGGCAAGCCTATTTTGTGGCGCTACAGGCTGGCATGAGCCATAATTACCAGCCCATGGAAGGTATTTTCAGGGCTGTTTTGGCAAGGTCCCTTCGGCAGGGGCAGCGCGGTTGATGAGATCAATCTGTATTTGTTGCGCTTCAAGCGCCCTTTTAGCGGACTTCCCGATGCCTTCAACTGCGCTTGATGACAAGACTGTTTGAACCAGGAGTCTGTCCCGGATTCTGCTATCCTTAAGGAATATATTCGTTATGAGCAAAGATTGTTTTTTCATGTTCTAATTATACCATGAGCGGCTGGTATATAAAAGAAAATAACTACAACTCGCTGTAACCTTTCGCCATTGCAGTGAAAGACATTCCTACGTTTAGGATGGCGCTTGAAAGACATTTTGAGACCACGAAATGTTGATACATCCTTTTCGAGAATATTGCGTATTTCGTAATTTAATTCTTTCTCTTTGGTTGACAAATTTTTCAATATAATGAAAAATGTCAACCAAAGGAGGTGAGATTATGATTACCAATTTTGGTGAACGGCTGAATGCCGCAAGGAAAATGGCTGGCTTGAGCCTGGACGCCCTTGCGCTAAAAACCGGTTCCATTGTCAGCAAGCAGGCTCTCAGCAAGTACGAAAAAGGGCGGATCAATCCCGGCAGTGAGGTCTTGCTCGCCCTGGCCAAGGCCCTCGATGTGAAAGTGGATTATTTCTTTCGCTCCTCAAAAATTTGCATCGCAGGTATTGAATTTCGAAAACGCGCCCGTCTGTCTAAAAAAGAAGAAGACCGGATCAAATATCAGACCATTGAATTTATCCAAAAATATCTTGAGATAGAGGAAATACTCAATGTCGAGCCCTCATTTAAGAATCCGGTAACCGATACGCGGATTACCAGCTACGACGATATTGAACGTGCCGCCAGAGAGATTCGGGAAAAATGGAACCTGGGAAATGGACCCATTCCCCATTTAATAGAGGTTCTGGAAGACAAAGGATTCAAAATATTTGAAGTGGAATCCGACCATCTGTTTGACGGGCTTTCCGGGTTTGTTGAGAATTTAAGAATACCCGTAATTGCCATTTTGGAAAATGCCGACCTGGTCCGCAAGCGGTTCACCGTAGCCCATGAACTGGGCCATCTGCTGCTTGATTTTTCGGATGTAACGGAGGCAACGCCGGAAAAACTTTGCCATACGTTTGCCGGGGCACTGCTGCTGCCCAAGCAAATCATGATCGAGGTGCTGGGACAGAAGCGCAATCAAATCACCGTATGGGAATTGAAGAAACTCAAGGGCATATACGGGGTATCCATGCAGGCGATTATGGCCAGAGCCTCTCATTTAAAGATTATTTCGGAAAATACCTATCGGCGCTTTAATATCTTTGTGGGTATGCAAGGTTGGAAAAAATCAGAACCCGGATCCTATGAAGGCAAGGAAAAGGCAAACCGCTTTAAACAGATGGTCCTGCATGCCGCAGCCGAGCAAATCATCAGTTTCAGCAAGGCGGCTGAACTCCTGAACTTATCGCTGGATGAGTTTGAAAAGGAGGCTCAGATCGCTTCATGATCCTTCTTGTGAATGATGCAGGTATCCTGATTGATCTTTTGAAAATCGATTTGATTGAGCCATTTTTCCAGTTGGAAAATGAATTTCATATAACCGATTTTGTCAGAGCAGAAATCCATGAGATTAATGCAGGTCATCTGGATACCTTCATTCAAGACGGAAAGCTTATCAAAAAGACATTCAGCTTCGATGAACTGGGACAAATCCAGCTTCTGGAAGTGAAACACCGCGCGCTTTCCATTCCCGATTGCTCCTGCATTTACCTTGCCGAAAAACTTTCCGCAACGCTGCTGACCGGGGATGGCGCACTCCGTAAAATTGCCGAACAAAACAAGATCCCCGTTCATGGCATCCTTTGGGTCTTCGATGAATTGGTGAGACAAGACCTTATTTCCCCTGCTACAGCTCATAAAAAATTGAAAAAAATAATGTCCATCAATCCAAGGTTACCGGTTGATGCGTGCAATAAAAGACTGACCAAATGGAAGAAAGGTCGATGACATAATGATCTCATCCGTCCTGGCCGGGCACGTTGAACAAGGCATCAAGGATTTTCTGCGCACCACCTTTCCGGTAACAACACCATTTTTCTCAAATATCCTTGAGGATTTTCTGGCTGAACCCGGCAATGTCTTCAAAGGCCCGTTTCTGGATATACAGCTCCCTTACCAGCAGGGAAAAGGGGGAAGCGACTATTTCCCGGACCTGCCCATGCCGTTTTCGCCTTATTTGCATCAGGAAAAATCCTTTGATCGCCTGTCCGGACCGAACCCGCAATCCACCATTGTTGCCACCGGCACCGGGTCCGGAAAGACGGAATGCTTTATCTATCCCATTCTTGACTATTGCTACCGGCACCGGGGGGAGCCGGGAATAAAGGCAATCCTCATCTATCCCATGAACGCCCTTGCCACGGACCAGGCCGGCAGGCTGGCGAAACTGATCCATAACAGCAACCTCAAAGGACATGTCACGGCGGGGATCTATATCGGCCAGCAGGAAAAAGACCCGTCCATGCTCATGACCCAGGATCGGCTTATTTCCGATAAGCATACCATTCGGCTTTTGCCGCCGGATATCCTGCTGACAAACTACAAGATGCTGGACTATCTGCTGATCCGGCCAGACGACCGCCCCCTCTGGCTGCACAACAGTCTGGACACCCTGCGGTTCCTGGTGGTGGATGAACTCCACACCTTTGATGGGGCGCAGGGTTCGGACCTGGGCTGCCTGATCCGGCGGCTGAAGGCCCGACTCGCCACATCAAAGGATTATCTCTGCTGCGTGGGGACGTCGGCGACTCTGGGAAGCCAGGAAGAGCAGAAAGACCTGCTGGAATATGCATCCGCCGTCTTCGGCGAAAAGTTCGCCAACGGCTCGATCATTTCCGAGTCCCGCCTGAGCGCCGGAGAATTTCTTGGCGACTGTCTGATATCCCATGTGGACATTGTCCCAAGGGAAAAGGCGGGTGATCTGGATCCTGCCAATTACAACAATTACGAAGAATATATCCTGGCGCAGCACAGGCTCTGGCTCGATGAAGAAATTCAAGGCGATTTTAACGATACAGACTGGCGGATCGCCCTGGGGGAGAAGATCAAGGAGCATCTGCTCTTTCAGAACCTGCTAAAGACAATGAGAGGAACGATTCACGCCTTTGATGATATCTTTGCCCAGCTTGAAAAAGTCACCAAGGGACTCAAAACCGATGACCAGCCATACAAAGTAAACCTGCTGAGCAGTCTGCTCGCCCTGATTTCCGAGGCCAGGATCAAAGTGGTCGCCAAAGAGATAGAGAACAGCGAAAAACCCCTTGTTCGGCCGTTTTTAAACATCCGGGTCCAGCTCTGGATGCGGGAACTGCGGCGAATGATTGCCGAAGTGTCAACAAATCCCCGGCTGCGATTTTCAGATGACCTGAACGAAACGCAGCTTAAAACCCATCTTCCCCTGGTTCATTGCAGGGAATGCGGCAGCATGGGCTGGTCCGGACTTAAAAAGAAAGTCAGTTCGGAAATAAGCGGAGAGCTTAAGGATTATTACCAGGCATTTTTCAGCCATAGCCCCAAGGTGGTCTATCTTTTTCCAGAGGACGGGCAACCCGGCTCTCCGGCGACAGCGGAACCGGCGGAAGGCAGAGCCCGGAATCATAAACCCGGCTTATACTTTTTTTGCAGCAGATGCTTGAATGTTACGGCCAAGGCCAATGTTGACCGCTGCCCGGCCTGCGAGCACGAGGAATTGATTCTGATTCATATGCCGGATGTTCGGGTCAAACGCGGCAATAAGCAATTCAGCGTCAATGACTGTCCGTTCTGTGAAGCAAAGAACAGTTTGACCCTTTTGGGCTCAAGGGCTGCGAGCATGACTTCCGTCATGATTGTTCAGCTTTATTCATCGACTTATAACGACGACAAGAAACTGCTGACTTTTTCTGACAATGTCCAGGATGCGGCCCACCGGGCCGGGTTTTTTAATGGCCGGACGTATCGGTTTAATTTTCGAACCGCCCTTCAAAAGATGATTCTGGAAGTCGGAAAGGGAAAGACCCTGGCCGAGCTGCCGGAAACCTTTGTGGATTATTGGACCGAGAAGATGGACCGGAACCGGTACATTGCCACCTTTCTTGCGCCCAATATGGAGTGGCTGAGCGATTACGATCACCTGAAAGAACATGGCAACCTGCCCGAAGGCTCCACGCTGCTGCAACATATCAACAACCGGATCGGATGGGAAATTTTCAGTGAATATGGGTTTCAAACCAGAATCGGCAGAACGCTGGAAAAAACAAGCTCCTCGGTGGGGTATCTTGACCCGTTGCATCTGGAGCAGGCAACAGACCGCATGCTTGAAGCGATCCAAAACGAGATCGGATTGTTAAGAAGAATCGAACGGGACCTGGTGATCCGCTTCCTGCTTGGGATTATAATTCACTTGAAAAATCAGGGCGGGATCTATCTGCCGGAGCTGGATGCGTTTATTGAAAGCTACGGCACACCTTTTGTGATCAACCAAAAAATATGGATGCCGAATTTTGGCCCCAACTCCCGTACCCCCTCTTTTTTGACTACCCGCAGAGGCAGCCGGTTTGATCAGATTTTCAGCGCCACATCATCCCGCAATACCTGGTATCAGAGCTGGGTGGATAAATGCTTTTATACCATTTCGCCGATTGTCATGACCGTATCAAAGGATGTGTACGACATTATCCTGAAAGGACTGGTTTCCCAGGGAGTGCTGACAGAAAAATTGGTCAGAGGAGACAGGGTATGGGGGATACGGCCGGAAGCGCTCCGGGTATCATCCAGGGTCAGGCAGTTTCGCTGTCGGACCTGCGGACATAATATTTCCGTTGCGGATGAAGAAAGTGTTCATTTTGAAAATTCTCCCTGTCAGCGTTTTTACTGTTCCGGCACATACAAAGCCTTTCAAACCGCGGGGGATTATTATGGAAAACTTTACGCAACGGGTGATGTGGAGAGAATATTCGCCAGGGAACATACGGGCCTTTTGAAAAGGACGGAACGGGAAGCACTTGAGAAAGAGTTCAAGGCAAACGAAAATATTCGCAAGCCCTGGTATCCAAACCTGTTGTCCTGTACCCCTACACTTGAAATGGGCATTGACATCGGCGATCTTTCCTCACTGGTTTTGTGTTCCGTACCACCGGCACAGGCCAATTATCTGCAGCGAATCGGGAGAGCCGGAAGGCGGGACGGGAATGCGCTGAATTTGACCGTTGCCAACGCCAGGCCCCATGATCTGTATTTTTATGCCGAACCCGAAGCGATGCTTGCCGGGCATATCGATTCCCCCGGCATTTTTCTGGATGCCTCCGCGATACTGGAGCGGCAGTTTACCGCCTTCTGTTTTGACAACTGGATCGCAACCGATGCAAGCGCATCCCTGCCCAAGCAATTGGGGCAGGTGCTCAGCAATCTGGGGGCGCCCAATCAAAAAATAGACCGGAAAAAGTTTCCTCACAGCCTGATTCATTTCATTGAAACAAACCAGACGGATTTTTTTGATCAGTTCGTGGATCTTTTCGAAAACGGCGGAACCGGGTTGAGCCCGGAATCCGAGGCCCAGTTGAAGGTGTTTGTTAAAGGGGATCGCGACTGGCAGGGCAGCCTTCATTACCGCATCATGAACGGACTTCATGGCCGCAGCCTGGAGCGGGATTCTTTGCGAAAAAAAGTCCGAATACTGAACACGAAGATTAACAAGAAAATGATGGGGCCGAAAGACAAAAATTATGACAATGAACTCCGGGAATTGAAGATTGAAAAATCGGCTCTTCAGGCGCTGGTAAAAAATATCAGCGACCGCAACACTTTTAATTTCTTTACGGACGAAGGACTGCTACCAAACTATGCTTTTCCGGAAGCAGGCGTCATGCTCCATTCCCTGATTTACAGAAAAAAACTGAAAGTTCAGGAAGGGGAAAGTTCCTACGACACCTGGAATTATGAGTATGAACGCCCGGCGGTAAGCGCTCTTGCGGAACTTGCCCCTGCCAACACCTTTTACGCAGAAGGCAGAAAGGTAAAAATCGACCAGGTGGACATGGCTGTATCCGATATTGAAACCTGGCGATTCTGCAATAACTGCTCCCATAAAGAATTGCTTGGTGTGCAGGAGGACAAGCAGGTCTGTGTCAAGTGCGGAAGCCCCATGTGGGCGGACGCCGGCCAGAAACGTCTGATGCTCAGGATGCGCCAGGTCTTTGCCGCCACTTCCGACAGGAAGAGCCGGATCACGGATGACTCCGATGATCGTGAACCTGTGTTTTATAATAAACAGATGCTGGTGGAATTTGACGACAAGCATATTGTTGACGCTTACAAAGTGGATGCGGACTTTCCGTTTGGTTTCGAGTTTCTGTCCAAGGTGGATTTCTGTGAAATCAACTTTGGCGAAAAGACGGAGATTGGAGACAAGGTTTCCATTGCCGGCGAGGAAATGCCAAGGAAGGGGTTTTCTCTCTGCAGGGTCTGCGGCAAAGTGCAGGAAGACAGCAATGAACCCTCTCATGCCTATACCTGTACCTCCAGAGACCAGGAGAGCGACAAGAGCCTGATCGACTGCATTTACCTGTATCGCCAGTTTGTGTCCGAGGCGATCCGGATTCTGCTCCCGGTTGATATCATCTCTGATTCCAACCGAAAGCTTCAATCATTTATTGCCGCCATACAGCTTGGATTTAAAAAAAGATTCAAAGGGAAAATAGACCACCTGCAGACCACTGTCCATGAAGAACCGATGCCGGATTCCTCGTACAAGCGAAAATATCTGGTCCTGTATGATACGGTTCCGGGCGGAACGGGTTATCTGAAGCAGCTCATGCAAGCGGAAAACCAGTTGATGGATGTCCTGGAGATGTCCCTGGAAGCCTTAAGGTCCTGCGCCTGTAATCAGGATGCGGAAAAGGATGGTTGCTATCGCTGTCTTTTTGCGTATCGCAGCAGTTATAATATGCCGGAAACATCCCGAGAGACAGCCGTTGCTCTGCTTGCAGAAATCTTGAGCTACCGTGAAAAACTGGTCAAGACCGAAAATATCAGTGATATCCCCTTTAATACGTTTATTGAGAGCGAACTGGAAGCCCGGTTTCTGGGCGCGCTCAAATTATACCGGTCTCCGGCGTTGCCGTTAATACTCAAAAATGATCTGGTGAACAGCAAACCGGGTTATTTTTTAAAAGTCGGTGACAGGGCTTATTATATCGAGCCGCAGGTGGAACTGGGAGAACTCACTGGAGTCAGCGTCCTGTCACGGGCTGATTTTTTAATCAAGTCTGCCCGGTTTAATGACGGCGTCAAACCGGTGGCTGTATTTCTGGACGGGTTTACCTACCATCATCATCGCATTGGTCTGGACATGGCCCAAAGAATGGCGATTGTCCAGAGCGGAAAGTATCATGTCTGGTCGCTGTCCTGGCACGACGTGGAAAACAAGTTTAAAACCCAGAAAAGTTTTTTTGAAGATTACATGGACCCGGCGGGATTGCCGTCCGGAAGCAATTTCAAGCCGCTATTGGAAGGATATGGTCTGGGCCGTTTTAAAAATCATGCTAAATATAACAGCCTGGATTCTCTGATGCATTTTCTGGAGAATCCGGATGCAGAAAAATGGCGGCGGTTCATGTTTGTTTCCGCGTTGTTGCATGTTGACCCCAAACGCTACGGGGATGGAGATGCCGTAAGGAAATGGATGGATACTGTTGAAACCTTGATGCCGGAGGCAATGGCTGAAAAAATGAAAGAATCGGACGGCACCGGTTTGAGCGGAAGCTGTCTCTATGGCAATTACGATCCGGCTAGCCAGGGCGGGGATGCATTTTTAAAGCAGTTTGTCGTGGTTGAAAAAAAAGCTGTGGCGCCGCCTGGTGAACCATTGGGCGTCAGCGTTGGGTGTTTTTTTGATGATGAAATAACGAAAAAAGACAAACCCGGTTTTCAGTCCGGCTGGAATGGCTTTTTGAGGCTTTATAATTTTTATCAATTTCTGCCATATGCTTTTTTTGTGACTTCCGAGGGCAATAAGGCAAAAGCCTATGACACCATAAAACTTTTCGAGAAACCGGATGCAGGGATAACAGGCATCAAGGATGTGGCGGCAGTAGATATCTGGGATGCAATCAAGGAAATGACGGATGATCGATTCCACAGCCTTATTGCCCTGCTTCGCGACAATGGCTGGCCCGTGCCTGAAGCCGGTTATGAGCTTGCAGGCGACAATGGTGAAATCCTGGCCTGTGCTGAACTTGGTTGGGAAGCGCTAAAAATCGCCTTCCTGGCGGATCAAGAAATTGAATATCAGCCCCAGTTTGCCGCTTTTGGCTGGAAGACAGTTTCAATTTCGGAAGTTCTTGCAGATGCACAACGATTCATGTTCATGAAAGATATGCCGTAACCTGGCATCAACCGCTCTTGTCAATTCACCGCAAAGACGAAAAGGATGCATAGAAAATGAATGATATAAAAGTGGCGATCTCCTCGGAGTTCATGAGCGCGTTTGCAGCCATCCCCAAAAAAATGCAGGGAAAGGTTCTGGAATTCATCACCAAATTCAGGAATACCCCAACGGCATCCAGCATCAATTACGAAAAAATCGTTGAGTCTAAAGATCCGACGCTGCGTTCGGTAAGAATCGATCAGACCTACCGGGGGATCGTTAAAAAACCGGAAAAAGGAAACGTCTATATGCTCCTGTGGGTGGACCACCATGACAAGGCGTATGAATGGGCAAAAAACAAAAAATGCACGATAAACCCTGAAACCGGAAGTCTTCAGATATACGATGTTGACGATACCCGGATTGCTCCTGCGGAAACAGATGCAGCGACCCTGAAAAACGCTCAAGAATGCCTGTTTGCATCCATTCATGACCGTCATCTTTTGAAAATCGGCGTTCCTGTGGAACTTATTCCCCTGGTCCGCCTTATCTGTTCGGAAGCGCAGCTCGATCAGGCGGCAGTCCAAATCCCCACGGAAGCCCATGAAGCGCTTACCGCACTCGCAGCAGGATATTCCCTGGAGGAAGTATTCAGGGAATTTGACAAGTCACCTGAAGCGAAAGAGAAAATAGATACCGAGGACTATGATGCCGCCCTTGAAAATCCGGATACCAAACGCCGCTTCTTTGTCGCGGAAGATGATCTGATCCTGCAAGAAATTTTGATGGCGCCGCTGGAAAAGTGGCGCGTGTTCCTCCATCCGTCTCAGCGCAGTCTGGTGGAAAGAAACTGGAACGGACCTGTCCGGGTTTTGGGAGGAGCCGGCACCGGCAAGACCGTTGTCGCCATCCACCGGGCAAAATGGCTGGTTGAAAACGCCTTTACGGATGAGAACGACAAGATTCTTTTCACGACATTTACCCGAAATCTGGCTGCGGATATCAAGGAGAATCTTTCAAAAATATGTACCGATAAACTCATGCGCCGGATTGAAGTGGTAAACCTGGATCGCTGGGTATCCGGTTTTTTGCGAAAAAACGGCTATACATACGCTATCGATTACGGGGAACGCACCCGGCCATTATGGGAAAAATCGCTGACCCTGGTACCCGATGAACTGGGTTATGAGGATGGTTTTTACCGGGAAGAATGGAAGCGGATTATCCAGCCGCAGGCCATATTCTCTTTTGAGGACTATTTGAAAGCACCCCGGGTGGGAAGAGGCATCCGGCTGAGCCGGCAGAACAGAAAAGCCATCTGGCCCGTATTTGAAGAATACAGGGTTCTTTTGAATGAAAACAACTTGAGGGAAGTGGACGATGCCATGAGCGATGCCTGCGCCCTTGCCCGTGAGAAAGGCGATGTCCTTCCCTATAAAGCGGTCATTGTTGACGAAGCACAGGATATGAGCGCTTCGGCATTCAGACTCATCCGGCAGATGCTCCCGGGACCTGAGAAGAAAAATGATTTGTTTATTGTGGGAGATGCACATCAACGCATATACCGGCATAAGGTCATATTGGAGAAATGCGGCATCAATATCCGCGGCCGGGGAAAGCGCTTAAGGATCAATTATCGAACCACGGAAGAAAACAGGCGATGGGCCGTTGGGTTGCTGAAAGGCATCCGGTTCGATGATCTTGATGGGGGTATGGATGATCAGAAGGGATATAAATCACTCATCCACGGCGTTATGCCCAAAGTGGAACATACGGCGTCTTTCCAGGGCGAAATTGAATTCATTTTACGGTACCTGGATCAAGTCGTGCAGGAAGGCGGAGCGTTGAATGAAGTATGTCTGGTTGCCAGGACCAATGATCTTTTAAAACAGTATGAAGGAGCACTTCGGGCCAAAGGGAAAGAGATTTATTTTATCAAACGCAGTGAAGCTGAAGACAGAAGAAAACAAGGACTCCGGATGGCGACGATGCATCGGGTCAAAGGACTTGAATTTGACCGGGTCGTTATCGCCGGTGTAAACGATGGTATTGTTCCGCTGGAAAGCGAATGGTCGGAAACAAGTGATTCCGTGATTCAAAATGAGGGTGAAACCCATGAGAGGGCGCTGTTATATGTCGCCGCGACTCGCGCCAAGAAAGATGTTGTTGTGACAAGTTTTGGAAAACCCAGCAGGTTTTTGGAATGATAAAATGAATAAAGAAGATCAAAATATTGCAGATGTTGAGTTCATTTTATCAGAAGTCGAGCGATTTGCTCTCATGCCTCATTCAGATCTGATTAAGCATTTAAAAGAAAACAGAGATGACTTTTTTATGGCGCTCAACAGGCGTTCTGGGGGCATGTTGTTTTGCGGACGTGACGCATACAACCGATTTAAAGAGATAGCTGATCATACGATCAAGCATGGTAGCAGCGAGGCGAAAAAGTTCAATCTGCGCGATTATGTTCGTAATCTTCGCGTTGCTTTTGTCGAGTTGTTTGTTGAAGGGAGCAAACCGGTAAATCAAAGTTCAGTTTCAAAGCTGTTAAATCGAGCCAAACACCTTGCGAACGAGGAGCTAATCCACGTCACTCATCATATTCCGTGCATACTTTTCTTTGAGAAAGAACCGGCAATGTTTAATGTCGGACCCGTTACTTTCACGAGGATTGAGAGATTTCTTGTTGAAATTGACCACGCACTCGCGGCGTACCATAAAGAAAACCTTGAAGCGTTTTCGGTCGGATTACGGCAAAGACATACTGACCTTTCAATAGAAGAAGTTCAGGCTGAAGCCACAGGATTCGCGGATACTCATTTAGGTAAGATTCGTGACTACTATCTAGATTACAATTGGGTTGCGTCCGTTAAGATTCCACCGTGCCATACTGAGTATTCAAAGTTGCGAGCAGAGCGCACGGTAGACGCTGCATTGGATGTGCTACGTCTGTTTGTGCCGACGAACTCGAAAAGATACCGGCGTTCAAATGCCCCAAACATACCTTCCAAGACATGCGAGATCGTCACCGATCAAAACAACCACATACTCACAACGGTCAATTACGACTGGTGGGGTGTGACTGCTGGAGAAGGTTGGTACGATAATCTTATGCTGCATGCTGCTCCACTCTGGCACCTATTTGAGGAAGCCATTGATGGACTAAGACTTGAGGAAATAAAGGATGAGCTAAACCAGAGGCTTCTGGATGCGATTAATTGGTTCGGACAGGCAGTAGTTGAACCGAATCCTGCTGCAAAGATTGTAAAATACTCTGCCGCACTTGAAAGACTTACGATGACGGGACATCTACCGTCGGGTATTGAAGCCCGTATCATTAAAAGAGTTGTTGATTTAAATAGCGACGGGACAGACAAAACATACGATAATATAAAAAAAGAAGTCGGTGCACTTTATCAATATAGATCAGATCTCATGCATGGCGCAATATCACCGTACTCGTCATCAATCTCAGGCGTGATACATTCAGCATGGGAAGTGAGTCGGTGGGCTATTCTAAATGCTGCACAGTTTTTTGCATTCTTGCGCGAAAATGGGAAACACACTCAAAAAGATCTTGACGCCGCATACGAGAGAATATTAACTGACTACTTGAGATCGGAGGGAACTTGCTCCGCTTCCCTATGAGTTCCGGAGATAACCTTCCAAAGACATTTCGGTCAATAAAAACCATAACCTTCAAAAAAGGGAATGGGTTTCATCTTTCGTATATATGGCCCCATCGAATGCATTAGAATCGATGATCATGCTCCTGTATTGTGAAGGTAGTATTATATGTAAGCTGGCTTTCCTTCAGAGTAATCTTCTGTTCTATTCATCAAGCAACTTGTTATCATGGAATTAGCTTATCCCTGAAATATTAATGTTAATTTTAATATATAAGTTAGCATTGATTAAAATGAGCCAAATTTAAATATTTCATTGAGTTATCGTCTATTTGACATTTTTCTTTTGACAATTGATGTTTTATAATGCTAACTATTAATCATTATATCAGCTTAAAATATCATTCAAGGGGGCAATATGACAAACCTAAATCATCCGAAAAAAGGCAGCCAGATCAAAGTTGAGCCGATAAGATACCTGAAGGACATCAAGGCCATTAAAAAGCTCCTGAAAGACAATTCACGGGATCTGGCTTTGTTTACCTTGGGAATAAACACGAATCTTCGGGCATCGGATCTGGTCAATATTACTGTCAAGCAAGTAATGTATTTAAAGGCTGGTGATGATCTGGTATTGAAAGAGCAGAAAACCGGAAAAGAAAGAAGGATATCGCTTAATGCCTCATGTATAACTGCTATCCAAACCCTGTTGGATTCACGCTCAGTTGATGACGATGACCCATTGTTCAAATCAAGGAAGGGTTCCAAGCTCCTTGTTCAATCCATCCATCGTTTGATTAAGGGGTGGTGTAGTCAGATAAACCTGAATGGTAATTATGGATCACATACGCTTCGGAAAACATGGGGATTCCATCAACGTGTTACATTTGGTTCCGATCTGCCGACACTGATGGAATGCTTTAATCATGCTACCCAAAGGCAAACCATGAAATATCTGTGCGTCCAGCCGGATGAAATCAAATCGATATATGCGAACGAGCTTTGATTAAGTCCACGGCTTCGCCAGATATCCCTGGATAGACGATCATAATCAAATGCATGGGGCGGTGCTAATTGGAAATAAAGA